>Ga0256826_1002820_pt1 | contig 10511 bp, 13 predicted proteins | sample CV79metaG_FD_185975 | JGI IMG/M metagenome (GOLD analysis project Ga0256826, IMG submission 185975) | Hydrothermal vent microbial communities from East Pacific Rise, Pacific Ocean - CV79 | ecosystem: Environmental > Aquatic > Marine > Hydrothermal vents | place: Pacific Ocean: East Pacific Rise... | reverse complement strand
CTCTATAGTATTCAAGCATTAATAATATTTGAGTAGACACACTCAGTTTATTTGGAAATTAACCTATATTAATATTAATCTTTTTTGCATTGATAAGATTATAGACTCTACTTTTTAATTCTCTTACCTCTTTTTGTAAATTTGATACTTTATTTTCTAATCTCTGCTTTGTGTCTTTTAATTTGTATCTTAGTTCTGCTTCCTCTTTTATAGCATTTCCTTCTAGTGTAACTAAGCTCTCTACTAAAGAATTTAACTCTTTATTGTATCTTAAATCAACTCTATTTAAAAGGCTAGATACTCTGCTTTTATGCTTTTTAATATTTTCTTGAAACTCATCTTTTAATCTCCTTTCTACTCTTTTTGTCTCGTCTTTAGATACTAAAAGTCTCTTTTTAACACCGTCTATCTCTTTATCTTTAATACTATTTTTATTAATAAGCTCTTTAATCTTATTTTGTAATTCTTGTTTTTCAATCTCCATTATATTTTTATTATCACTCAATTTATTGTCATACTCTAATGTTATTTTTTCTAATTTAGCTTCCCAAGTATCATTATTTTTATTTAACTTTAATTTAGACTCATTTTTAAAGCTATTTAGCTTCTCTTTATATCTTAATTGCCCAATAAACCAACCAATAATTAAACCCACTAATCCTGCAATTAATAAACATACAAATATCTCTTCTAGTAAACTACTCAACTTTAACCCCTTCTTTTATATGAATTTCAATTCTTCTATTTTTTTCTCTACCTTTAGCTGTGCTATTAGTTGCAATTGGTTTTATCTCACCATAACCAATTGCTTTTAATCTCTCACTACTAATTCCACCTTTAATAAAATAGCTTTTAACAGCATTAGCTCTTTTTAAGCTTATTTTACGATTAATCTTTATACTACCACGAGTATCTGTATATCCTTCAATTACTATTTTACTTTCAGAACACTCTTTAGATATATCTATAAGTTTATCTAATAGTTCATAACTACTATCTTTTATATTAAATCTATTTTTATCAAAATGGACTTTTTCATTCAATAATAGAGAGTTAAATCTATTTTCACATAATACTGATTTATCTACTTCTATCTCTTGTAATATGCTGTTATTTGTATCATCTAAATTCTCTTCTGTTAAATTACTATCCCTTTCATCTTCTACATCTAAAATAATTTTAGGTCTAGGTGTAATTTTAATCTCTTCTTCTATCTCTATAGATTGATTTAACTCCTTAGCCAAAGTTGTAATATTAGGAGTTACAATATTAATAGTAGAATTATCTGTAGTATTAATATCATTATCTATAGTAACCTCAACACTCTTTGTATCTCTTATATTATTGGATTTAGTAATAAAACAGAAATAGGAGAGCAAAACAATTGCTGTTAACCATATTATTAATAATACAAATATTCTCATAATTATCCTTTATCTTTTGTAAACAAAAATATTAGATGATATTATATAGTATGATAATTAAAGTTTAAACAAATTATAAAATAATTATAAAAGAATACGAAATTAGCACACTTATTACTAAAAAATATAATTTAATTGTATTATAATATATAATTAGATATTATAATAAAAAAAGAGATAAATATGAAAAATCTAACAAAAAGTGTAATAATATTTTCAATATTGGGAATATTAATATATGGTTGCAAACAAGATGTCCCTAAACCAACTAAAGCTAAAGAGCTAACAGCAAATAAAATTCATACAAAATATTGTAGTCGTTGCCACTCACTATCTTTTTATAGCAGTTCCGATAGAAAAGTTAAAAGCTTAGATAGTTTAGTAACTAGAATAGGTACATGTAATAGTAAAATAGGATTAGATATGAGCGAAGAAGAGATAACAAAAGTAGCTAATTTCTTAGGAAAAGATTATTATAAATTTTAAAAAGGTCTATTTAAAAATTTTAATAGACTCTTTTAAGATAAAAGCTTTTTTAAATTTATCATCTTTTAAATTTATTATAGCTTGACAATCTCTTTTTGCAAATCTTACGAACATCGTAGCTTGTATTACATCACCCTTTCTAAGCTTTAAATTTTTATATCTTAGAATTTTACTCTTATTAGCATCTAAGTTTGTAGTATCTCTACTATAAGCATTTGCTGGAATGATTATTCGTTTACCCTTTTTATCATAAAATCTATATTCAAAAAATGCTTCTTTATCCTCTTTTGGGTCATTTTTATAATTTTTCCATATCTCTTTACCATCTCTTTTTACTTTTACTTCAAGGTATTTTACTCTTGCAGGTTGAATAATTAAAGAGTGAGCCATTTTATTAGTTAACTCTATAGTTATGCTATCTTTGGTGTTAGATATATTTATATCAACTCCTTTTGCTCTAAACTTTTTATCATGAATTCCTAAAAACTTATGACTTATATGTTCTCCACGAGAGCGTTTATCTATTTTTTCAACTCCACCTGTAACTCTTGGCATGTGACATTTGATACATTTAATACTATCTTGATTATCACTCATTGCTCTAAATATAGTTATATTATTTTCATTTAGTTTATGTGAATGACACCCCATACAGACTTTTTTACCATATATGGGATTTTTACTAGATGAGTGCTTATCACTTTTATCAGGATTTTTAAGTCGTCCATATAGTGTAGGTTTATAATTTTCAGCTTGTCTTGCTTTCATATTTATATTTTGTTGGTGAGATTTTTTCACATAAGCAATTGTGTGGCAGAAAAAACAGCTAACAGCATCTGTGTGCGTTCTATTATTTTTATCTGGTCTAGCTTTGCCACTTACTAAATCTTTTAGATTATTTGCCATGGGTGTATGACATATTGCACACTCATACTTTTTTGTACTAACTTTATCTGCTATTTTTTTATGAAGTTCATCATTAAAATAACCTTTGCTATGGGCTGAACTTTGATACTCTTCATATATTTTTTCATGACACTCATTGCAAGAGTGATTATCTAAATATTTATCTTTTGCATAGATAAGAGATAAAAGTAACATAAGTAAAAAGAAAATTTTTCTCAAAAGAAGCTCCTATAATAATTAGGGAAACCTACTCAATAAGAGGAGGCAATTCGTCAAAATAGAGTAGGTTTCACTAGATATTATGAGGGGATGTGGGTAAAAGATTACCCACAAAAAAGTTTATTTACGCACCTGGAATATGTTGTCTATGTTCAACAGAGTATGTAAATGTAGGAGTTGTTAAGTTTTCAATATACTTAATAAACTTACCTGTTTTAGAGTCATAGATACCAATTCTACCAGTTGTCCATTCTGAAATCATAGTCCATTTTCCATGGTTAGCAGGTTCAGCATGAAGAAGTCTTGGTTGAACAGGTTTTTTAACTACAGCACCCAATTTAGTAGGCATTGGCATTAATTTTTCTTTAGATACTTTAGAAGCTACTTCTGTTACAGGAACTTTTGCATGTTGAGTTGCATCCCATGTTTGAAGAACTTTTTTAGTCTTAGCATCAATTAATTGACCTTTTGTCTTACCAACTTTAATAATTCTGTCAGTTTTTAATGTCTCTTTATTAATTAAATGTACTTCGTTATATTTAGCAGGTTTTCCAAGAACACAGTCAGACCAAATCCATGGTGTATGTTCTCCTGTTCCTACAAATAATCCACCACCAGAAGTTTTAACTTTTTTAATAATCTTCCAACTTGGAGATTCCCAAATTACAACAGAACCAAAGTTCATAGAGTTTGTAGCATTTAACTGCTTACCTAATCTTTTGTTGAACCAAGATGAACCTTGACCTGGGTGTGGCTTAGATTTTTTACCAGTATGAACTTTTGCAGCTAACTTTTTAGTTTTAAAGTCAACAATTCCCATTAGGTCACTTCCTTGAGAAGCAATCATAAAGTATCTACCGAAATCTTTACCTTTATTTTCGTTTAAGAAACAGTCATGTAATATTTTACCAATACCTGGAACATCTCCAACAATTGGAAAATCTGGTTTAGAATAATCTATAATATATGTATGTCCACCATCTTTAAGTGCCATAGCAAAATATGGTCCATAAGGAGTGTCTGCAATACCTGCTACACGGCTAGGCCCAATTTGTCCATCTGGGTCAATTACACGGCTTGTATCGTAAACTTTTAGAGGTTCAAGTGTTTTAGCATCACATAAAACTGCTCCACCTGGATTATAGTTACCTGCTAAAATATATTTACCATCTGGAGATACAGCTAACCCTCTTGACTCTTGACCTACTTGAACAGAAGCTAATGCTGGTTGCCCAGGTGCTGCTATATCAAACATTGTAAGTCTTCCTGAACGAGATATAGAGTAAGCATATCTTGGGTTCTTTTTATTAGTTACTGTAACATGTACTGCAAATCCAGCTTTATGACGACTTAGAACTTTACCTGTAGTTGAATCAATAAAGTCAACTAAAGATGCGTCTCTCTCTGTTGCAAATGTAATATCTCTTACATCTTTTACATCAACTGCTTTTGGATATTTTTTAGCAAGTGCTTTTTTATCAGCTAATTTTGTCCATGTTTTATGTACTTCATCAAAGCTAAGTGTAAGCTCAACAGTATTTTTCCAGTCCATTAACCAGTCAACCATACCTGTAGCATCATCTTTAGAGAAACTTGCATTCCATGCAGGCATAGCTGTATTTTCTCTACCGTCCATAATAGTTTCAGCTAACATTTCCCTATTTTTTTTCTTAAGAGCTTTTGGTCTAAGGTCAGAACCAACACCACCTTGGTGAATAGGTCCGTGACAACCTTGACACTCTTTTTCATATTTTTTTGCAAAATCCATACTAGATGTTCCTGCAAGTGCAAAAGAAGCTGTTAACGCTGTAGCTGCTGCTATACTTAAAAGTTTGTTCATATTTCTCTCCTTTAATTGTAAAATAAACTTTAAAATTACCCCTTTTAAAGTTTATTCTAATAAAATTCTTTGTCTATTTTTTTAGACGCTCATTTTGGGGCTACCTATAGCCCCACCCTTTCTAAATCTTATTTTCCTTGCAGTTTTGCTTTCTCTTGTTTATAAATCCAAAACATTGGTAATATAATTATTGTATGTAAAAATATTGTTAATGTTAATGGACCTTGATTAAGCATACCAAAAAAACTAGGCACTATATCTGTAAATTGTTCAATCATTTAGTCTCCTTTTAATTAGATTAAGTAGAGACATTTATTATGCCTCTACCTCCTGAGCGTGTTTACCAATAGTTAACATATCTATTACTAGATATATAAATCCTACAAAAGTAACTACACCCATAATTGCTCTCCATGTTTGAGCTTGAATATACCAAGGTAGATTTTGTGCTGTAAAGAACGCATTCCAACCAGCTCCAAGTTCAGCTCTTTCTATAAGAACTTGCTCGTAACCTGCAATTGTTAAAGCTATCCCCATACCTAATACACCAAATGTAATCATGAAAATCGCCATTTTAGATTTAAATGTAGCTTTCATTCTTTTTACACCATAAGCTCTTTGAATTCCATAATACATCATACCAATAAGAATAGTAGCATAAGCACCAAAGAACGCTAAGTGACCGTGAGCTGCTGTAAACTGTGTACCATGTGTATAGATATTTACTTGTGGTAAAGTATGGAAGAAGCCCCAAATACCAGCACCCAAGAAGTTACCAAACGCGTTAGTTACAATCCAAGCCATAGCAGGACCATTAGCTATAACAGTTCCAGTTTCACCTTTACCTTTTGCAATACCTTGTTCTTTTCCCCAATCATAAAGTACATGAACAAACATAGCAATTAGTGGAACAGGCTCTAATGCAGAGAATAATGCACCAATTTCCCACCAATATTCAGGTGTACCAATCCAAAAGTAGTGGTGACCCATACCTAAAATTCCTGAGCCAAATAGCATAAGAACTTCAATCCATAACCACATCTCAACGATTTCTCGTTTTGCACCGATTAATTTAATAAGAGCATAAGCTGCTAAAGTACCTACAAATACTTCCCAAGTAGCTTCAACCCAAAGGTGTATTACCCACCACCACCAGAATTGGTCCATAGAGATATTATCTGTAAAGAACATTCCTGCTAAATAAAGACCTGCTAGTGCTAAAAGGTTAGCAACCATAACAGTCATAATGCCTGTTCTCTCACCCTTCATATATGTAGCAAATACATTCCAATAGAATATAAGAACAACAACAACAATACCAATATCAGCCCATCTTGGAGCTTCAATATATTCACGACCTTCATTAATTAGCCAGATAGTTGTTTCTGTACCAGCACCAATTTGAACAAAGATATAAACAAGTACAACAATAGTAACAGCAACTGTTAATACCCAAAATCCTAACTTACCAATAGCAATACCAACAACCTCTTCGCCTGTTTCATCTGTAAGCATCAAATAAGTTGAACCAATCATTGCATAAAGCATCCAAACAACTAGTGCATTTATGTGAACCATTCTAGCTACAGAGAAATCAAAAATCTCAAATAGAAATCCTGGAACTAAAAATTGAATAGCTGCAATAAGTCCCATAACGAGTTGAGCACCAAATAGTATAATAGCTACTCTAAAATACATCATTCCAAGCTCTTGACCCTTGTTTGTTAAACTATGTGTTTTAATACTATTCAGCATTAGTGCCTCCTGCTTTGAATTGTTCTACTGTTTTAGAGAAGTTTCTTGGGAAACCATTTGTGTCTATACTACTTAAATGTTTAAGGAATGCTACCAATCCTTTAGCCTCATCTGCTGTAATGTTAAGATTTGGCATCATTCTAGCATGAGTTGGATATTGTGATGGGTGTTGTAAGAACTCAGCCATCGCCTCTTCAGTTGTATTTTTCCCTGTCATACCTTGAAGTGGTCCACCTTTTTGCCATGCTGGGTCTAACCAAGCTTTTGTCAAATCAGGAGCATAATATGCACCATTACCAAGTAGAGTATGACAATTCATACAGTTTTTAGCTTGTGATGTTAGTTTACCTAAGTGTAATAGAGCTTTTGCCTCTTTATCACTCCACTCTTTTCCAAAAAATGGTTCTTTTTTACCAATTACTGGAACCTCATGTCCTCTTTTTGCACTCATTGTATAATCAATGTGATAATTGATTACTGTTGCCGCGGGTACTCTTTTAGTAACCCCATTCTTTAAATCTGCATCTGTACCCATACTGATTTGTCCCAATGTATCAAAAGTTAGCCAAATAAGTAATATAGATGCAAATCCAGTTACCCATGCAGCTGACCTACGCCAAAATGGAATACTTGTCCATACGGATAGATTTTCGTTTGCCATGTCTCCTCCTATTAGTGTTTTTGGTCTGTTTTATGTTTCTCTTCGTATCGTTTTTCAGAATCTTCTATAAGTCTAAAGTATAGATGGGGAATGAATAGATAAGCTATCATTGTAACCATCAATGCTTTAGTCGTAAAGAGTTCACTCTGAATCATGATAGATAGTTCATACAGACAATAAGTTTGTAATGCCCAAAATAGATACCCAACGCTCATCCATTTTTTAGAAAAGTATCCCATCTTAGATAGAGTAATGATACCTGCATAACCTACTCCAAAAACCAAAACAAGTGTTGAAACAACAAAGATTGGTAGAAACATATCAAGTGCAATCTCTGGTCGTGTAACTAATATTTCCATATCAGAAATCCTTTTAAATATCTATTTTACTAAAAGCATATTGTATTATGTCAATTTGCTTAGAAAAAATTATTGATATTAGTCAACTTTATCAAAAAAAGTTTTTAAAATAAGAAATTATAATTATACTTTATAAATATAATTTTATTTTATATATTTACTATCTGATTTAATAGATGTTGACATAAATCAATAAAGAGTAGATATAAATAAGATAATATACCTCCTATTTAAAAAAAGGATATACATGAATTACCCAGATTTTTTTAATAAAATTGAAACAATAAAATTACAAGACCCATTATCAGGATTGTTAGGAACATTTGAAAATGGTATTGTGGAGTTTACATATTTAGATGTAGTAAAAAGTGCAGGACATAGTTGTCCTACTGTTTCAGGTGCATATCTTTGTGCATTAGAGGGACTAAAAGTACTATATAAAGATGAGTTACCAAAAAGAGGTGATATAAAAGTAGAGTTTTCAGAGTCTCAAACAGATGGTGTTGCAGGTGTGATTGCTTCAGTTATTACTAATATTACAGGAGCAACTACGGACTTTGGATTTAGAGGAATAGGTGGAAACTTTAACCGTACTAATTTAATGTTTTTTAATCAAGATATAAAATCTAGTGTTAAATTTACAAGATTAGATACAAATGAGTCTGTAGAGGTATCTTATAATCCAAACAGCATACCACCACAAGAAAAACAACAAGCCCTTATGCAGAAAATCATGCAAAAAGTTGCATCTAAAGATGATAAAATAGAGTTTGGAAAAGCTTGGCAAGATAGAGTTAGAAGAATTTTTGAAAATATAGATAGTGTTATTAGCACTTTTTGATTAAAATAAATCTATATATAAGAAAAAATAATTATAATAATAAAAAAATAAAATAGGAGATAATATGTCTGAATTAAAAAAAGAAGAAATTGAAGTGATGGGTGCTACAGTACCATTTTTTACTTATGTAATGGGAGAGACTCAATATTATGAGTTTGATACATCAAAATGTGGACCTCCAGACCCAATGGTTAATGCAATGGCAGGATTAAAACTTATTGATAACTCAAATAAAGAGCTTGTTATGATAAATCATAAATTTCCTGGTGGACTTATGGGTAAAATTGGTGAAAACTATGACCATAGAAGAGAAGATATGAGTGATGGTAGAGTTAAAATCATTTTTTCTTATAAAGTAGGAGAGAGTGAAAAAGCTGATTTGACACAAACTAGCTGTCACGGATAATTTATGTTTGCTATATCTAAAGATTTTGCACCACCACTAAAACTAATTGCCCCTTTTTTTAAAATAGGGGTCTCTTTTTATCTTATAGCTATGGTAGCTTTAATGGCTTTTAATAGTTCATTTTTATATCAAGAGATGGCAATAGCAGGTTGGATACACCTTTTTCTACTAGGTTTCGTTATGGTTATTATCTTTGGAGCTATGGCACAACTTATTCCTGTAGTATTAGAAGTAGGTCACGCTATTGTTGATTTATATTATGTAATTTTACCTCTACTTGCTATTGGTGCTATTGTTATGGTTTTAGGTTTTTGGGTTTGGCCTATAATTTTACCTTATGGTGGAGTTTTAGTTTTAACCTCTATGATGATATTTGCAACAGAAGCATTTGCTACACTTAAAAAAGCGAAGATTAATACAATTACTGTAAAAACAGTAGCTGTTAGTAACACATTTTTACTTTTAGGGATTATTACAGGTTTTATAATAGCTTTAGGGCTTAGTGGAACTATTAGTGTAGATGTTGATAGTATGTTAAAAGCACATGTATATGCAGTGTTAGGTGGATTTGTACTATTAACTATTATGGGTCTATCTTTAACTCTTATTCCTATGTTTTCTCTAGCTCATGGATTTGATGATAGCCCCATAAAAATGGGCTTTAACTTAGTCTCTCTTGGGGTTGCTGTTACTTTTATTGGATTGGTTTTTAATATATCTCTATTTGAATATTTAGGTTATATTACTACTTTTACAGGTGTTGGATTTTATATTTATCAAATTTACCTAATCTATCTGTTAACAGTTAGAAAAGAGTTAGATATTTGGGCAAAATCTATGATATTTGGATTTGGTTCACTAATATTTTCATTAATATTAGGAGTAATATCTTTTCTTCCAAATGCTCATGAAGTTTGGTTACATACAGCTTTATGGTTTTTTATGTTAGGATTTATAGGATTTTTAATTAATGGTCACCTATATAAAATAGTTCCATTTTTAGTATGGTTTGAAAGATTTTCACCATTAGTAGGAAAAGAGAAAGTTCCAATGCTTCATGAGATGTACCCAAAGCAACAGGCTAATATGATGTTTTGGTTTACCTCTATAGGGGTTATTTTAGGTGGATTAGGACTTTTATTAAATAGTGATTTTCTATTTAAATCAGGAGTATCACTTATGCTATTTGGGGCTATATTTTTATATATCTCGATGTCAAAAATGTTAAGTTATGGAAAATAAGGAAAAAAATATGTGTAAAATAACAAAAGATGCTGTTTTTGAGGCAGTATCAACAGTAATAGACCCAGAAGTAGGTTTTAATCTAGTAGAGATGGGTTTAATATATGATGCTATAATTGATGACTCATGTAACACAAAAGTAATAATGACTCTATCAACTAGAGGTTGCCCACTTCATCAAATGATTACAAAATGGGTTCAAGAAGCAGTTGAAAAGTTAGATGGCATAGGAGAAGTAGAAGTTGAGGTTGTATGGGAACCTGAATGGAATATCTCTATGGCAGATGAGAATGTTAAAGATGCTCTTGGTGGACTTTAACTACTTTGAGCGTATAGATTTTTCACAAGAAGAAGAGAGTATGTCATTTTTTT
>Ga0256826_1002819_pt1 | contig 10511 bp, 8 predicted proteins | sample CV79metaG_FD_185975 | JGI IMG/M metagenome (GOLD analysis project Ga0256826, IMG submission 185975) | Hydrothermal vent microbial communities from East Pacific Rise, Pacific Ocean - CV79 | ecosystem: Environmental > Aquatic > Marine > Hydrothermal vents | place: Pacific Ocean: East Pacific Rise... | reverse complement strand
GTTTGAATTTGATTTAGATGAACAACTATCATCTGACAGGCTTGATTTTTTTAATTACAGCCAAAGTATATTATCAAAACGGGTTTTGGAAGTACAAAAAATCTACAGAGAAATTCTTGCAGAGCCCTTTAACTATAAAAAAGATGAAACTTTAGAATTGGACCCAGATAAAGTTGATTATGCTAAAAACAGTAATGCATTAAAAGAGCGTTGGAGAAAAGCGCTCAAATATCAGACAATTAGCAATATTAGTTCCGCATTAAAAAATCAGACTAAGGCAGCTGAAAAAAGCGATACTGTAAGCATTAAAACATTTGAAGAGCTTGAAGTAGAAGCACGAAAGAAGATTTTAAAAAGGCAAGATGATTGGTTCCATAGAATGATTGACCAAGTAAATAATACAGATAGAATTAGCATCTATGAAAACGCCTTAGCTGCTGTATTTGACCCACATACAAATTACTTTCCACCAAAACTTAAAGAAGATTTTGATATTAGATTTAGTGGTCAGCTAGAAGGTATTGGAGCAACATTATCCCCAAAAGATGGCTATATTCGAATTGTAGACGTAGTCCCAGGAAGCCCCGCATGGAAAACCGGAGAATTAAAAAAAGAAGATTTAATAATGAAAGTTGGACAAGGGAGTGAAGACCCTGTGGATGTATACGATATGCGCCTTGATGATGCCGTTAAAATGATTCGAGGCCCAAAAGGAACTGAAGTGAGACTTACTATAAAAAAACCTGATGGCACAGTTAAAATTCTACCAATAATTCGTGATGTAGTTATTCGCGAAGAAACTTATGCAAAATCATCGGTGATTCAAACAAAGGATAATAAAAATTTCAAAGTGGGATATATTTACCTACCCTCATTTTACACGAATTTTAACGATCCTACAGGCCGTAGCTGTGGCAAAGACATGAAAACAGAGATTGACAAAATTACTGATGAAGGAATAGATAATATTATTATTGATTTGAGAGGAAATGGAGGAGGCTCTTTGCGCGATGCCGTTGAAATTGGCGGTTTATTTATAGATCAAGGTCCAATTGTTCAGAGAAAAAGCAGCATTGGGCAGCAAAGCGTATTAAGAGACCATGACAATGTGATTCACTTTAATGGAAATCTTGTTGTTTTAGTTAGCGAAACCAGTGCATCCGCTTCAGAGATTTTAGCTGCGGCATTACAAGATTATAAAAGAGCTGTTATTGTAGGTTCTAACTCTACTTTTGGAAAAGGAACCGTACAACAATTTGTTGATATTGACAGACTTTTACCATCCAAATTCAATGAATATAAAAGCTTTGGCTCTTTGAAAATAACTATGGAAAAATTCTATAGAATTAATGGAGGTGCTACCCAATTAAAAGGAGTTATTCCTGATGTAATTTTACCCACCAATTATTCTTATATTGATTTTGGGGAAAAAGAAATGGATTTTGCATTACCATGGGATGAGATTGAAGCTGCCGAATACCACACAACATCTACCTATATTCCAAATTATCAATTCATTGCAAATGAAAGTAAAAAAAGAGTTAGTAATAACAAAGCTTTTCAACAAATTGATGAATATGCAAAATGGGTGAAGAAACAACGCGAAGAAACAACTGAATCTCTAAATTTTGATCAATTTGAAATCAATAGAAAAGAACGAAAAAACTACTTAGACCAATTTGAACATATTGGCAAAGACACATTGGATATAGTTGTATATGATTTAAAAAAAGACGAAGCTGCTATAAATGCTGATAGTACTAAAAGAGTAACTACCGACCAATGGCACGATGATATAACTAAAGATAATTATATACTTGAATCCATATATATTTTAGAAGATTTAAAATCAATTCGTGAAAAATAAACTATTGTTATTTTTTTTAAAATACCCTATATTTTTTACTAGAACAATATAATAAATAGGTCTATTTAGGCATATCTGAATAACGATACCAACTTTGCCCTTTAATATTATGAATGATAGGTTGCAGAGATTTATTCGATTTTATTTGTTTTAAAAACTCTGGAAATACTTCATCAATTTGGTGATTCTGAAGCCAAGGTTTCATATGTTTTTCTCTGGACGAAAATATTGGGAATACTTCAACTTTTGATTTACTTTCAATAATAGCATGAAGTCTGCTCGCCTTATATTTTGCAATATTCTTGGTATCTTTTCTGTAATAATGGATATGAATAGTATTTAAATACAGAGTAATCTTTTGCATTTCCTCTTTACTAACGGATCCAACATAAGATTCCAAATCAATATTAAATTCACTTGCAATACTCCGAAGAGTTTTTAGTTGTTCAAGATAAAAATAAAACGCTCCTACTCTATTACAAGGAAGCCCCATTTTAGTAAAATACGTTTTACAATAATATCTATCCGGACCAGTTAAACGAGAATTCCAAAATTCAAACTCCACATTAAAACCATCCACTAATTCTTCCGGATTATCAGCATGATTTAAATTATACTTCAAAACAGGATCAAAAGAAGTAGCTTTCTCTCCTACAACCGATATCTTCTTGATACCATATTGTGTTTTAGCTCTTCTGATAAAACTAGCAAAAGGATCATCAGTCATTTTATTATCTATTGGGAAACGGTTTTTATGAATTTTAGTAATATTATAAATAATCAAATAATTGAATTCATGATCTTGCGCATAAGTAAGCAATTTATCTTCAGCCTTTTTTATATCAATAATATCAGCAAATCCGTCAACATAAAGAGCTTTCATTAAAGTATCTTGCGCAACTGCCAAAAAAGAAAAAGTGCTGATAAGTAGTAATAAGAATATTTTCTTCATTATTTCTATAATTAAATGAGGCCAAATTTACGAAAGGTTTTTATAAATGCGATAAAATTAGATTATTTCAAATAAAACACGATTAAAAGCAAAGAACTTTTAAATACTTAACGTGCAATATTTACTATTGTTAAAAAAAATATTTTATAAACGAATAGGATGAGAAAACAAAATCTGGCTGGTGGGTGTATTATTATTTCTTTTATGTTAATTTCGCAGTTCTGTTATCCGATAAGAAAAATTACTTTTATTTACTTTCTAAAAAAAAAGATAATTTAATATAATGATTTATAAAAATGTTGCTAGAAATATTTTATTTCCATTTTTGATGAATATTGGAATTGATAAATTGATGCTCAAACAAAGCAATAACTCATTTATTCATATTATGTATCATGGTGTAGTAAAAGACAACAGTAATTATTTTTCCCCCAGGCACATCACGAGTAGCCAATTTGAGCAGCACCTGCTTTATTACAAAAAGAATTTCGATATTATTAGTGTTGAAGAAGCTTTTGAAAATTCAAAAAACGATTTCCAGTATAAAAGAAAAACTATTAGTATTTCTTTTGATGATGGTTTTGAAAACAACTATACAAACGCATTGCCTTTATTAGAGAAACATAAAACAAAGGCAACTATTTTTGTATCAAGTTCATGCGTAAACGAAAACGAATGGCTTTGGACAGATTTTATTGCGGCTTTAAACTATTTCTACAAAGATCAAGAAATAGAAGTTGACAATTATTCTTTTATTAATTCTTTCGATAAAAAGAAAAAGATTTCTCTTCCTGATTTAATTAAAACAACTCCATATTCTACTAGGGATGAGTTAATTCAGAAAATAGCTGATAAATATGGAATGAAAGAAAAGCTTTTATCGCTGCCTTCTGAAGTTTGGAAGCTTCTAAATCGATCTGATTTGATCAACTTATCAAAATCACCTTTTATAGATATTGGTTCCCACGGCCATTCTCATTTCAATTTGGCAAATATTACAGCAAGGGAGGCTAGAATAGAGTTAGAAACTTCAAAAAAACTTTTAGAAAGCACAATTGATAAAAAGACCAATATAATTGCTTATCCTGATGGAAGCTATAATAACAAAGTAAAAGACATAGCTGAGGAAATAGGTTTTAAATATCAGTTAGCTGTAAAATATAAAGAGACTTCCGATATTAATGATAAACGAATAATGAGTAGGTATGGAATATCCAATACAACTACTTATGAGTCTAATATGTTGTTTTTAGCTAAATCTTTTTAAGATAGGACGGTATATTTTCTATTTTTGCACAAAACAACAATCATGTACAATTCAGAGAGGCTTAGTGATCATTCCTATAATAAAATACAAGTACTTTATAAAGATGCTTTTCAAATAGATTACTCAATTGATTTCATAGCAAAAAAGTATGACACTTCAATGTTTGGACTAAAAAATGTTGGAATGCTTGCAAGTAGCAAAACTGGAGAGCCTGCAGCTTACTACGGAGTTTTCCCTGTGGTCTTAAGATATAATTCAATCGATTATATAATTGCTCAATCAGGTGATACAATGACATCCACCAAGCATAGAAAAAAAGGATTATTTGTTCAATTAGCACAAGAAACCTATGAGCTTTCACATAAGCTGGGAATAAAGGCAGTATTTGGATTTCCTAATAAATTTTCTTTTCCAGGATTTAAAAAGAGATTAAACTGGGAATTTGCGGACTCTATGTATAACTTTTATATAAACAGCTACAGTATTCCTTTATGTGAATTTTCATCAAAGTACAAATTTCTGGAGAGCATTTATGAAAAATTTGCAAAAAGAATGATTTCAAAATATGAAATCCCTTTAACAGAAAATAATATTACAGGCTTCCAGCACACTGATACTAAGGGACAGATAAAAAAAGACATTACATTTTTTAAATACAAAATGCTAAACCCTAGCATTTATTTAATTAAAATCAATGGATTTACATTACTTATAAAGCCTAAAATCCATTTATATATTGGCGCAATTGCAAATGAAAATAAATTAAACTCAAAAGTTTTAATTAAAACAATAAAGAAGCTTCAAAATATATTATCCTGTAAAAAAGCAATCATTACTATTAGTAAAAACCATTGGATTTTTAAACATTTAAATAATGATATCGAGGCGCATGAGAGCTTACCAATAGGTTATTATAGGATGAATGATGATATTAATTGGGAAGATGTTCAATTTGAATTAGCAGACTATGATACTTTTTAATAATGGATAATCTGTTTTCAATGTACACAATTCAACTGCAAAATACAAAACCTACAAACTAGTTTTATAAATTAATAAATACAAAATGTTTCACGATAAAGAATACTGGGAAAACTATTACAACAGGAAGACGAAAATTGACATCGGATTTGACAATCCTTCAAGTTTTGCAATTTTCATTAATAAGCAGTTATCAAATAATGAATCCAAACTTATAGAACTGGGTTGTGGCAACGGAAGAGATAGTATATTTTTTTCGGAAAATGGCAAAAAAGTTTTAGCTATTGATCAATGTAAAAACACCACCAATATATTAAATAAGATTAATACTAATCTCACTGCCCTTGATGCTGATTTTACAAGATTAACTTCAGATTTAGACTTTGAGCCAGATATTATTTATTCTCGCTTCACATTGCATTCCATTAATGAAGATGGTGAAGATAGAACTATCAAATGGGTAGCAGAAACTTTAAAATCAAATGGGCTATTTTGCATAGAAGCAAGGACAATATTAGACCCTCTTTGCGGAAAAGGCAAATCAGAAGGAAGAAATGTATGGTATACAGATCATTATAGAAGGTTTGTTGTTGCAAAAGAAATTAAAGATAAATTAACATCAAAAGGCTTCATCATAGAGTATTTTATTGAGGATAACAATCTATCGATATACAAGGATGACAATCCTGTTGTTTTGCGTATCATAGCTCGAAAACAATAGCTTATGTATTCTTTTTTGCTTGGTATTATTAAACTGATTAATATATTTTTGGAGAATATACTTCCTAAAAAGGACATTATCATTATTTCGTGCCAAAGAAATAAGGAGTATTATGGGAATAGTTCAGCGTTATTTGAATATTATGTGACACACACAGATAATTTGGTTTATTTTATCACAAAGAACAAGAGTCTATATAATAAAATTAAGCAAGAACATTCAGGTCATGCGCTTTTCTCATATTCAATAAAAAGCTTATTTATTTTTGCACAAGCTAAAGTTATTTTTATCAGTCATGGTTTAGCTGATGTATCACCTTATTATATTTCTAAAAAATATAAAACTGTAATTAACTTGTGGCACAGTCCATTGCTAAAAAAGATTGGGAAAGCTCATGGGACTTCCCCAGAATTAATACAACTCATTTCCAAACTTGATTATTTCGTCACATCATCAGCATATGAAGCGAATTTTATTGAAACAAGTTTTCATATAAAAAAAGAGAATATATGGATAACAGGCACTCCTCGTAACGACCAGATTGCAAGAAAATCTAAATCGTTAGAATCTAAGTACTCATTTCTCAAAAAAAAAGTTATTCTATATGCCCCAACATTTAGAGATGATAATAGTGCAGTAAGATATTTTCCGTTTGACGATTTCAATATCAAGGAATTAAACTCTTTTTTGGATCTTCATGATGCAGTTATTTTAATAAGAGGACATTTTAACGAGTTTAAAATTCATGGAGAAAGCGACTCCATATTTAATTCAAAATACATTATTAGTGCCAACCAAGACAAGTTTCCTGATATACAAAAATTACTTGCGTTTGTTGATGTTTTAATAACCGATTACTCAGGAGTTTATATTGATTTTCTTCTATTAAACAAACCCATCATATTTTTCCCTTATGATTTAAGTGATTACATAAAGACAAGAGGCTTTTATTACGACTATTTGCAAAATAGTCCGGGACCTAAAATATATTCACAAAAAGATTTTCTTAATCAACTTTCATCTTATCTCCATGATGATAAAATTGACTCTTCGCAGAGAGAAATCATTCGCAATAAATTTTTTAAATATACTGATTCAAACGCCTCACAAAGAGTAGCAGAAAATGTAAAAAAAATACTATTTTAGCTTATGGGAATTATTGCAAAACAAAGCATCAAGAATCTTTCATCAAGCTACTTAGGATTTATTATTGGAGGCATTTATACTGCAATACTAGTTCCAAAGTTTTTTTACAGTTCTCTTAATGAATGGGGTTCAGCAAAGCTACTTCTATCTTATGCATTAATCCTGGTCCCTTGGGTTCAAGTTAGTATTCCAGGAATTATTTTGAAATTTTTTCCAAACCAAAGTAAAAAAGAAAACTCTGAACTCTTGTCATTAATAATTTTTTGGTTGATTATTACAGTAGTTTTAAGTAGTTTAATAGTCATTTTTTTTCCATCTATTTTTTATAATGAGAATACTGACCCGCTTATCTCACAAAACATTATTTATATTTTACCACTGTTATATGGAGCTGTTTTCTTTGAAATTTTATCAGCCTTATCAAAAACTAGCTTAAAATCTGTTTTTCCTGTATTCTTAAAAGAGATTGTATTAAGATTTTATTTTTTAATCATCATAATATTATATGGATTTAAAATCGTAGGTTTTGATTTATTTCTCTTTCTCTTCTCAGTTTCCTATATAATAATATTAATACCCTTACTCATTATTACATTAATTGGCTTTAGCATTAGAATAAAATTAAATCTTGCCAACATCTTTTCTACTCAAAATAAACCTATTTATAAATATGCATTTTTCCTATTATTAAACTCTGGTGCAGCTGTATTATTACTAAATATTGACAATGTAATGATTAATGGATATATTGGGCCTGCAGACATAACTATATATACAACTTGGTTCTTTCTAGCGAGTATATTACTTCTCCCCTCCCGATCAATATCTTCAATTGCTTATCCTGTAATATCTACAAAATTAGCTCAGAATGAATTACCAATAATTGAGACCATTTACAAAAAAACGTCCATTACTTCGTTTGTATTTGCACTCCTCTTATTTATTTTATTACTATTTAATATCGACCTAATAGCCAAATATTTTGGTGAATTATTTTATAAAGGGAGATATGTATTTCTATTCATTGCACTTGGGAATCTAGCCAATACTATATCAAGCGTAAACGGAACAATAATTACTCTTTCAAAATATTATCGCTTCGATTTTATTTTTCAATCATCAATGATACTAACAGTTATAATAACCAACATTATCTTCATTCCTATATACGGTATCCTTGGTGCTGCAATCGCAAGTTCATTATCTATTTTATTAATCAATATTGCACGTCTTGTTTTCGTATACAAAAAATTCAAAATACATCCATTTAGTTTAAATAGTTTAAAAATATTAATTATTGGAATTCTTAGTGTTTCTATTATTTATTTTGTTGATTACAATCCTAGTTTTTTTAACAATTCAATAATCTCTGCTCTTTTCTCGATTAGTTATATTATTTTAATATACAAATTAAAAATTTCAGAAGATTATAATAGTATTATTGATAGTATTATACTGAAAATTAAAGGTCTGATATAAAATCAAGAATCTTCTTTTCTCTTTCTTTTATTGAAAACCGGTTTAAAACCGTTCTTTGTGCTAGTTGAGATTTTGTGATAAAGGTATTAAAGACTTGAATGATGGATGTTTGAATTTGCTTATCATCCATCCTGTCAACCTTATAGCCAAAATCTTGATCAACTATTTCTCTTAGCCCACCAACATTAGCCACTACGGGCACACACCCACAAGACATTGCTTCTACAACTGCAAGGCCAAAGGATTCAACTATTGATAATTGAAAAATAACTTTGCTAATATTATACATTTGAAGCAGGTCTTTTTTCTTCATAAACGAAAAGCATTCAATATTTTTTACTTTGTTAATCCCTAATTTATCCATTAAAATAGGATCTGTTACTCCCACTAAAACAAAATTATAATTAGGCATTTGTTGTGCAAGGTTCACAAATCTATCAATTCCTTTAATATATGCTCTGTTCATATCTTGTGCTGCTGAAATACAAAGAACCTGATTGTTCCTATCTTGATGAGTGTTTACATAGGATTCCACATCAATAGCATTGTATATTACAATTATTTTAGAGAGTATTTGTGTACCAATATTTATTATTGCTTCATCTTTCACAAATTGTGAAACAGCGATAAGTCCATCAGCAAAATAACATGAAGCTTTAACAAACAAACTTCGCATTTTTTTAGTGTGAGCGCCATACTTAAGATTGGGAATTTTTGCTACATCAAAACCTCCGAGTACAATAATAGTTTTTTTACGAAATAAATAGGAAAATAGAGAAGGTACGAGTGAATGATAATCGGCAAACCAAATGTAAATTAAGGCATATTTTCTGATATTTAACAGCAAGAACATCATCATTTTTATAATTGCAATTCCTGCTTTGAAACCTTTATCTGTACCGTAAAAATAAGTATCAACTGGAAAATGATTCCTTAATAACTTTTCATCTGCATTAATAAAGCTCGAATGAGAAACTTTTATAAATAATATGTGATTTTTACTTGTCTCCCCCCCTATCTCCATCTATATACTTCTTTCACTATAACAATAATTATTGACATTTTCTTTTCTTAAGAAACAACCTATAAATTCTTTTTACAAAAGTACAATATTTTACTAATGCCTGTTATAGTACTAATAATTTGATATATAACCAATATTGATCTAGGCTTGTGTTTTAATAAAAATAAGCCTACAAGTTGTGTTTTATTTTATCAACAACTTTAGCAAAAGTATTTCTACAACAAAAGCCAGTTGGATTAAGAAGCTCACATTTTTCGATGACTTTATTTCGGTAATGCGACGTTATTTCTTCCCAAGAACTTAAATTATAATCGGTTATTGCTTTTTGAATCATCGATTTATCAATATTATTACAGTAGCAAATTATTTTTCGCTCTGTCCCGTTTTTAAACCACAATTCACGTTTTAGTTCAGACTTGTCAATTATAATATCATCATTATAATAAGCAATGGAACAAGCTGGATTTAAACAAATATAATTATGTTTACCTAAATCAATTTTGCCCTGACTTTCGACTTTTAAATTCGATTTAAAAACTGTATTTGGTACTAATTGACCCGGAGTTTTACAATTTGGACATTCAAGAATATCAACTATATTTTCAATTATTTCTTTATCAGTATCAACTTTATAATGTCCTTCATTAATTTTTGCGATGATTTCTTCTTCACCAATAATGCTCTCATCAAACTCAATTTGTCCACTATCAAGTACATGATTAATACTTTTAAATTTTATTCCATCTAGTTCATTAAGCAATGTATCAACAGCAGCAGAACAACTTGGACAAGTCATTCCCTTTATCGTAATTTCAATTTTCTTCATATTAATTCTAATTATTATTTAAGACTTTATATTCTGTACTATTTATTGATTTTATGATATCAGTAGAATTAGTTTTTGCATTATCAAATTTAATTACAGCTTTACCAGTTTGATAATTTGCAACAGCTTCAAATACCCCTGAAACTTTTAAGCTGGCATTTTGCACAGTATAATTACAAGCTGGGCAGGTCATTCCTTCTATATCTAAATTAATTATTTCAACATTTTCGGCATTTACAGTTATTGTT
>Ga0256826_1002818_pt1 | contig 10513 bp, 10 predicted proteins | sample CV79metaG_FD_185975 | JGI IMG/M metagenome (GOLD analysis project Ga0256826, IMG submission 185975) | Hydrothermal vent microbial communities from East Pacific Rise, Pacific Ocean - CV79 | ecosystem: Environmental > Aquatic > Marine > Hydrothermal vents | place: Pacific Ocean: East Pacific Rise... | reverse complement strand
ACTAAGTACCTTTGCAAATATCTACTATAAACAGAGTGCATCAGTCATAAAAAGTGAGATGGCAACTCCTGTTACTTTTATCTATATCACTCCTCAAGAGGGTACTACAGCTAAAGAGTATGTACAAGATGCACAAAAGTTTATAGATGAGATTAACTTTGAGCCGGGTTACTACATAGAGTGGGCTGGACAGTCTCAGTACTTAGATAGTGCTATGAAAAAAATAGTATGGATTATTCCTGGGGTTCTGCTCTCTATCTTAGTACTCATCTACTTTGCACTTGGAAAAATGGCTCCGACACTTATAGTCTTTTTTACTCTTCCCTTTGCACTCCTAGGTGGACTTATCTACATAAATATGCTTAACTTTGCTATGAGTATCGCTGTTATAGTTGGTTTCTTAGCCCTTTTAGGAGTAGCAGCAGAGACTGCCATTGTGATGATAGTTTATCTGCAAGAGTCGGTAGATGAATCTAAGGCAAAATTTGGAATGGAGTTTAGCGATAAAGAATTAAATGCAGCTATCTATGAGGGGGCTGTTCAGCGTGTACGACCAAAACTTATGACAGTTTTTGCCATCCTTGCAGGTCTAGCTCCCATCATGTACACACACGGCATAGGAAGTGAAGTGATGCAACGCATCGCAGCCCCTATGCTAGGAGGAATTATAAGCTCAGCTATACTTAGTCTGGTTATAATTCCCATACTATTTGAGATTTATCAGAAACGCCAACTCGAGGAGAAAAAAGATGAAAAAGCAGACATTTAAAGTTCAAAATGTAAAATGTGGAGGGTGTGCAAATACCTTAACTACAAAGTTACAAGATAAATTTGGAGAGATAGAGGTGAACTTAGAACTTATACCTCGTGAAATTACACTAGAGATAGAAGATGAAAAGATAGACTCACTCAAAACTGCCCTTAAAGGTTTAGGCTACCCTTTTGAGGGAGAAAGTTTTGGTTTTGTACAAGATAGCTCTATGAAAGCAAAAAGTTTTGTCTCTTGTGCTGTTGGGAAGTTTGAAGTAGCAAAAGGAAACTAGATGCTGAAGTTTATACTCTTTATATCGCTTCTACTTTTTATCTCTGCCTGTTCAGAGGAGAAAAAATCCCCTAAAGGCAGTGCTAGTTCTAGCATGAAATGTGGTGCTGGAAAGTGTGGAGCCAATATGTTTGATGGAAAAGGTGCACTTGCGAAAAAGAAGAAAAATATATTAGGACAGATGAGGGAGAGTGATCCTCGTAAAGAGTGTGTAATAAATGCTAAAACTACAAAAGAGGTCTATAACTGTGTACGTTCTCCTGAGACTAACAAAATGACTCTTAAATGTGGAAAAGGTAAATGTGGTTCAACTAAAGAACAAAAAAAGATGCCTACTATGAAGTGTGGTGAAGGGAAATGTGGTTCAGGTATGTAAAACAAAAGATTTGTATTGTAAATATTCTATGATACAATTACAGTCATCGGGTGACGAGGTCTTTTGACCTCATCTAGTTAATATAATTGAGCGGCTAGCAAAATTATAACAACGATAACTGCATTCAGTAACTGTAACCATCTCACTCGAACTTTAGGAGTTCCTATCAGTACTATCAAAAAAGAGAGATTTGAGGCACTTGATGTCCTTCGTGGTCTTACTATGATTATTATGGCACTTGATCATTCGCGTGATTTTTTTGCACTCAACTTTGTCTACTGGGCACCAACAGACATAAATCTTACAAATATGGAAGTTTTTTTAACACGGTGGACTACTCACTTTGCCGCTCCTGTCTTTATATTTTTAGCAGGGATTGGGCTCTTTTTTGCATCAGGAAGGCGTACGAAGTCAGAACTTGCATACTTAGCATTTACACGTGGTCTCTGGCTTATCTTTTTAGAGTTGACTTTTGTTGGTTTTTTCTGGACCTTCTCAACAGACTTCTACTACCAACCAAAAGTTGCTGTCCTCTTTGCCATCGGTGTGGCTATGATAACTATGGCAGGATTAGTCTACCTACCGAAATGGCTCATCGGAGTAGTTGCACTCTCTTTGCTCTTAGGACATAATACTCTCGATACCATAAATCCTCAAACATTTGGAGAATATGCATGGATCTGGAGTCTTGCCTATGTTCCTGGAAATATCAACCTTGCTGGCATAGATATCAGAGTTATCTATCCTCTAGTGCCTTGGATTGGGGTAATGGCACTAGGGTATCTCTTTGGACCAGTGACGAAAATGCCTAGAGCAGAGAGAAAGAAAATATTTCTTTTGACAGGTTTAGGGCTATTTACAACAAGTTTAGTTTTAAGATGGAGTAATATCTATGGAGACCCAAGACTCTTCTCAATACAAGAGACCCTTGAACAATCTATAATGAGCTTTTTAAACTTTACAAAGTATCCACCATCACTCATCTTCCTTCTCTTTTTTATAGGTTTTGCTATGATTTTAATGTCACTTTTTGACAAACCTTTAGGAAAATATACAGAGCCTTTTAAGATTTTTGGACAAGTTCCTTTTTTCTTCTATATACTGCATATTCCGATTCTACATTTAGGAGGTATTCTCTTCGCTCTTTTTATGTTCAACGATGCAGGATGGTTAATGCAAACACCAATAGGACCAAACCCACCCGAGTACTCTTATAGCTCTGAGCTACTCCCAACATATATAGCTTGGATAGTTGTCGTAGTAGGGCTCTACTATCCGAGTAGATGGTTTGCAGGGCTTAAAGCTAAAAGAAAAGATTGGTGGTTGAGTTACTTTTAAAAACTACTTCTTCATTTGAGCTCGTGACATAAACGCCAAAACTACAAAAGAAGTCTATACAGGAATGTAGATGTGCAGATTTTGTATTATAATTATTCTATGGTACAATTACGGTTATCGGATGACGAGGTCAATTGACCTCATCTAGTTAGTAAAGTGGTCGGGCTAGGAACACTAAAATAACGATAACCGTAAGCATTAACTGCATGGTATCTCCCTTTTGTGAGATGCCACCTAAACCCTCTTCTAAAAAAGAAGCACACCCATCTATCTCACTCAAGCTATAAGAAAATATCATTTGTACATTTTAACTTTAACAAAAAAATAAGAAGAATTTAAAAAGTATGGCAAAATGCAATGCTTTTATAAAAATATAGCTACAATTATCTTATGAAAATTCGAAAACTACAAGAGAGTGAACTCACTCTACTTTTTAAATATGCTTCACTAGAAGGCTGGGATACAGAAGAAGCACATACTCTTGCACTTTACGGAACCCATCCTGATGATTTCTTCATTGCTTATAAGCAGAAACAACTTCTTGGATTTATAGTCGCTATAAAATATAGTGATGAGTTTGGATTTATTAGCTCATTTTTAGTTCTTAAAGAGTTTCGTTCCTTAAGCTATGGCAAACAGATATTGAACTTTGCACTCAAACATTTAGAGGGGTGTCAGATAGCACTTGACAGTGTTGTAGATAAAACTACACTCTATGAGAGAGTTGGATTTAAAGCCTATTTTGATGTTATAACATACTGTTTTGAGACTGGGAGTGTAGAACTTCCATTAAGCCCTATTGAAACCATAAATTTCGATGAAAATTTAGCTCTACTTGCAGATAAGAGCTATATTAGTGCTATGGTAGCCAATGAGGAAGTCAACTATAGAGCAGTAAAAGATGCTAAGCTTGTCTCCTCATGTGCTTTTACATTTAAATACAGAGATGGTTATAAAATTCATATAGAGTCTCAAGATATTAACGAAGCTCTTACTCTCTTCTTTAGTCTTACAGATGAGTTTGAAAAAGGCACAAATATTTACCTTCAAGCATCAAAATTCTCGCCTCTTCTGCTTGCCATTGTCCAAGCTCTAAAAATGAGTGAAACTTCAAAATTTATTAGAATGTACAACAAGATTTTGGTATAGAGAGTGCACTTGGCAATCTCAACCGTCATGTAGCTGGACATAAAAATAAAGGCTGGTTAGACATAGCCATAAGATTTGAACTTATCTATGCTAACAAGTGTCCTAGTTCTTAATCTCAGCTCTAGGCACAAACTCTAAGACAGTAGCATCGATGCAGAAGCGTCGACGCCCATCTGCTCTCTCAAATACATGACCTAAGTGTATACCACTCTTTTTAGCAACTATTTCAACTCTTTTCATACCAAAACTATAGTCAGACTTTTCAACTACAGAACCATCATGTGACTTATAAAAAGAGAGCCATCCTGTTCCTGAGTGAAAACGCTCTCTTGTGTCAAAGAGTATGTCTCCACTTAGTTTATCTATAAAAACACCATCAGGTGTATTTTCAAAAATCTTGTACTGTTTACACCCTGGGGCATCTGTTCCTTCATGAAACGCCACTTGATATGCTTTAGAGTCTTTGCCAAGTTTAAAAGCTCCAAGAGTTTTATAAAATTTCTCGCTATCCATATAACCAACATGCCCTATAACTTCTTTGCCATCTTCTATAAAAAGAATAGTTGGTGTTGCAAAGATTTTACTCTTTATGTCAAAGCCTTTAAGACTTCTAGCATAAATAGTTCTCAGAGGAAGAGTACCCTTGTAGGTACTACTTACATCCTCTTCAAACTTTTCACAGTAAGGACAGTAGTTAGGAGACTTTATAACTATGATCTCTTTACCACCAAGAGGAGTTACAACATCCACTTTCATAGTCTCTTTTTTAAACTTCACACCAGTTGCATGGTTTGGGCAGTAGCCAAAAGGATTCTTTTCTAAGTAGTCTTGATGATAAGCCTCTGCGCTGTAGAACTTTTTAAGAGGTTTTATTTCTGTTACGATTTTTCCATAACCATTTTTAATGAGTAGGTTTTGGTAGTCTACTTTTGTGCTCTTTGCCGCACTCTCTTGAGTGGTGTTTGTATAGAAAATAGCACTACGGTAATTATTTCCTATGTCATTTCCCTGACCATTAAGCTGAGTAGGGTCGTGTAGTTCCCAAAAAGATTTTATAAGAGTTTTTGCTTTAACTTTAGAGTTGTCAAATGTAACTTTAACACCCTCTGTAAAGTTGACTATTTTCGAGCCATCTTTAAGATGTCTATTTTTAAGGACATCATCATAAGTAGGGTTAGCATAGTTACCACCAACATAACCAGATTCAGCTTTTAGAACGCCATCAAAGTGCTCAAAGTGTTTCTCAACACCCCAAAAACATCCTGCCGCAAATACAATACTTACTATCATCATTTACTCCTCTATTTTATAAAATATATATCAATTTGCCATTTTTTTGAAGGTACTGTAAAAAAGGAGGTATTATTCATATGTTCCTAGCGAAAATTCGCTAGGACAATTCAGTTTAGGGAGGTCGCTATTGAAGCGATTTATTCTAAAACTTCACTTTAAGCTTGGTCGTTTAAAAGTGAGTTTTATAGTTAAGAGGGTATAACCCTCTTAACACTCCTTACTCTGAAATTATATCATATTTAAAACTAATTCAAATTCCATTTATAGATTAAACTTGCATATCCCGTTACAATATTACCAAGTTTATAAGAGCCAGTAGGCATATCGTTTTGAGATTGGATGGCGTTTACTCTTGCACCTAGTTCTAAGTCAAAAGCGTTACCAAGATGAATGTTAGAACCAAGAGATGCCTCTACATAAGGAGTGTCTATTTTCCGAGAAGAGGTTTCGCCATTTATGCTTACCTTAGTATGAGAAAAACCTCCACCTAGTCCAAGATACATATTTAACATATCTATTGTAAAAAATTTATACTGAACCTCTAAACCATATGTAATCAAATAATCATACAGTTCAGATGAATCACTATAGTAGTTCACATTAAAAAGTGTTCTCATAGTTTCTGTTTCTGCACCAGCCTTTAACCCAAAGTTCATAAAGTCAGTGCTTCCACTATTTTGTGCACCATTCGCCTGAGTGTATTTATGATCTAGAAGAGTGTAACCACCCTCTACCCCTAGTACGATATTTGTGTATGGGATCTCTGCATATGAGGAGGAGACCATTAACATTAGAGTTCCGATGATTTTTGCAAAGTTATTTTTCATTTTCATCTCCTTCTTAAAATTCAGTATTAATTTTTAGGTTTGTTAGCTCTATTGTTCCTGTACTATTACCATCTGCATCTGTTACATTTACATCTACATATGCTGGAAATATACGGCTCTTATTAAAGTCATAATTTGAACTTGTGTCAGAATTTATAACTAGATTATCACTTGTTTTTATATCGTATGAAAAATTTGCATTTTCATATCTTTCACCTGTTTTACTAGCATATATATAAATTCTCTTAACCAAGTTTGTTGAACCCCTTGGAACACTTACTGAACTCGCTTCAAGTCCAAAGTTTCGTATAGTTATTTTTTCAGCTTCACCTGCTCTTATAGTTCTTTTTTCCACTAAGTCATAACCTAATAAATTTACCCATACCATAAGATCTTTTCCTATAAGGTAGTTGTCTCCTGCTATCTCTAAATTCATAGTACCAGTAGAGCCTAGTGTATAGTTGTTATCTTGTGGATAAATATTTGCTATTGCCTCTCCATGTCCAGGAATTTGACGATAGTTTCTACCAACTGCAAAACCTAAAGAAGAGGTATTATTACCATCATAAGTATCTATTAGTTTTAAAACTGCATCATTCTCGTATGTAAAATCCCATTTTCCTGAAGCATCATAAGTATAACCATCACCAAAAAGTACTAGTGTATCTGTTGCTGCATTTACATTTGCAAACACATTTTGTAAAGATGTAAAGCTATTGTTTATTTTTGTGATTGTTCCATTTTTATCAGAATTATTTGCTTTAAAATAGAGGTTATTATTACTTCCTCCAACTTTACTGCTAGAAGAGTCCTCAGCAAAACCAACTATCATGCCTATTGAAACAGCGGGATTAGTGTTCACAAGATTGTTATACTTATCTGTTACTCTGAGTGTCCAGTGCTCTACAAAACCAGCAACTTTACTCTCTGCTGTTCCATCATACGTTATGCTCATTGCACTAGGCGGTCCTGAGATTATAAGAACATTAAAGATTTTAGAGAGTGTTTGTGTCTTGTTATTTACATCTGTAAAACTCGCTTCTACTTTTAAAGGGACTATTCCAGAGAGTGTTAATGATTTTGCGATAATTGCAAAACTATTTTTATCGGAACTCAGTAAAATAGAAGTAGCATTTGTCTCTGCCTCAGTACTTAAAAGAACTGCCAGTGCAGGATTAAGTGTACTTACTCTTAGGTAGTCTATCTTTGCATCTGCTACTAAAGTTTTTTCATCTGTATCTTCTTCTATGAAAAAAGAGATTTTCTTTCCTGTATTAAGACCAATCACTCCTTCACCCGTAGAGAGACTACTTCTAAGTTTATACCCTTTTAAAACTATTTGACCAGGTTTTGGTTTGATTGTAAAACTAAACTTTTTTAAATCTGATGGATTTGATTCATGGTAAAAGTAAAATACTAATGTATCATTATTTTCTGAGAGTTGAGTTGGTCCTGTGTAGTCAAACTTTACTATGCCATTTTCTACGGCTATTGATGAAGCTTTAAATATTCCGACATCTCTTCCTGCAAGCACTTCTGCTTTTGGATAGAGTATTTTCACATCTCCACTTAAAAATGGGCTAGCATTTCCTGACTCTACAACTTTCACTTCAATAGTTACAGGCTGTTGGTTAAGTGTCAACTCTTGCGTTGTTTGTGGCAAGACCACTAAAGGTATCTCTTTTGTAAGATTTGTCGGAACTTCAGGTGTTGTAGGTGTTGTCGGTTCTTGTACAGCAGTAGGTGCAGAGTTATTATCTCCACCACATCCTGTAATCGAGACTAAAAGTAGTGCTACCAAGAGAGCTGTTTTAAAAATATTCATTAGATTTCCTTATTACTTATTTGTGATAATACCTTTAATACACTTAAAGTGTATTAAAAATTGTATATAATTAATTATTATATATGAATAGGAAATTATCGCATTTGAAAGAAAAGAAATTCTAAGTTTATATTTGAATGAAAGAGATTCCAGTTGCACCATTTTGATAAACATACTCTACGATTGCACGACGTGCATCAGGAAGAGTAGAGTACTTTCCAAGAGAGTTATCTTCACTAGAAATTTCAAAATGGCCTTCAGATTCATCAATAAAGTAGTTAGTATTTGAGATATTTACTCCTGCATTTTTTGCCTGAATTCTGTAAGATACAACTCTTGTCATGATGTTCCTTTTATGTTAAAGAAGAATTTTACTCCATCTTTGTGTACCAAATGTGAACTTTTCAAGACTCATCATATTTCTATCTTGTAATAGCCACCATAAATATTTTTCAATACACCCTCGGGGAGTTTCTTTCTTAATTTTTTCACTAAAGTTCTCACAGAATCTGCACTAAATTCTCTCTCAAAATCATCCCATATATGTAGAAAAATATCATCTGCACTCAATGCAATATGTTGATTCTGACATAAAAATGTGAGTAAATCACTCTCAGATTTTGAAAGATACACGGGAGTGCTTTTACAAATATACTCCTGTGTAGTAATGTTAAAAGTCACCCCTTTACCAAAGCATATGATAGCTTTAGTCTCTTTTGTAGCTGGAGAAATAGTTTCAATAGCTGTCTCTATACTCTCTCTTAACTTTTTCCTATTTATTGGCTTTATCAGATAATTTACTACATTTGAGTCAAATGCTTCAAGAAGCTTCTCTTGTTCAGAGTGTGCACTTAAGATAATGATCTTTGTGTGTTTAGAGATTTTTCTTATCTCTTTGGCTAAGGTAAGACCACTCATCTTTGGCATACTGATATCAGTTAATACTATATCAGGTGTATGTTTTTTAAAAAGTTCTAGTGCCTCTTCTCCATCATCTGCTTCATAGATTGTGAAGTCATACATACTTTCTAGGTATATAACAAAATCTTTGCGTATTTTTGTCTCATCTTCTGCATATAATAATTTTAATTTTTTCATAATTTTATAATTAACTTCGCTCCAGTTTGAGTATTTTCAACATCTATTGTTCCTTTGAGACTATCTTCGACGAGTCTTTTTGCCATGTATAAGCCTATGCCTATACCATCTGATTTAAATTTTGTAGTAAAATATGGTTCAAATATTTTATCTAAAATTTCTTGTTTTACACCACCACCATTATCTTCTATTTCAAGTAAACTATTACCTTCTATATTTTTCACATAAATAGTTATCGTTTTATTTGGTATATTTTTTAGATTCATTGCATCAACTGCATTATTTAACACGACTAAAATCACTTGAATAAAATCACTCGTGTTGAGTAAAATAGTGCTTCTATCTTCTATGATAACTTCAATATCTATCTCCTCTAATTTACTTTCCATGATATCAAGTGCTTTAGAAAGAACTGTTTCTATCCTTGTTTCATCAAACTGCTTACTCTCTTTAAAGTAAGCACTAAAACTCTCTATCGTCTGAGACATATGGTTTGTAATATTTTCTATTCTTTGAAGGTCACTTTCAAGTGATAAAGCATCTAACCTTTTTTTTCTAAAATCTGCATCTATTTTCATAGCCACTGCATTTATCTCAGTAAGGGGTTGTCTCCATTGATGAGAAATATTTTGTAACATCTCTCCCATAGAAGCGAGTTTAGACTGTTCAAGAATTATCCTCTCTTTCTTCAGTTTTTCGGCTTTAGAATCATTCATTTTAGTAGCAAGTACCATAGAGAAAAACAGAACTTCTATTATCAGAGTTAGCTCTAAAAGGTATGGTATTGGAGAGAGTAAAATACCAACATAATAAAATATGGTACCTATAATTCCAGCAAGTGAAATACTCCATATCATAAAAAAATACTTTGCATATTTCTCTCTCTTTTTAAGAAATAAATAAATACCAATATACTCTAAATAGAGGACAAACAGAAGAGATAGGCTTGTCATATAGTTTAAGATGTAATTCTCTTTAGAGTGAAAAATTAAGATAGCTATCATAAGCAGTAAAAATCCTTTAAGAACGCCACTGATCACTCTATATTTATGTAAATTTAAAAACTCTTTTACAAACAAAAACATCGCTGTTAAGACAATAGCTAAATTATATATGGGTATATAAGCCTGCATTGTAATGATGTCTGAATTATTTGGCAGAAAGTATGCGATCATCCCTTCTATAGATAACTGATGAATAAAGAATGTCAAAATAAAGAGAGAGTAATAGAGATACAAAATATCTTTTACCTTAAAATACAGAGTCAGATTATAAACGATAATAACAAATAAAATAGCGAAGAAGATTGTTAAGATGAGCTGATTTTTTAATTCATCATTTTTAAATTTTATAAGTTCTTTGATTTTGAGTGTAAAATGTAAAGAGTGGGTTTTTGGCTGAATTTTCAGATAGTAAACTTCTGTTTTATGTGGCTTTAGTTCCAGAGGAAAACGAAAACTCAACTCATGTTTAAACTCTTTTCTATTAAATATACCATTTTTTATAAGATGCTCTTTATGATTTTTAAAAAAGTAGAGGTCTAAAATATCTATATTTGGATCATC
>Ga0256826_1002817_pt1 | contig 10520 bp, 9 predicted proteins | sample CV79metaG_FD_185975 | JGI IMG/M metagenome (GOLD analysis project Ga0256826, IMG submission 185975) | Hydrothermal vent microbial communities from East Pacific Rise, Pacific Ocean - CV79 | ecosystem: Environmental > Aquatic > Marine > Hydrothermal vents | place: Pacific Ocean: East Pacific Rise... | reverse complement strand
TTTTAAAAAGTGAAAAATATATATATTGCGGGACCAGATGTTTTTGAGCGCGACTCTATAGAGATTGGTAAAAAGTATGTAGGATTATGTGTAAAATATGGTTTTAGTGGGAATTACCCTTTAGATAATGTTATAAATTTTTCACAATCAAAACATAAAATTGCAATGGATATATATCTTGCAAATCAAAAACTTATAGATGAATGCGATATAGTCATTGCAAATCTCAATAGTTTTCGTGGTAAAGAAGCCGATACTGGAACAGTTTGGGAGTGTGGTTATGCTCAGGGAAAGGGTAAAAAAGTGTATGCTTATATGGACTCTTCACGAAATTACATTGAGCAATTTGCAGACAAAAAAGAAAAAAATGGAATGTTTTGGGATACAGAAGAACGATTTATAGAAGATTTTGATCATCCTATTAACTTGATGCTTGCTTGTTCGGTAACAAAGATGCTTACTGGTAGTTTTGAAGATGTACTAAAATATATTGAGAATGAATGAAACGATTATTACTATTCTTTCTTCTTACCATTATCACGGGAAGTATTGTAGAGGCAGAATCAACTAAAGCCTTAGAAAAGGTTTCCTTACAATTACATTGGAAGTATCAGTTTGAATTTGCTGGTTTTATAGCGGCCAAAGAGAAGGGATATTATAAAGATGTTGGACTTGATGTTACACTTAAGGAATATGCATATGGCATAGATATACCGAAAAATGTATTGGGTGGTATATCTGAGTATGGGATTTACAATTCTCATATTTTGATAAATTATTTAAATAATAAACCTATAAAACTTGTTGCTTCTTATTTTAAACGTGCGGCTTTAGTACTGATAACTAATCCTGAAATAAAGTCTCCAAAAGATTTAATTGGTAAAAAAATAATGGCAACAACTAAAGAAGATTTTATACTTAATTTTCAACCTTATTTTAATCATTATAATACAAGTATTGATGATGTTGAACTTGTACCTCATTCATATTGTATAGATGATTTTGTATCAGGAAAAGTGTCGGCAATGACAGCTTTTATCTCTGACCAACTGTATAAACTGGACGATGAAAACATAACATATAATGTACTTAGCCCAAGTGATGAAAACCTTTTTGTCTTGCAACTTGAACTATTCACATCTGCAAAAGAGATAGAACACCATCCAAAGCGTGTACTTGCCTTTGCTCAAGCAAGTAAAAAGGGATGGGAATATGCTTTATCTCATAAAAAAGAAATTGCAAATATAATTGTTACAAAGTATAGTACAAATATTTCGCTTAAAGATTTACTTAGAGAAGCTGATGGTATAGAAAAGTTGATTTTGCCATATACTTATGAAATTGGCTCTGTCAATAATAGCTTTTTAGAAAAACAGATAGAAATATTTAAACAATATTATCATATGAAAAGTGAAAAGAACGTAAAAGATTTTGTTTTTCAAAGACCAAAAAATCGTAAAGATATCTTTACCCAACGCGAGCTTGATTATATAAATCGTCATCCCGTGATAGATGTATGTTTGCAGTATAATCAATTTCCTATAGATGGTTATATAAATGGAAAAATGAGTGGTATTGCTTCGGATATATACAAACTTATTGAGAACAGAACATCTTTTAAGTTTCATCCAATACCTTCAAGCTCAGACAAAGATTTAGATGAGAACTTGCGAGCAAATAAATGCCAAATACTTTCACTTTATGCTACAGATAATAATACTAGAACAACATTAAAACCAACAAAATCCTTTCTTAAAACAAATTTTACGATAGTATCTAAACTAGATAAATCTTTTACAATTGATGAAGAGTCATTGAGAGGAAAGATTTTAGTAACACAGTTAGTAGATTTTAAAAATTATCTTATACACTTTTATCCCTACTTAAATATCATTGTTGAAAACAACCAAGCTAAAATGATGAGAATGATTTTAGATGATAAGGTATATGGGGTAGTTACCCTTAATGAAAAAGCTGATTACTTGATAGAGAAGTATGGGTACTCCAAATTAAAAGTGAATGGATTCTTAGCAAAAGAGCACCCCTTTAAAGGGAGTATTGGTGTTGATAAATCGCAGATAGTTTTATACTCTATCATTCAAAAATCATTGAATACTATCTCTCAAAATCAAATAGCAAATATATTAGAAAGTTGGCGTCTTAGTCGTTATCGAGAAGTAACTGACTTTAAATTGTTAATTATTTTATTGGTAGTTGCATTGATAATCTTTCTTATTATGGGATATTATCAAAAAAAATTGAGATCTTTTAATCATAGATTAGAAGAACAAGTTCATTTTAAAACAAAAGAATTACGAAAATTAAATGAAAATTTAGTGGAACTTGTAGATGAAAAGGTTAAAGAACTTGTACAAAAAGATAAAATTTTAACTATTCAATCAAAGCATGCTGTCATGGGTGAAATGATTAGTATGATAGCCCATCAATGGCGTCAGCCTCTCTCTACTATAACTTTACAAATTTCTAATTTGCAATTAGAAGAGATGATGGGTAAAAAAAGAAAAAAAGAAAGAGTAGATAATTTACTTAATGATATTAGTGAACGAATAATATATCTTTCAGAAACGATAGATGATTTTAAAACATATTTTCATCCAGATAGAAAAACAAACACAACCACCTTGCCAGAAATATTGCATAAGATCCTTAGTTTAGTAAGCGCACGAATGAAAGAAGAAAATGTCAGCATTCAGCTTGCATGTAGTTGTGAAGCCGAATTACAAATTTATTCAAATGAGTTGGTACAAGTTATACTCAATATTTTAAACAATGCAATAGATGCTTATGCCTCAACAGTACCTAAAGAAAAAGTTATTTTTTTAGAATGTTCATCTGATGATAAGACATTTAAAATTTCTGTTAGGGATGAAGCAGGAGGTATTTCACAAGAAAATTTAAAGAAAATTTTTGATCCATACTTTAGTACAAAAGGCAAAAATGGAACAGGACTTGGACTTTATATGAGTAAAATGATTATAGAAAAACAGTTTAAAGGTAACATAGATGTACAAACATCTCCTAATGGAACAAAGTTTATCGTGAGTGCTCTAAAAAATTTAGAATAAAAGTCTTGTAATGTTTTTAAAAAAGTAGTATAATTTTAAATAATATAATTTATAAGGAATACACTATGAAACATACATATTTAACAGAATTAGCAATTAAAAAAGCAGAATCAGCACATGAAATTACAAAAGTAGAAGCAAAAAAATTAATGAAAAAAATTGATTGTCAGGTTTTTATCTTTCGAACTACACATATATAACTAATTACTACACTTTATAGAGTCCATCTTCTGGACTCTACTTCTTTATTTTAATGATTCTAATTGTTCTAAAACTTTTTCTTGTTTTGCTTTTGCATCTGCAAGCTGTGTTCTATTCTTCTCTAAAACATCTTCTGGAGCATTGGCAACGAAACGCTGATTGTTAAGCATACCCTTGAGCTTCCCTATCTCTTTTTGTAGTTTTTCATCTTGCTTAGTAAGTTTAGCGATGATAGAACTTAAATCTATACTATCAGTTGGGATAAAACTCTCACAACTATCAGCGATGTCACTTACTGCATTTTCTATTTTCGTATCTGTGAACGCGAGATTTTCAACTTTTGCAAGTCTTGAGATAAAAGGTTTCATCATCTCTTTTGTTTTATCATCAACTTTGTCTAGTTTTACAAAAGCTTTTTCTATCTTTTGATTTGCAAGGTCTACAAGAACTTTTGCACGACGAATAGAAACAATAGCATCCATGATGATGCCAAAAGTCTCTTCTTCTTTACGCTGTTTTGTTTTACTTGGAAATTTCATAAGCATGATAGAATCACCATTTTCTAAAGATGTGCCACTTAGTTCATGGTAAAGATGTTCTGTTATAAACGGCATAAAAGGGTGTAAAAGTTTCATAGCTTCTTTAAAAATAGCTCCAAGTTCAACAATAGAAGCTTTGTCTGCTTTAGAAAGCTCAATTCCCCAGTCACAAAACTCATTCCATAAAAATTTGTACATAACAAGTGCCGCATCATTAAACTTATACTCATCGAGATTTTCACGAACCTCCTTTGTTGCATAGTTTAGACGACTCATCATATAGCGACCGAGGTCAGTTTCGACACAAAAACTAGTCAAGTCAGGGAAAACATCTACATTCATTTGTAGGTATTTACTCGCGTTGTAGAGTTTGTTTGTGAAGTTACGGTTAAGCTCTAGTTTCTCTTCACTCATTCTTATATCACGACCTTGTGCCGCAGAGATAGCAAGAGTGAAACGAAGAATATCAGCAGAATATTTGTTAATCATATCAAGAGGGTCAACAACATTTCCTTTACTTTTACTCATCTTATCACCCTTAGCATCACGAACAAGTGCATGAAGATAGATATGGTTAAATGGAAGTTGTCCGTTAAAGTTTTCACCCATCATCATCATACGAGCAACCCAGAAGAAAAGGATGTCAAAACCTGTGATAAGAAGAGTGTTTGGATAAAAGTCTTTCATGTCTTCTTCGTTCCAAAGTGTTCCTTTTCCAGCTTCGCCATTGTTGTGACCGAGTGTAGAAAAAGGCCATAGTGCAGAACTAAACCAAGTGTCTAGTACATCAGGGTCTTGAGAAAGATTTTTACTTGAACATTTTGGACAAGATTCAGGCGCATCTTGGGTAGTTGCATACTCATGTCCACAGTCATCACAGTAAAATACTGGGATTTGATGTCCCCACCAGAGTTGACGGCTTATACACCAGTCACGAAGTTCACCCATCCAAGAGTTGTAAGAGTTTATCCAGTGTGGTGGGAAAAATTGTGCTTCACCTTCGTTTGTTTTTGCGATTGACTTGTCTGCTACTTCTTTTTTAACAAACCACTGTCTAGATATATAAGGTTCAACGATGTTTTTACAACGGTAACAGTGCCCAACTTGGTGTTTATGGTCTTCTATCTTAACTATGAAACCCTCTTCGTCAAGACGTTTTACAATGATATCACGAGCTTCTATGCGTTCTAAACCTTGAAATTCTCCAGCATATTCGTTAAGAATCCCTTTTTCATCAAAAACAGTGATAAACTCTAAATCATGTCGTTTTCCAACTTCGTAGTCATTTTGGTCATGAGCAGGAGTTACTTTTACAACACCAGTTCCAAACTCCATATCGACATGTTCATCAGCGATAATTTTTACGGTTCTTTCAAGCAGTGGAAGTTTTATCTCTTTACCTATGAGGTCAGTGTAACGCGAGTCATCAGGGTGAACCATAACCGCAGTATCTCCAAAGTATGTTTCAGGTCGCGTTGTAGCTACTTCTACTGAACCACTACCATCAGCAAATGGGTAAGTGATGTGGTAAAACTTACCATTGTGGTCTTCGTGTTCTACTTCGATGTCAGAGAGTGCACCATCGTGTGTACACCAGTTTACCATGTAATTTCCACGAACTATAAGGCCATCATCATAGAGTTTAACAAAAGCTTCTTTTACTGAAGATTGTAGACCCTCATCCATAGTAAAACGTTCTCTATCCCAAGCAGGACTTACACCCATATGGCGAAGTTGCTCTGTCATGATTCCAGCAGATTCTGCTTTCCAAGCCCAAGCACGCTCTAAAAACTTTTCTCGACCTAGCTCTTCTTTTGTTGTGCCTTCTGCAAGGAGTTGTTTTTCGACAACATTTTGAGTAGCGATTCCAGCATGGTCTGTCCCTGGTTGCCAAAGAGTTTTAAAGCCATCCATACGTTTATAGCGAGTAATTATGTCTTGAAGTGTAAAGGTAAGGGCATGACCAATGTGTAAACGACCAGTGACATTTGGCGGAGGCATCATGATAGAGAAGTTTTTTCCCTCTTCTTGAATGGCTTTGTTAGCATCTATCTCGAAGTACTTGCGTTCTTCCCAAATTTTGTAGTATTTGTTTTCTGTTTCGTGTGGATTGTATTTGTTGTCTGACATATAATCGCCTTAAAAATAATTGCGCGATTATAGCCAAATATAGGTGAGGATTTGCTTAGATTCCAGTGACTCTTTTTTTAATTTGGAGTTTATCCTCATACATATTTTTATCAGCAAGTTCGATGATAGAGGCTAAGTTGTCACCTTTTGTAAAGTTCACAGCACCAATCGAGAAACTAACAGTAAATTTTGTGTCGTGTGCTTTAAGTTTTTTACTAACGACATCTTCACGAATATGGTTAAGCACATCAAGTGTATGTTTTGGTGTTTTAGAAGTATCAAACATCACGATAAACTCATCACCACCGTAACGTACAACATCAAAACGAGTGAGACGGAGTTGATTTGCGATAAATATAAGAACTTTATCACCTATAATATGACCATGTGTGTCATTAACCTGTTTAAAATAATTTAAGTCAATGATAGCTAAAACACCAGACTTGTCTAAAAGTTGTGTCTTTTCATCAAGGAAGTTATCGTTGAGCCATTTTCTGTTGTAAACTCGCGTTAGCTCATCTTTATAAACAGCTTCTTTGAGCTTTTCAATCTCTTTTTTAAGTGCTTGTGTTTCTTTTAAAACTTGTGTGAGTCCAACTTCGTCTTTATGTTTAATCGCTTGAATAGCTTTTGTAGTACTGTCAGTAAGTTGTTGTGCACTTTTTGAAGCTTCTGTTTGTAATGTTGTAAGGTTTGAGCACTCAACTTGCAGTAAGTTAGTAGCGACTTCATGTTCATCGTCTATCTCAGTGTTATGCTCTTTAGCAAATTGAGCAAATATAGAAGCATAAATACTTGGTGTGACCACTTTCATCTGATCAATCGAAGATTTTGTTTCATTGGAAATAATTTGTAGAGTAGGATTTGGCGACATTTACAAAGCTCCTTGAAAATTAATGTCGAAATTTTAACATAATAACTCTAAAAAACAATTGAGAGACATTTTGAAATAAGTGAAATATTTAACAAACAAATGGCTATAATCTCACTTTTAAAATTGTAGGAGTTTGTGTATGGCATTGTCGCGTTTAAACCCAGAACAGTATGCAGCTGCAACTTCTAAAGAGGCTCAAAACCTTATAATTGCTTCTGCTGGAACGGGAAAAACTTCTACTATTGTTGGGAGGATTGCTTATCTTCTCAACAATAGTGTCAAACCTGAAGAGATTTTACTTCTTACTTTTACAAACAAGGCAGCAGCTGAGATGGTACAGCGTGTTGCTGAGTTCTTTGGGAAGGAAGTAGCGGGAAAGATAGATGCAGGAACTTTTCATGCAGTGAGTTATAGATGGCTAAAAAAGAAGGATAAAAAGGTTGTTTTAAAACAACAACGCGAACTAAAAACTCTTTTTCGTAGTGTATATGAGAAACGCTCTTTTATGCACATAGAAGCAGAAGTAAATCCTTATGGTGGCAATCATCTTTATGATTTATACTCTTTTTACCAAAACACCGAACTTGAAAATAATTTTGAGGATTGGGTAAGAGAAAAGTATGAAGAACATGAACAATTTGCTCTTATTTATGCTGATATTGTCGATGAATTTGAAGACTTAAAAAAAGAGTATGGTTTTGTGAACTTTAATGACCTCCTATTGCATTTTCGAGAGATGTGTAAGGGTACTGAACTTGGTTATAAAGAAGTTTTAGTAGATGAGTACCAAGATACTAATGCTCTTCAAGGAACTCTCATAGATGCCATGAACCCACCTTCACTTTTTTGTGTAGGAGACTATGACCAAAGTATTTATGCTTTTAATGGTGCAGATATAGGAATCATAGGTTCATTTAATACAAAGTTCCCAAATGCACAGGTGCATACACTTACAAAAAACTACCGTTCTTCTCGACCTATACTTTCTCTTGCAACAAAGGTTATCGAGCACAATGAACGGATTTACCCTAAAAAACTTGAAGTTACGCGAGAATTTAATGCACAGGCTCCGAAACTTTTAGTGTATGATGAACTTTTTGATCAGTACCATGCGATGGCTGCACAGATACGAGACTCTCAAACACCTCATGAAGAGATAGCCGTTATCTTTCGGAACAACTCTTCTGCTGATGGGATTGAGGTAGGGCTTCGTGAGTTAGATATCCCTTGTAAGCGTAAAGGGGGAACTTCCTTTTTTGATTCACGAGAAGTAAAAGCTGTTTTAGATCTTTATACACTTTTGGTAAATGAAGCAGATATGATGTCCTTTATCCATGTTTTTGAGTTTGCTCGTGGGATAGGAAGTGCTATGGCTAAAGAGATGTACATAGCACTTAAACGTCTAGGTGCTGGAAGTATGTTTTATGGTTTGTATGCTCCTGATGAGAGTATACGAAATCCCTTTGAAAAAAGAAAACTAAACTCGCAACTTGGGCTTTTTGATGACTTTGCCGAACTAGGTACGGTTGGTAAGTATGCAAAACTAGGGTTTGAAGCGAAGTTTATGAAAAATCCTGCACTCAAACACCCAAAACTCACAAAAGATAGTGCGACATTTTTACATAACTTTTATTTGTTATATCGAGACTTAAAGGGTGTGAAACAACCACGAACAATAGTACGAAAAATCGCGGCATCTCCTTTATATGCTTATATCATTGATGTACTTTCGACAAAGAGGGCAACACTCAAAGATGGTAGCATAGATGAGAAACAAAAAACAGAGTCTCAAACACGCATAGTAAGAAAAATGCTTCTCCTTGAAGAACTTTCAAAACCATACACCGAACATGAGAGATTTTTAAATGCGATGATTTTAGGTTCTTCAGACTTGACACAAGGGGAGGGTGTAAACCTTCTCAGTGTTCATGCAAGTAAGGGCTTAGAGTATAAAGAGGTGTATGTAGTCGACCTGATGGATGGACGTTTCCCAAACCGTAAACTCATGCAAAGAGGTGGTTCTTTAGATGAAGAGAGACGCCTTTTTTATGTAGCTGTAACGCGAGCTAAAGATATCCTCTACCTTAGTTTCGCTAAGTATGACAAGATAAAAAAACAAAACTTTATGGCCTCACAGTTTTTATACGAAGCTGGTTTAGTGCCTAAAGATGAGGCTTATAGGGCATTGGTGCTTAAAGATATGGATAAAGAAGAGAGTTAGATAATATTTTATACTTCAATATCTAGTACAATTTTAACCTGCTTATCTATTTCAAGTACCTTTTTAGGTGTTCACACTCATTTAAAATATTTGTTTGGTAGATTAAAATAAGTTTTATTTGACTGACTGCATTGTTTGTCAAGGTTTTATTTTCTTGGGGTAGTATAGTTTGACTTGAGAAATAAATGCCTTTTAGGCACTTTTTTTAACTCTTTTTCTGCTTATTGTTATTCTATCTTAATAACTTTTAAAAATTGCCGAGGGCATTTATTTCTTTCCAAGTCGCCACTCAAATTTGTAGTATAACCATCTGACTTGGAGTCTATCTAGCTAAAATTTCCGTTTAAGAAAACTAACTGATTTAGGATTTGTCCGATATGTTATGTGTTCAAAACTCTCTAGTTTATGATAGCTTAATTGCTAGTTATTATTATATGAGGTTTTGTTAGACATTAAGCATAGCCCCATTCTTGAAACTGTTTTGTTAAATTTTTGTCATTTTTAAAGCTCTCGTAATATAGAAATTCTGGTGCTAAATCCACTCCATTTTCCCAAACTATTGTATCAAGGTCTTTATCTAGCTTTACACTTGCAAAGACTTTTTTATCTTTCAATGGTTCAAACATTGTTCCATATAGCTCATTTTCTAAATTAACTACACCTTTTTTTCCATCATTGAATTTTAATTCAACTTCATAGTCGTGCAAATATTTTGCTTCAGTTACATAAATAAACATATTCTACTCCAGTGGTGAAATTGGTTGTGGCATTTCTCTTTTTTCACAAAGTTCCCAATCCGCTAAAAGCTCATCTTTATGTAGTTCTGCCCATTCCATAACCATTTTCAATGCTCTCTTAGGGAATTTACCTTCAATGACACCAGTTTTTATATGAACAATAATTTTATATTCTCCATATTTTGCATGAAAATGAGGTGGGTTATGTTCGTTCCAATACATAGTTATAATTATTCCTAAGAATTTACTTACTACTGGCATGTTGTTTTCCTTGTTTTTAAGTTCATCAAAATTTATACTATTTGTATCTATTATACTTAAATCATTTAAACGATTTTTAAAATTTGGAACAGATTCATATGAATTTTCTAATTCATCAAAGTATTTTAATTTTTCTAAATCATTATTTATACATTTAAAATAATGTGGAAGTAATACTCCATCAAAGTCTAATGCTTCGATAGATTTAATATAATCAGTATATCTACTTTCGTTTTGAAGCATGTAAATTAATATTTCTTTCGTAAATATCGCCTCATTTTGAAATATTTACTTGCAATTTCATTAACAGTTTTCTCACCTTCTAAAACTTCTAAAACCAATTTTGCTTTGAAATCTGCACTATAACTTTTTCTTTTTACACTCATTTTCTTATCCCTGTTTTTTCTATTTCAATTTTATCATTTTAGAAATAAGAAAGTCATTTTTATTGGTACAGTTTTAGGGATTCAT
>Ga0256826_1002816_pt1 | contig 10520 bp, 4 predicted proteins | sample CV79metaG_FD_185975 | JGI IMG/M metagenome (GOLD analysis project Ga0256826, IMG submission 185975) | Hydrothermal vent microbial communities from East Pacific Rise, Pacific Ocean - CV79 | ecosystem: Environmental > Aquatic > Marine > Hydrothermal vents | place: Pacific Ocean: East Pacific Rise... | reverse complement strand
GCTTGTTTTCGTGCTTCTGCAATAGCTTCCTCTTTGGTTTGCTTAATAACCTCTTTAACTTTTTCTTTGATTTGTTCTTTAACTTGTTCCACAACGTTATTCGCTAAATCTTTCACGCCAATAGAAAAATGAGGTTTATCGAGCGTTCCTGTAATAAAAATATCTGCATTAATGGTTTCGCCTAAATCGACATTCTTAGCATAATCTCCACCTTGAGCCATTAAACCTTCTACTAATTTATTGGCATCGCCTAAGTCGGATCGAGGAATATCAATATTCAATGTATAATCGATAGATTGATCGACACCTTGTTTTCCGCCAAATGTAGCTTTAGAGTCGTTCCACTTAACATCGAATGGAGCAAGTGTAATATTTCCATCTTCTATAGTGAAGTTCGCTTTAATATCTTTTAAATCAGCTTTTTTATATTTCTCAGCTTTTAATAAATCAGCTAATTTTATAAGCGACTCCGAACCGCCTACAATAATGTTTTTAGAACTAAAACTTCCACCTCCATTCATAGTTTCAGGAATTGGCTCCATTTCTTGGTCAAGAGTAGCTTTTAATTTAAAATCTAATGATATCTTACCATTACAATTCTTAGCAATGGGAGCTAATTTTTGTACGGTATTGAATGTTACAAATGTTTTTTGAATATCGAAATTACTCATTTTAAAATCGAAATCAATTGTTGGAGCATCAATATTTCGACTGTCGTAAGCTCCATCTATACCAATAGTGCCTCCAATCATATTCATAGAAACATTTTGCATTTCGGCTACGCCTTCTTTAAGTTGAATTTTTCCTTTAAGGTTTTCGATATCGTAAGTGTCGTACATTATTTTCTTAAGATTGGCATTCAATGCAAAATCTATATTTTTAGGAAGTTCTACAACTTCCATAGGTTCCTCGCTGCTTGTATCGGCACTTGACTCGTTTGCCGTTTCTGAACTTGTACTTTCTTCTTCTCCGCCTAATTCGTTACCATCGATAAAGTCAGAATTAAGATTGAACGTTCCTTTTAGGGTTTCATCGTTAAAATAATAAGCCATAAAATTATCAATTCGTCCATTGGCGTGGAAATCACTTTTTCCTACTTTAGCATCGAAATTATTTAAGGTAAAATATTTTGGTGCAACTTCGAAATTGGTCGATTCGATATTGACATCGTAATCTAAATCGTCTGCTTTATAAGTGAAATTTTCTAATCCTATATTTCCTTTAGCATCAAACGCTTCGTATTTTTCTTTTTCGATAGTCGAAAGATTTCCTTTCATAGTTACGTCCATTGTCATCAGACCAGAAATACTCATACTATCTAAAGGAATAGCATCTTTTAGTTTATCGAAATCGATTTTCCCTTTTACATAACCATCGATATATGGGTCGCTAACAGGTGTTTTGGTCAAATAACGAGCAGAAAAAGGATTTCCCGCAAGGTTTAAATCGAAACGCTTTAGGTCAATAACGGTATGGTCGTCGACCCCATCTTTATTATCGATATTCAAATCGACAAATATTTGCGTAATAGCTGTTGGTAAATCTGGATACTGCACACTTGCATTATCAATATTAAGACTAAGATTAAATGCGGGTAATTGCGTGTCGGAGTATGTTCCTTTTGCAAAACCGCCAAATTTCAAAGCTCCCGAAGTTTTTATATCGGCATAGTCTTTTGTGTAAATGGAAGGTGCTAAGGATAATAAATCTTTAAACTGATTTTTATTACTGTTAAAGGACAAATCCATTCCATAGCTGTCGTCTTCATTCATCTGAAGATAACCTGTCAAGGATAAGATAAATTTATTGAGCCTAAACTGATTTTCAAGTAAGGTGTATTTTGAATGTTCTAAGTCAGCATCTATTTTTGCATTGTATTCGATATTAGCTCGATTCAAATATTTAACGCCTTCCATATCGACTGTAATTTGGTCGATTAACAATGCCATATCTAATTTTGCAGTTTCTGCCGTAAAATCTCCAGCGATGGTATAATTTAAACCTTTAATATCGGCAAGTAAATCGCCCGATTCATCTAAGTATAAAATATCTGCATTTTGTATTGAGAATTCCTTTAGAGCAAGGCTAAAAGCTGACGCGGTATCGCCTGTTTCTTCGGTAGACTCTTGTTCTTCTGGACTTTCTTCACTTTCCTTTGCAATATCCCAGTTGGCCGTTGTATCGGGTAAAACGTGAGCATAGATTTTTGGACTTATCAGTTTGATAGCCGATATTTTAATTTGATCGCCCATTACCGACATTAAGTCTACCTTGGCAGAAAATTGCTTTAAAAACATTAAAGTATCACCTTCAAAATTATCAACACCCGATACTGTAAGATCATTAATTTCAAAATTTAAATTGGGGAAATACGTGAAAATGGACAAGTCAAATTCACCAAAGTCAATTTTTGCATTAACTTGATTATTGATTTCTGTTTTAACAATCTCAACAATTTTACCCTTGAATATTACAGGTATAAGGAGGAGTAATACAAAAATAAGCAAAATGCTAACACCAAAAATTTTCAGACCTTTCTTCATTGTTTTTTATTTTTAAATGGAAAACGTAAAAATAATAAAGTTATGGTAACTTTATCTTAGTTTAACAAAAGAAAGTATCAACAGATAATTGTGCTTTATGCATAATCTCTTTTTTGCATAAAAAGAGTTATTTTATATACGTTTTAGTTAAATAATTTTTCTATTCTTAAAAAGGGGCTGTTAAAATATGATTAGAAAAATAGGAGGTGTAAAATGAGCCTTTTTTGTTAATCTAAACAATTAAATGTACCTTCGTTCTCTAAACAGAACCCTATTAATGAAGTGCATAGCTCAGTGTTAAAGAAATAAATTTCCAAAAGAAAAGATTATGAAAAAACTTTACCTGCTTTTTGTTTTCTGCTTCTTACTTTTTACAAATCTTTCTGCTCAAGAAACATTTTTTAGATTTGTCTCAGGTTGGAGAAATCAAAAAATACAAGAACTTAGCAGTTCTTATGTTTCATCTGGGACAGCAACTTTAAATTCTGACCATGTAATTTTTACAGAAGGAATGTCTTTGTCTGGGGATTCAATTTATTCATATGTTTTTCAAGTTGATACAACTACTCAAATATATCACAGATACACAAATTCAATAGTAAAAATTGGAAATGCTAATTATTCAACAGTATATTTAAAAACTCAAATAACACAAAAATATTATGGTGCACTAATAAAATTTAATGAAGATTTTTCGGATACTATTTACTCTAAATTATATGATAATTTAGGAATAGACGGTTCCTCATTATATTTATGTACTATTAAAAATGATACAAGTTTAATTTTAGGTTCATTTAGCAAAACAGGTGATAATTTATACACAACATTTTTAGAGACCGATACTTTAGGAAATATTCGATGGCAAAAAGATTTCGATTGTTCTGGTGATTGTCATTTAGGACCTTTCCATATTTTACCTACCGAAGATAATGGCTTTATATTTACCTGTTACGAAGACCACATTAACGGTCAGCCTGGTGTTGAAAGTGTTCAAACCGCAGTTATTAAAACCGATAGCGTAGGTAATACGCAATGGCGACATACATGGGGAGGTGATAGTACCAAAAATTTTGGTTCGTGGGTTGTACCACTCGACGATGGCAACTACCTCTATGCTTGGACAGATTATGACTATACAGGTTGGAATGCACAATTAAATATGGATATGACCATACGCTTTGCAAAATTCGACATAGATGGCAATATAATTTGGTTTAAAAGTTTAGAAAATCAGATTGTAGAAATAGATTATACAATCTCACAAATGGAGATGCTACCTGATGGAAATATTATTATTGCAGCAAGTAGTTTTATAGAAGGAGGATTAATAAAGATAGACCAAGAGGCTAATTTAATTTGGCATAGAGAACTAATGCCCCCTGGTTTAGCTTATGAGGATAATACAGCAACACAGCAACAAATGAAAATATTGGGTGTAACATGTACATCGGATGGAGGATTTATTTTGGCAGGAGAGTATATTTCCTCTGAGGGCAATAAGTTCGATGAGTTCTTTCAATCGGCTTACGCCTACAAACTCGATGAGTATGGTTGCTACACCTCTGGTTGTCAAATACACGATGCTGTAGAGGAAAAATTAGAAATACAAGTTTCGGAAGAAGATAATGGCTTTTTAATATCGCCCAATCCTGCCAATGATAATTTACAATTAACAATTAAAAATAAACAATTGGATATTAAATCTGTCGAAATATACAATATGCAAGGACAGCTAATCCGCGTCATTCCGAGCGAGTACAACAAGCGTGGGAACCTCTCCCAAACAAATAGAGATAGCCACAGGTCTGACGACCTTCGCTATGACGAACTAAGAATAAACATTTCCGATTTAGAAAAAGGGGTTTACATAATTAGAGTCGGCAAACAAACTAAAAAATTGATAATAAAATAATTAACTGCAATTGTGAGCGGTACGAGCGTGGCAATTTCAACTAAAACCTAAGCTAAAAACCAATTAAGCTTTGCTAAAACTTTCTTTCCACTTATCAAAGAGGCGGTTTAATATGTCTTTTGTATCTTTGTGTATCCATACAAATTAAATGAATAAAAAAATTCGCAGAAAATGAATATTATACAGGAGGAGCTCAAACGTCTTCCAGCTGTCGATAAGGTTTTATATTTACCCGAACTTCAAGAATTGATAAAACAATTTAACAAAAGCTTGGTAACCCATTCTGTACGAGCTACAATTGACGATTTTCGACAAGAGATTCTGAACGGGCAATCTGCTCCAGAATTATCAGAAATTATAAAAAAAATAAGATCCACCAGCTTAAAAATAGGACAGAAAAGCTTAAAACCTGTTATCAATGCCTCAGGAATTATTATTCATACCAATTTAGGACGTTCTCCTTATGGAAAGGATTTGTTAGAAGATGTTTTCGACACCTTAAAAGCCTACAATAATTTAGAATTTAATCTTGCTAAAGGTTCTCGGGGACAACGAACAGACCACGCCAGCGAAATCTTAAAATATTTAACAGGAGCCGAAGATGTAGTAGTGGTTAACAACAATGCTGCAGCTGTAATGTTTATTTTAAGAACATTGGCAAAACACAAAGAAGTGATTGTTTCGAGAGGCGAACTTATCGAAATAGGCGGCTCGTTTCGTATTCCAGACATTATGGCGGCATCGGACTGCAAAATGGTAGAAGTAGGAGCAACAAACAAAACCAAAATAAACGATTACGAATCGGCAATAACAGAGCAAACAGCAATGTTGTTTAAAGCCCATAAATCTAATTATGTCATACAAGGCTTTACCCAAGAGGTAAATTTAGAAGATTTAGTGGCCTTAGGAAAAAAACATCAATTACCCGTAGTTTATGATATTGGTTCGGGTTTGCTTCGTAAAGTCGATAAAAAAGCCTTAAAGGACGAGCCCGATGTTAAACAGGCTTTATCCAGCGGCATCGATTTAATTTGTTTTAGTGGCGATAAGCTTTTGGGCGGTCCTCAGGCGGGAATAATTGCAGGGAAAAAGCATTATATCGAAATGCTTAAAAAAGCACCTATGATGCGAGCCTTACGGGTTGGGAAAACGACTTTAGCAATCTTAGAAACCGCTTGTAATTACTATTTAAACGATAAAGATTTATTCGAACATAATATTCTTTTTAAAACACTAAATCGTACCGACGAAGAATTAAAACAGAAAGCAGAACAGTTAAAAATAAGATTAAAAGAATACGATATAGCATCGGAAATTGTAAAAAGTAAAGGGAAATATGGAGGCGGAACTTTGCCCAATTTAGAAATAGATAGTTATGCTTTAAAATTAAGTCCTAAGAATACAAAGAATACACTTTCAAAAGCACTATATCATCAACTTTTGGAACAAGATAAACCTGTTTTGTCTAATTTAAAAAGTGGGAAAATCTATTTTGATATTTTAAGTCTTCAAGACGACGATATGGAGGATATGGTAAACAGTATTAACTTAGCGATAAAAGCAATTTACACCGATTAATTTTCTGGTTATGAAACATTTGATAATGGGTACAGCGGGACATGTCGATCATGGAAAAACCGCTTTGATAAAAGCTCTTACAAATATAGATTGTGATACTCATAAGGAAGAAAAAGAAAGAGGAATTACCATAAATTTAGGATTCTCTCATATCAATTTACCTTCGGGAAATGCTTTAGGAATAATAGATGTACCAGGGCATAAAGACTTTATAAATACAATGGTCGGAGGAGCCAGTGGTATCGATTTTGTTCTGTTGGTTATTGCTGCCGATAGTGGAATAATGCCTCAAACCGAAGAACATTTAAACATTATCCGAACACTCAAAATAAAACACGCTATTATTGCCTTAACAAAAATAGATTTGGTTGACGAAGAACTTGTCGATTTGGCAAAGTTAGAAATTATGGAATGGTTAGCCGAGACCGAATTTAAAGATGCTCCAATAGTTGGCGTATCCAATAAAACAAAGCAAGGCTTAGATAAATTAGTAGAAGAAATTGATTTATTAATTCCTCAGGTCGAAGAACGTGTTTCTGGAGATTTTTTCAGAATGTATATCGATAGAGTTTTTACGGTCAAAGGAATTGGCTCTGTTGTTACAGGTTCTGTTCTGAATGGAGAAATTTCGATAGGCAAAGATTTGTATCTTTTGCCAGGAAATAAGAAAATGAGAATAAGAACGATTCAACGACATAATCAAGAAGTCGAAACCGTTTATACAGGCGATAGAGCCGCTTTTAACCTAACAGGATTAAAGGCCGAAGATTTTAAACGAGGAATGCTTTTAAGCGATAAGATTCTGGAAACAACGCAAAGAATAGATGCTCAAATATCCTTATTTGCAAATAGTACAGAGCTGAAACTTTGGTCGACTGTCATTTTTTATTCAGGAACATTCGAATCTCAAGCAAAGATTCATCTTTTGAACAAAGATGTCGTAAAAGGCAACGAAACGGCTCTGGTGCAGATTCATCTCGAAAAAGAGGCCATACTAAAATATAAGGACAAATTTATTATTCGAAATACTTCTGGAAATCAATCATTGGGAGGAGGAATTATTATAGATGCTCAGCCTTTGCATCATCGGAAAAGAACCGAAAAGTTACTAAACGAATTAGAACTATTAAATTTAAGTCTCCTCAACGAAGGGAACATAAGCGAACGTATCAAGATAACACTTCAGAAAGAAGGGAAACCCTTATCGAGTGACAATTTATCCGAAATATTGACCAGTTCGGAAGAAGAAATTCTAAATCAAATAGATGTTATTGACGACGTTTTTAGATACTCAATCGGTGATGTTAATATTCTAATTTTAAATTCTGTAGAAGCAAATTATGTTCAAAAAATTATCGAACATCTTCAATTATATCATACAAAATATCCTATTCTTAAGAGGGGATTAACAGAAACTGATTTATATGGGAAATTAGGATTCTCGAAAGATAAAATAGGTAAATTATATCTTAGTGCTTTATTATCGAGAATCGAAATAGAGCAAAAAATTATTAAGTACAAAGATTCTTGGCGATTAAGTCATTTTGAAGTTAAAATTGCGGCTTCGACCAAAAAAGAGATAGAACTTATAGAACAAAAGATTTTAGATTTCGATACTCAAAAACCAGCATTAGGAGAACTTAAAGAATGGGCGGAAGAGCAAAAAATAAGCACAGAAAAATTGAATTTATATATTCGTTATTTAGCAGAAAATAAGCGACTTATATATTTTAATAACGATTTCCTCCATTTCCAGAATATCGAAAAATTTAGAATCGCTATTTTGAACAAGCTTAAGACTTCGGAAGAGGGTTTCTTTTTTGGGGAGCTAAGAGCAGCGACAGGATTAACTAAAAAGCTGATACCTATACTTTTAGCTTTGTTCGAAAAAGAAGGATTAATACAAATATTCGAGCCCGAAGACAACAAAGTTCGAGTGAAAATTACAGAAAAAGGACAAAATTATAAACAATAGAATTTGTATTTTGTTAGAACTGTATAATTCATTACTTTTAAGCTCTAATTTTTGATAAGACCAATATGAAAAAGTTTCTAAGTTTATTAATAGCTGTATTACTACTTATTTCAGGAAGTTGGGCTCAATCTAAGAAAACATTAGAGCGTAAAAAACGCCGAACACAAAAAGAAATTAACTACACCAATAAGCTTCTTAAAGAAACCCGTAATAGTAAAAGTACATCTTACAATCAATTATTACTGATAGAAAAAAAGATTGTACTAAGAGAAACACTGATAAATGGGATTATACAAGAGCAAGAACAGGTTAAAACTGAGATAGCAGAAAATAGCAAGTCCATAGAAAATTTAGAAAACGATTTAAATCAGATAAAAAAAGAATATGCCGAGATGCTCCGATTTGCATATCGACACCGAAACACCAACGATTTAGTCTTATTTATTTTCTCAGCAGAAAGCTTTAACCAAGCCTATAAACGTATGAAATATATTCAGCAATACTCCGAATATCGCAAAAAACAAGCTGCTGTAATTGTTTCTACACAACAAAGTTTAAACGAAAAGATTGCTCAATTAGAACAACAAAAACAACAATTGGACAGCTTGATAGAAGAGCATACCAAAGAGGCAATAGTCCTGAAGGTTGAAAAATCGAACCAAAATTCTGTTGTTTTAAGTTTGAAAACCAAAGAGCAAGAATTACAACAAAAATTAAAGAAATACCAAAGAGAGAAAATAAAAATTCAGAATGCAATAGCCGAAATTATTCGGAAAGAAGCCGAAAGAGCAAGAGGTCGAAACAAAAAGAACGCATACGATGCTCTAACCCCAGAGCAAAAACTCATTTCCACAAAATTTGGAGAAAATAAAGGGCGTTTACCATGGCCTGTTCAAAGAGGAATTATTACGTATAAATACGGAATTCATCCACACCCTGTTCTAAAGGATGTAAAGGAAAAGAAGAATGGAATTGGTATTTCGACCACTAAAGGTTCGTTAGCAAGATCTATTTTCGATGGAACGGTAACCAATATTTTACCTTTATCGGGAAATAATAATGCCATTATGGTTAAGCATGGCGAATATATTACGGTTTATGTTAATATAAAAGAGGTTATGGTAACCGTAGGGCAAAAAATAAAAGCCAAGCAAGAGGTCGGTGTTATTTATACTAATCCAGACGACCAAAGGACAACCTTAGAGCTTCAGGTATGGAAAGGAACTCATTTACAGAACCCTATTCAATGGATTACTAAAAAATAAAAAAATGTCGAAGAAAATATCAATTATTATATTGACTGTCGTAATAGCCCTAATTTTTTCGGTGATTTTGTATTTTTCATTTGTACGTTCTCCAAAAATTTTGTCGGCAGCAATGAAAGCTGTTTCCCCAAAAACAGCAATGCTTATAGAAATCAAAAACTATTACGAATTTAGCAAACATCTACAAGAAGACAATGTGTTTTGGCCAGAGTTGGTTAAAGGACAAGTGTTTGCAGATTTAAACCAACAATTAAAATCCATAGATTCTTCTTTACATCAAATAGAAGAATTAGATAAATTAATCCAAAAGAAACCATTACTTATTGCATTTAGTATTGTTGGAAAATCGACCATTTACCCAACTTATATTATAGAATCGGATGCCTTAACCTCTCCCGAGGCCATTGCCGATTATTTAAAAAAATCTTTACAAAAAGAAGCTAAAATCAGTAGTCGAGAATATCAAGGTTCACAAATATTTACCATCGACTTTTTAGACCAAACAAAAGACAATCTGTTTTATGCTTTTTACAAAGGCCTTTTTGTAAGTAGCCGTTCTATATTACTTGTGGAAGAAGCTATTCGGCAAATAGACAATCCCGAATCGATAAGCAATAATTCCGATTTTAGAAAAGTAAATAAAACATCGGGCGAGAATGTTGATATGGATATTTACATCCAATACAAAACTTTTGCTCGGGTGTTCAAAAAATATATCCATAAAGATTATCAGAAGGCATTCCAAAATATTATGTATTTCGGAAATTGGACAGAGCTTGATGTCAATATAGAGAAACAATCCATCTTTTTAAATGGATTTACACAATCCAACGATTCAACAAATAATTATCTAAATATTTTTAAAGAACAATCTTCGGGATCTTTAGATGTAAAAGAAATTTTGCCTACAAATAGCTCGGTAATTATGTCCTTAAATTTATCCGATATAGATTTGTTTTTAGAAAAGCAATCGCAGTATTTTGCTCGTAAAGGTCAGTTAAAAGCATACGAAGAATGGTTCAAATCATTCAAAAACACCTATAATTTTGATATTGAAGAAAGCCTAAAAAATATTGTAGATAAAGAAATAACTCAAGTATACACCCAAATAAATCCTTTGGATTTATCGCAAAATACCTACTTTATTTTAGAAACTAAAGGCAAAAGTCAGACAATGGACGAACTAATGCCTTTACTCGAAAATTGGGCAGCAAAAAAACAAATAGATGTTAGTGAGTTCATCT
>Ga0256826_1002814_pt1 | contig 10526 bp, 13 predicted proteins | sample CV79metaG_FD_185975 | JGI IMG/M metagenome (GOLD analysis project Ga0256826, IMG submission 185975) | Hydrothermal vent microbial communities from East Pacific Rise, Pacific Ocean - CV79 | ecosystem: Environmental > Aquatic > Marine > Hydrothermal vents | place: Pacific Ocean: East Pacific Rise... | reverse complement strand
TCAATCTTCATGCTTCAATACTACCTCAATATAGAGGGGCTTCACCCGTGCAACAGTCACTTATTAATAATGATAAATATAGTGGTGTAACAGCAATGCTAATGGAAGAGGGGCTTGATACTGGTGAAATTTTGGGATATATCTACTTTGAGATTCCTAGTGATATGAGACTTCAGGGATTAATGCAACAACTAACTGATGATGCTTCTATATTAACTATTGATATATTAAATAGGTTTGATGAGATAAAACCCAAAGAGCAGATTAATATAAATGCTTCATTATGTAAAAAAATCAAAAAGAGTGATGGAGAGATTAGTTTTGAAAATGCTAAAAATATCTATAATAAATATAGAGCATATCAGGGTTGGCCTGGGATTTTTACAAAAGATGGTCTGAAGCTTTTGAATATTTCATTAATTGATGATAAGTCTAAAAATAACAGAGCAGAGGTTTTAGAAATTTCAAAAGAGAGTATAATAGTGGGTTGTGGTGTTGGAAAAATTGAGATTAAAGAGGTTCAACCAATATCAAAAAAGGCTATGGCTATAGGTGCATATATTTTAGGAAGAGGTATCAAAGTTGGAGATTATATTACTTAACAAGGTAGATTCTACACAAAAGTATCTAATTGAATTATTACAAGACTCTAAAGTTAAAGCCCCAATTGCTGTAGTCTCAAAAGAGCAGACAGATGGTATTGGAAGCAGAGATAACTCTTGGAGTGGTGGAGAGGGAAACCTGTTTGTCTCTTTTGCAATAGAGATAGATTACCTACCATCAGACCTTGCTCTTGCCTCTAGTTCTATATATTTTTCATTTATAATGAAAGAGGTTTTATCTCAATATAGCAGTGAAATATGGCTTAAGTGGCCAAATGATTTTTATATTGGTAGAGATAAGATAGGTGGTACAATTACAAAAAAAATAGATAACCTTTTGGTGTGTGGAATTGGAATAAATTTAATAAATAACAAAAATAGCTATAAAGCACTTAATATAGGGATTAAGCCTCTAGTTTTGTTTAATAAATACCTATTAGAATTGAATAAAACCAAGAATTGGAAGCAGGTTTTTATCAAATATAAGTTAGAATTTAATAATAATAAGGATTTTTATACACATATTCTAAAAGATAGGGTGAGTTTAAAAAATGCTATTTTATGTAGTGATGGTTCATTAATAATTGAAGATAAAAAGGTGTATAGTTTAAGATGAGTAAAATAATATGTATAGCTAACCAAAAAGGTGGAGTAGGAAAAACAACAACGGCTGTTAATCTATCTGCATCGTTGGCTAAAAATGGCAAAAAAGTACTTCTTATTGATGCCGACCCACAATCAAATGCAACAACAAGTTTAGGTTTTAGCAGAAATGATTATGAGTTTAATTTATATCATGTATTAGTAGGAATAAAAGATTTTTCTGAAATAACTCTGAAAACAGCAACAAAAGGGTTATTTTTAGCACCTTCTAATATTGGTCTTATTGGAATAGAGAAAGATTTTCATAACACAAATAAAAAAAATAGAGAACTTATTTTAAAAACTAGATTAAAAGAGATACAAAAGAGTTATGATTTTATTGTCATAGACTCTCCTCCTGCTCTAGGTCCAATTACAATTAACTCTTTGAGTGCATCTGATTCGGTTATTATTCCAATACAGTGTGAGTTTTTTGCTCTTGAGGGGTTAGCTCAACTTCTTAATACAGTTTCACTATTAAGTAAAACAATTAATCCAAAGTTAGATATAGAGGGGTTTTTACCAACAATGTATTCAACTCAAAATAATTTATCTAAACAGGTATTAGATGATTTAGAACATCACTTTAAAGATAAACTATTTCATCTTAAAAAAGATGATAGATGTATTGTTATTCCTAGAAATGTAAAAATTGCAGAAGCACCAAGTTTTGGGCAACCAGTCATTGATTATGCCGTAAACTCAAAAGGAAGTTTAGCATATCAAGATTTGGCAACAGCAATATTAAAGAGTTAAACTATGGCACTAGGTAAAGGATTAGGTTTAATATTAAAAGAGGTTGGATTAGCTTATGAAAATGAGATAAACTCATTAAATATTGATGATAATAAAGATATGCAAATTCAAGAGATTGATATAACGACCATATCACCAAACCCTTACCAACCAAGAAAGCATTTTGATTTAGATTCACTTAAAGAACTTAGCCTATCTATTAAACAACATGGATTATTACAACCAATTGTAGTTATAGAGAAAAAGAATGGTTATATTCTTGTAGCAGGAGAGAGAAGATTACGGGCACATAAACTAGCAAAAATAGTTTCTATTAAAGCAATTGTTGCTAATATGAATTTGGATAGTTTTAAATTAAGAGAGTTAGCTCTATTAGAGAATATTCAAAGAGAGAATTTAAACTCTATGGAGTTAGCAAAATCTTATGCTGAGTTGATTGAAGTTTATCAAATTACTCATGAACAACTCTCTCATATTGTTCATAAGAGTCGTTCTCATATTACAAATACAATGAGACTTCTTGCTCTTAGTCAATATGTTCAAAAATTTATTATGGATGCGACTATATCCCAAGGACATGCAAAGATTATTGTTGGATTAGATGAAAATCAACAAAAAATTATAGTTGATAAAATCATATCGGAAAAAATCACTGTTAGAGAAACAGAGAAGTTAGTTAAAATATATAAAGAGAATAAAAAAATAGATAGTATTCAAAAAAATATATTTTTATCTGAATACTCTAGTAAGATAAAAGATAAACTAATATTTAATCATAAGATAAAAGATAATAAGCTAGAGATTAATTTTAAAAGTGTAGAAGAAATAGAAACTTTTTTAAGTTTAATAAAAAAATAATGATATTTAATCAAAAATTTACTATTTTAGTGGTAAAATATTTCAAATTTTTTAAGGAGTTTTAATGCTTGATTTACATCTAGAGTTGATGTTTGTAGTTCTTTTTATTTTCTTCTTGCTCATTTTTGTTTTAAATGGTTTATTATATAGACCATTACTTGAGTTTATGTCTGATAGAGATAATTCTATAGCAAATGATTTAAAAGCAGCTAAAGAGTTAACTGGAAATACAGATGAATTAAATGCACAATCGCAAGAGGTGTTAGATAATGCTAGAGCAGAAGCATCTACAATTAGACAAGAGTCTATAGATAGTGCAAAAAAAGAGGCCGTGTCTAATTTAGTTAGAACACAGAAAGAGCATGATGATAAATATCAAGCTTTCATTGATGAGCTTAATGTTGCTAAGGATGAGTTAAAGAGTACTCTTCTTGCTCAAATGCCTCTATTTAAAGATAGCCTACAAGCTAATTTAAATAAACTATAAATAAGGAGGTTGTAAGATGAGATTAAAGTATATAGTGTTATTAGCTTTGCCTACAGCAATTTTTGCTAATGATGTAACTATAACTCACTCTGATTTTTTCCATAGAGTGTTTAACTTTTCAATATTTGCTGGATTGATGTATTATCTATTATCTAATCCAATTAAAACTTTTTTTCTTGATAGAAAAAATGGTATCGAAAATCAATTAGAAGAGATTGAAAAAAGATTAGAAGATACAAAAAAAGATAAAGAAGAGGCTCTACTTAAATTAGAAGAGAGTAAACTTAAAGCATTAGAAATTGTTGAAACAGCAAAAAAAGAGGCTAAATTAATATCTCAAAAGATTTCTCAAGATAATGAAGATGAGATTAAAATCTTAGATAAAAGTTTTATTGAGAAGTGTGAAAATGAATCTCGAAGAATGAATAGAGAAGTAATTGATGAGGTTTTAAATAGTAGTATTACAAATAGTGATATTGCATTAGAGACTAAAAAAGTGGTTGAACTAGTAAGTAAGAAGGTGGCATAGTTATGGAAGAATTAATAGCTAAAAGATATGCAAAAGCACTTCTTGATGTATCAACTCAAGACCAAAAAAAGTTATATGTAGATATTTTAAACTCTCTATCTGATGCTTTCAGTAGTGAAGTTACAAATATTATAGAGTCACCAATTGTACCAACAGAAGAAAAAAGTAAAATTATTTTGGATTCTTTAGGTAAAAAAAGTGATGCTAACATAGAAAATTTTATTAAAATATTAGCTGAGAATAAAAGATTATCTTTAATTCCTACTATAAGTAGAATAGTTAATATGGAAAATCAGAAGGAGACTAATAAGTATACTGGTATTATTTTAAGTAAAGATAATGTATCAAAAGCATCTATCACTTCACTTGAGAGTACTCTTAAAAAGTATACTGGTTCTCAAATCAATCTTACTTATCAAAAAAGTGATTTTGATGGACTTAAAGTTTCTGTTAGTGATTTAGGTATAGAGGTTAATTTTTCAAAAGAGAAAGTTAAGCAACAGTTGATAGATTTTATTAAAAAATCACTTTAACAGTTAGCAAAAAGAAAGGAGTAACAGTGGCAACAAAATTACGAGCAGATGAAATTAGCTCGATAATAAAAGAGAGAATTGAAAACTTTGACATTGATGTAGATATTAATGAAATAGGTAAGGTAGTAGGTTTAGCAGATGGAATCACTTCTGTGTATGGACTTAATAATGTAATGGCAGGTGAAATTGTTGAATTTGACAATGGAACTAAAGGAATGGTACTAAATCTTGAGGAATCAAGTGTAGGTGTTGTTATATTAGGTTCTATGGATGGAATCAGAGAGGGTATGTCTGTAAAAAGAGAAGGTGCTTTACTTAAAGTTCCTGTTGGTGATGCTATGGTTGGTAGAGTTGTTAATGCACTTGGTGAACCAATTGATGGTAAAGGTACTATTGAAGCTAAAGAGTACAAGTATGTTGAAGAGAAAGCACCTGGAATTATGGCTAGAAAGTCTGTTCATGAGCCTTTAGCAACTGGTATAAAAGCTATTGATGCACTTGTTCCAATTGGTAGAGGGCAAAGAGAACTTATTATTGGTGATAGACAAACAGGTAAAACAACAGTTGCAATTGATGCAATTATTAACCAAAAAGGTCAAGATGTTGTATGTATTTATGTTGCAATTGGTCAAAAGCAATCAACAGTAGCTTCTATTGTTAAAAAGCTTGAAGAGCATGGTGCAATGGAGTATACAATAGTTGTTAATGCTGGTGCTTCTGATGCTGCTGCTCTACAATTTTTAGCTCCATATACTGGTGTTACAATGGGTGAGTACTTCAGAGATAATGCAAGACATGGTCTAATTATATATGATGATTTATCTAAACATGCTGTTGCATATAGAGAGATGTCACTTATTCTTCGTCGTCCTCCAGGTAGAGAGGCATATCCAGGTGATGTTTTCTATCTTCACTCAAGATTGTTGGAAAGAGCTGCAAAACTTAGTGATGAAAATGGAGCAGGAAGTTTAACTGCTTTACCTATTATTGAGACACAAGCTGGTGATGTTGCTGCATATATCCCAACAAATGTTATCTCTATTACAGATGGTCAAATATTCCTAGAAACAGACTTATTTAACTCAGGAATCCGTCCTGCTATTAATGTTGGTTTATCAGTTTCAAGAGTTGGTGGAGCTGCACAGATTAAAGCTACTAAACAAGTTGCTGGTACACTTAGACTTGACCTTGCACAGTTTAGAGAACTTGAAGCATTTGCACAATTTGCATCAGACCTTGATGATATTTCAAAAGCTCAACTTGGTCGTGGACAAAGAATGGTAGAGGTTTTAAAACAAGGACCTTACTCTCCAATTCCTGTTGAAAAACAAGTTGCTATTATATTTGCAGGTGCAAAAGGTTATCTTGATGATATTGATGCTAGTTCAGTAACAAAATTTGAAGCAGAGCTATATCCATTCCTTGAGACAAAATATGCAACTATTTTAACTTCTATTAGAGATAATAAGAAAATAGACTCTGAAACAGAAGAGGCATTACATAACGCATTAAAAGATTTTAAAACATCTTTTGCAAGTTAAAAAGGCTAATAGATGGCTAATTTAAAAGATATAAAACGAAAAATTGGAAGTGTATCTAATACACAGAAAACTACTCGTGCCATGAAGCTTGTATCTACTGCTAAGTTAAAGAGAACAGAAGAATTAGCTAAGCAGTCTAAAGTTTATGCAAAAAAACTTACAGAGATGTTAGGTGAAATATCTAATAAGATACAAAATTCTAATGCAGAAGGTTTGGATAATAAATTCTTTAAAAAGAGTGAAAATCCAAAAGTTGTAGATATTGTTTTTGTTACTGCTGATAAAGGTTTATGTGGTGGATTTAATGTTCAAACTTTAAAAAGAGTAAAACAGTTAGTAGAAGAGTATAAAGCTAAAGATGTTAATATAAGACTTAGAGCAGTTGGTAGAAAGGGTATTGATTACTTTAAATTCAATAATATTGAATTAAGTAGTGAAGTAGTAGGATTAAGTTCTGCACCAACTTATCAAAAAGCTCAAGAGTTTATATCTGAATTAGTTGATGAATATATGAATAATACAACTGATAAGATAATTCTTGTACACAATGGTTATGTTAATATAATAACTCAAGAGATAAGAGAAGACCATTTATTACCTATTGATGCTAGTAGTATTACTGGTGATGATGAAAATTCTTACTCTGATTTAGAGATAGAACCAGAAGGTAATGAGAACGAGCTATTAGAGGCACTAGTGACTAAATATGTAGAGTATAATATGTATTATGCTCTTATAGACTCTTTAGCAGCAGAGCATAGTGCAAGAATGCAGGCAATGGATTCGGCTACAAATAATGCAAAAGAGATGGTTGCAAATTTAAAAGTTGAATATAATAAAGCAAGACAACAAGCTATTACTACTGAATTAATTGAAATTATCAGTGGTGTAGAGTCAATGAAGTAAGAGAGGAAAATTATGACAGGTAAGGTAGTACAGGTTTTAGGACCAGTTATTGATGTAGATTTTACAGATTATCTTCCATCAATTAACGAAGCATTAGAGGTGTTTTTTGAAGTTGAAGGTAACACTCAAAAGTTAATTTTAGAAGTTGCAGGACAACTTGGTGATAATAGAGTTAGAACAATTGCTATGGATTCAAGTGAAGGTATTGTAAGAGGTACTGAAGTTAAAGCTACTGGGGACTCTATTAAAGTTCCAGTTGGTGAAGAAGTTCTTGGTAGAATATTTAATGTTGTTGGTGATACTGTTGATGACGCTGGTGATTTTTCAGCAAAAGAGTATTGGTCAATTCACAGAGACCCTCCAGCATTTGAAGAGCAAAGTACAAAAACAGAAGTTTTTGAAACTGGTATTAAAGTTGTAGATTTACTAGCTCCTTATTCAAAAGGTGGTAAAGTTGGTCTATTTGGTGGTGCTGGTGTTGGTAAAACAGTAATTATTATGGAGCTTATTAACAATGTTGCTCTTAAACATAGTGGTTATTCTGTATTTGCTGGTGTTGGTGAAAGAACAAGAGAAGGGAATGACCTTTACTTTGAGATGAAAGAATCAAATGTACTTGACAAAGTTGCATTATGTTATGGTCAAATGAGTGAACCTCCTGGAGCTAGAAGTAGAATTGCTTTAACTGGTCTTACAATGGCTGAGTATTTTAGAGATGAGATGGGTCTTGATGTATTGATGTTTATTGATAATATCTTTAGATTTGCTCAAGCTGGTTCAGAGATGTCAGCTCTTTTAGGAAGAATTCCATCAGCAGTTGGTTACCAACCAACACTAGCAAGAGAAATGGGTGCTTTACAAGAGAGAATTACATCAACTCAAAAAGGTTCAATTACTTCTGTTCAAGCTGTATATGTTCCAGCAGATGATTTAACTGACCCTGCTCCTGCTTCTGTATTTGCTCACCTTGATGCAACAACAGTTCTTAACAGAAAAATTGCAGAAAAAGGTATCTATCCAGCAGTTGATCCTCTTGATTCAAGTTCAAGAATGCTTGACCCACAAATTCTGGGAGAAGACCATTATGCTATTGCTAGAGGTGTTCAACAGACTCTTCAAAAATATAAAGACCTTCAAGATATTATTGCTATTCTTGGTATGGATGAGTTATCAGAAGATGATAAACTTGTTGTTGATAGAGCAAGAAAGATAGAAAAATATCTATCTCAACCATTCCATGTTGCAGAAGTATTTACAGGAAGCCCTGGTGTATATGTTACACTTGAAGAGACAATAGAAGGATTTAAAGGTCTTCTTGATGGTAAATATGATGACTTACCAGAAGATTCTTTCTACATGGTAGGAAATATTACAGAAGCTCTTGCAAAAGCAGAGAAGTTAAAAGCTAAGGCATAAAGGATTCCTATGGAACTTATGAAACTTGAGATAGTAACACCAAATGGTGAAATCTATAATGAAGAAGTTAAACAAGTAACATTTCCTGGTGCTGATGGTGAGTTTGGTGTTTTAGCTCAACATGCGTCGCTTGTATCCCTTTTGGATGCAGGTTTGATAGATATTGAAACAAAAGAATCAAAACATATTTCGGTTGCTATAGATTCAGGTTATGTAAAAGTTGATGAAAACAAGACAGTTTGTCTTGTTGAGGGTGCTATAGCACTAGATAGTGAAGATAGTAATATCTCTATTGCATTAGAAGAGGCTCATAAGCTTGTTTCAAGTGTAAAAGATTCTAGTACTGCTATTGCAGCGGCAACAAAAATAGAAAATATGAGAAAGTCAATCTAAATTGAGTTTTTTTAATTATCTATCTGAAAGTAGTTTTATAACGATATTGGTTTTATTACTACTTTCAGGCTATTTTATTGCTACTATTTGGATGTTTTTTTATAGATATTCAATTTTAAAATATAATATATCTATTGAAAAAAAATCATTGGACTCTTTATATATGGGTCAAAGTGATATAGTATCAAAAGATTCACTCCTATTTAAATATTTAAATAGAACAGCTATTCCAAATAAATCTATATTAGATGCAGCCATAAATGATACAATAAGAAACTCTACAAAGGGTTTAACTCTATTGTCAATTATAGCTTCAACATCTCCATTTATAGGTTTATTTGGTACAGTTATTGGAATATTAGAGACATTTTCAAAGCTTGGAGACCAACAAAGTTCATCATTAGGTGTGATAGCCCCTGCAATTAGTGAAGCTTTAGTGGCAACTGCTGTTGGTATATTTGTTGCCATATTTGCATACTCTTTTCATCTAATTATGAAAAGAGAGGCTTATGAGTTAGGTTCTCTTTTACAATCTCAATCTGATGTTCTTATCGCTCAAGACAAAGAGAGATAACTATGTTTGATTGGGATGAAAGCCCTGATTTAAATATTACCCCTTTAGTTGATGTAATGCTTGTGCTTATGGCAATACTTATGATTACTGCTCCTACAATAAATTATGAAGAGAAGATAGAACTACCACAAGGAAGCAAAAGTTCTAAAGTTAGCAACTCAAAATCTAAAAATTTGGATATTATAATAGATAAAGATGCAGTGATACATCTTGATAAAAATATATACAATACAATGGATGAGTTTTCTGATAATTTTGTCTTAAAAAGTGATAAATATAATAAAAATAGTTTTATATCTATTCATGCAGATAAAAATCTTAGATATGAGGTAGTAATGAATCTTTTGGCTGTTGTAAAAAAGTTAGGCTTTAGCAGAGTCTCATTAATAACACAATGATAAGAAATAGAAGATTTATTACAACAGGTATTTTCTCTGTTTTTCTATATATATCTTTAATAATTACTATTTTTTTATATCTTAATCACAAAAATTCTAAACTTAAACCAAAAATTTATGTTCCAAAAGTTGATAATTCAATCTCTGTATCATTAAATACTCCTATTGTAAAAAAGATGAATATTCAAAAGAAAAAAGAAGAGCTATTAAAAGAGAATGCTATCAAAAGAGAGAGACAAAAAGAGAGTAGACGCAAAAAAGCTAGAGAGCTTAAAAAAAGAGAAGAGAAAAAGAGAAAAAAGGCTAAGATTAAAAAAGAGAAAGAGAGACTCAAAAAGAAACGATTAAAAGCAAAAAAACTTAGAGAAAAAAAGCTTAAAGAGAAAAAAGCATTAAAAAGAAAAAAAGAACTACAGAAAACGAAAAGAGAGTTAGAAAAAAAGATAAAGACAAAAAATTTGTTTAAGAATTTAAAGACAAAAAAACCTAAAGAGAATCATCTAAAAATAAGTGATAAAAAAAGTAATTCAAAACAAGATAATAAAGCAAAAGGTATTAAAAATGCTTATATTGCAAAAATTACAGAGACTCTTACGACAGGATTTCCAGAACAGTCTAGCTTTGCAGGTGAAGAGATTACAATAAGACTAATGATTGACCCTAGTGGAGATTTTATCTTCAAAATACTAAAATATTCAAATAATGAAGAGTTTAATGAGAGCATGAGACGATATTTGGAACAGTTACAATCAATAGGACTTGGTAAACATAAAAATAGAGGAGCTTATAAGTTTAATATTATATTTGTTGCCAAAGATTAATTATACCTTGTAGAAAACTATATTAATAGCTATATGTTCGGTTAAAACCGAACCTACTCTTGATATTTAA
>Ga0256826_1002813_pt1 | contig 10527 bp, 7 predicted proteins | sample CV79metaG_FD_185975 | JGI IMG/M metagenome (GOLD analysis project Ga0256826, IMG submission 185975) | Hydrothermal vent microbial communities from East Pacific Rise, Pacific Ocean - CV79 | ecosystem: Environmental > Aquatic > Marine > Hydrothermal vents | place: Pacific Ocean: East Pacific Rise... | reverse complement strand
AGATCCATCAAATATTTTGTATTCTAATCCAATAGCAGCTGTTACATAGTCTTTATCTTTATGAATATTATTTAATTCGTTATCATTAAAACCATATTCAAAGTGAGTTCCAATCATTGGATAAGAAGCACTTTTTTCAAAATCAATTTTCTTTTTCATTGTTGATGTATTTGCCCTCATATATTTATAATCATCTCTATTATTTACATTTAATTTTATATTTTTAGTATTTATATTTATATTCATATAATCTTTAACATCAGTGATTTTATCGTTTGATGTTAAAAACTTTAAATAAGCAATTGCTAAAGAATGTTTATTTTGAGCTTCAAGTAACATTGAGTTTATTTTCATATCATAAACTTGAGCTTGTTTTACATCTATACTTGTAACATAACCCTCTTTATACATTTCAGATGCAAAATTTACAAAAGATAAAGTTGCTTTTTTAGCGTCTTTTGTTGCATCTATAAAATATCTAGCAGCAACGGCACCATTGTAAGCTTTAAGTACTTCAAGACCTAATTGTTTTTTATCATAAGTATATTTTGCTTTATTTGCAGTAACTTGAAGTAAAGCCATATCTTTTGCACTAGATAGTTTAAATCCTGTAAATATAGGTAATTCATAAGTAAATTTTGTTTCAAAATTATTTCTATATCCAGGGTTATTAAGATCATTTGGTTGAACTTTAAGAATATTTGGATTTGTACCATCAAATTCACTAAATCCAAAATCTCCAAAGTCTGCTTCTCTACTCATCAGTTTCATCCCAAATACGGCAAGTGCATTGTTACTTCTTGCAATATTCTCATTGAATTTTAATGTACCATAGTTGTATCCAGAAGCCGTAGATACATCAAGTTTGGCATTATCTATTGATATCTTTTTGGCTTTTAGTTCATGATTATTTTTCATAGCTAAATTGTAAGCATCAGAAAAACCAATAGTATTTGCAAAAATACTAGAACTAAGAGTAGCTAAAATAAGTGTCTTTTTTAACATTAGTTATTTCCTTTTTTATTTATTAAATTAATTTGTTTTGTCAAATATATTTTTATATTATCTTTTAAATCATAATCACTTAATGTAATAGAATTTAAAAATATTAATATTACAAAATCATAAATATTTGTAGATATTTCTTCATCTGCTATTATACCATTTAAAATGGTAATGTATTTTTTTCTTATATTACTATTATACTGCTTTATTTTTTCACTAGGATTTGATATACAAATTGTTAAAAATTGTTTATAAATGTCTCTTTGATTTTTAATTTTTTCATTATCATCTACAAATAACATAAATAAATAGTTTAATTTCATTTCAATTGAGTTTGTTTTTTCTAATAATATTTCTAATTGTTTATCATATGTTTCTTGTAAACAAGTCATTAGCTCAAATACAATATCTTCTTTATTTTCAAAATATTCATATATAGTTCCTTTACCTATACCTGCAGTTAAAGCTAGTTTACTAATACTTATATTGTGGTATTGTTCTTTTTGTAAAAGAGTACTACAAGATTTAGCAATTGCTTTTCTTTTTAGAACTTTTTTATCAATATTTTTCATAAATTTCCTTTTGACTATTGGTCAGAAATGAATTGTATTAAATAAATACTTAAAAATAAATAAATTTCGACCAATGGTCAAAATAAGTTATAATATTAATATTGATTATATTAATTATATTAATTTATTATAATAATAAAAGTAATCCTTAATTTTTTATAATTTTAAGAAACTATTAATGTAAATACAATTATACTTAACATTGATAATTAATTTTTGATTAATAATATAATACTAAGGAAATAATATGGCAAGACTTGTTGTTTTAGGTGGTGGTGTTGCAGGACATACAACTGCTACGTTCGCTGCGAAATGGTTAGGTTCATCACATGAAGTTGTGGTTGTTACTCCAAATGCAAAATGGAACTGGATTCCATCAAATATTTGGGTTGGTGTAGGAGAATTAAAAAAAGAAGATGTTACTTTTGATTTAGCTCCTGTTTATAAAAAAGGTGGAATTACTTATATTCAAGCTAAAGCGGTATCTTTAAACCCTGAAGGTAAAGAAGGTTCTGATAAACCTTTTGTAACTGTTGAGCATACAAGTCCAGAAAAAGCTGGTCAAACTGAAGAAGTTGAGTATGATTTTGTAGTTAATGCTACAGGACCAAAACTTAACTTTGATGCTACTCCAGGTCTTGGTGATGGTGCAGGCCAAATGGGAGAACATACAGTTTCTGTATGTACAGCAGATCATGCAGTGCATGCTGCACATGAACTTAAAGTTGCAATTGATAAAATGAAAAATGGTCAAAGACAAAGATTCCTAATAGGTACAGGTCATGGTATGTGTACATGTCAAGGTGCTGCATTTGAATATATTTTCAATATTGAACATGAGTTAAATAAAGCTGGTGTTAGAGATATGGCAGATATGAAATGGATTTCAAATGAATCATTCCTTGGTGACTTTGGAATGGGTGGACTTCATATGAAAGTTGGAGGATATGTTGTATCTTCTAAATTATTTGCTGAATCATTATATGCTGAAAGAAATATTGACTGGATTATTGGAGCTCACGTAAATAAAGTAGAAGATGGTAAAGCACATTATGAGCAACTTGATGGTTCTATGCATGAAGAAGAATTTGATTTCGCAATGCTTATCCCCCCATTTGCTGGTGTTGGAATTAAAGCATTTGGTAAAGATGGTTCAGATATTACTGATACTATTTTTGCTCCAAATGGATTTATGAAAGTTGATGCAAATTATGGGGCTGGTGCATATGAAAATTGGAAAGCATCTGATTGGCCAAAAACATATCAAAACCCTACATATGCAAATATGTTTGCTGCTGGTATTGCTTTTGCACCACCACATATTATTTCTAAACCTATGAGTTCTCCAAACGGAACACCAATTAATCCAACACCTCCTAGAACAGGTATGCCTTCAGGTATTATTGGTAAATTAGTTGCTCATACAATTTGTGATTTAATTACAAAAGGTCCAGATGCTCACTTACATGAAGGTTCTATGGCTGAAATGGGAGCTGCATGTGTTGCATCTGCTGGTAAAGGTGTATTTAGTGGTACAGCTGCAGCTATGACAGTTTATCCTGTTGTTCCAGATTTCGAAAAGTACCCAGGTACAGGTAGAGATACTGATTATACATTTGGTGAAATTGGACTTGCGGGTCACTGGATTAAACATATCCTTCACTACTTATTTATCTGGAAAGCACAGCTTAAGCCAGGTTGGACTTTAATACCAGAATAAAAATAAATTTTTAGCCTAAATCATCGTTAAAATTTCTCTCATTTACTGAAGTAAACTACGAGAAATTTTGCCTTGATTTAGAATAAAACTTTTATTTTTATTAATAATTAAATTATAGAATAAATTAAAAAGGAAATACTATGAAAAAAGAAGAAGTAAACTTTGCAAAAAGTGATGATTTTAACTTAACAATGATCCCAGGTTCATTTGCTAAGAAAATGAGAACTTGTCTTATTTGGCAAGCAATCAGATTTGTTGCAATTAATATTAAAATGTTAATTGTAGTTAGTAAAAGTCACTAATCTTACAAATAAATATTTAAAATAGCAATTTGCTATTTTAAATTTATAGAGTTAATTAAAAAATTAACTCTATAAATTTAAAAAGAAAAAATATGATAAAAGAACTTATAAAATATCCACAAAGCCTAGGTAAAGAATTTAATGCACCAGTTAGATTTTTTGATGAAACACTACATTCTTTAATTGAAGATTTAAAAGACACAATAGAAGCAAACAATCTAGAAGGATTGAGTGCTTTCCAAATTGGAAATCCCTACAATGTACTTGTTATAAAGCAAAAAAATGAATTTTTAGTAATGGTAAATCCAAAGATTTATCAAGAAAAAGGTTCAATAACTAGTGAAGAGACTACTACATATTTTGGAGATATAACAGCAAGTGTTACACGAGCAAATGAAATTAAACTTACATATGAAGATGAAAAAGCAAATACAAAATATCTAAGTGCAAATGATCAATTAGCTGTATTAATTCAAAGAAAAGTTGATTATATGTATGGTGGTACTATTAGATATAGATTAGCAGATAAAAAACAAGATGAATTTGACACTAAATTACAATATGGAAATGATGCATTACAGAATGCTTCTTGTCCTACAAGTAGTATAAAAGATAAAATATCTATTTTTATAAACTATCTTATAGCATTTTCTTTTGTAGCATTAATATTTGTATTTATATTAGATGATAAAAATATTTTATTATTACAAGAAGTTGAAACATATTCTATGTTAAGTATTTTAGCTCTTATTTTAATATATGTACCATACGGTTATTATGAAGGTAAAGTTAATAAAGGCTGTACTTCTTGTCAAGTAGGAAATATATTAGGAACAGCAGTTATTGCATTAGTTAAATTATCTATATTATATACTTTAAACTATTTTATATTTTAAAGTATATAAATAATTTTTATTTTAAGCCTCTAAGTTATTGATGATATCCATAATATTATGGGTACTCTCATCATCTTTATACTTTTCTTTTATTTCTAAAAAGCTATCTAAATTATCAAGTAATAATTTAACTAAATCTGGATCAAAATGACTACCAGCATCTTTTTTCATAATAGATAATACTGTATCTAAATCCATAGGTTCTTTGTAGCATCTTTTTGATGATAGAGCATCAAATACATCAGCTACAGCTATTATTCTTGCGTATAAATGAATTTCATTACCTTGTATTTTACTAGGATAACCATTTCCATCCCATCTTTCATGATGTTGAAGAGCAATAATATGTCCAGCTTTAAGTACAGGAAATTCATCTGCACCTTCTAACATTTTTGCACCTAATATGGCATGCTGTTTCATTATTTCAAATTCATTACCTTCAAATCTTCCTGGTTTTAAAAGTATTTTATCGGGAATACCAACTTTACCTATATCATGTAAAGGAGCAGCATAAAGTATAAGTTCACATTCATCTTCATCCAATCCATAAAGTTTTGCTAATAGAGCTGAATAATGACTCATTCTTTTTATATGACCACCTGTTTCAAGATCTCTAAATTCACTTGCAAGTCCTAATCTAATTGAAATTTCATATTCAGTTCTTTTTGCAAGTTTTAATGTTGATTCTAATTCTTGTGTTCTTAATATAACTTCTTGTTCTAAAATCTCTTTTTGATTTTCAACCATTGTGTAGTATTTATTCATTTTTGCGTAGTTTATAGTTCTAGCTGTTAGGATATCAATATCATATGGTTTTGAGATAAAGTCATTAGCCTTTAGGGAAATAGCATCAAATTCTTTTTCTACATTTGCTGTTACCATGATAACTGGAAAATTATTTAATTCAGGTATTTTTCTAATCTCTTTTAATGTTTCAATTCCATCTAAAACAGGCATTGAAATATCAAGTAAAAGAACATCAAACTTTTTTATTTTAAGTATTTCTAATACTTCAGCACCATTGATAACATATGTTATATCAACATTGTCAAAGTCCATAAATGCAGCCTCAATTAAGTCTAAGTTAAATTGTTCGTCATCAGCAGCAAGAATTGAATATGTATTTTCCATTAAAAACTCCAAAATTATTATTTAAATATATTACTATTATTTAACTGTAAAGAGTATTAATATAGTACATATAAATACTCTTAATTAAATATTATTAAAAATTATTGTAATATGCAATATATAACTAGAAATACTAGTATAAAGGAATATTTTGAGCAAAAATAAAAATAAAGTAATATTAAGTTTAGTAGTTTTATTTTTTATATCATTATGGATAGTTAATACATTGATTATTCAAAATAAAGAACATAAAATACAAATAACATTGAATAGTCATCTTAAAACTTTATCTACTCATTATGACATGATAATGTATGATCAAAAATTAAAAGCTGATGTAATATACAAACGTACAATACGTAATAAAAATATTATAAATATTTTACAAGAAGCTAAAAATACAAATGATAAAAGAAAACTATCGCAACTACGATATAAATTAAAAACTATTATCGAAGAAAACTACAAAATATATCATGAAGATGGTGTTTTACAATATCACTTTGTATTTCCTGATAATACAGTATTTTTTAGAATGCATAAACCATCTAAGTATGGAGATAACTTATCTAAAATAAGACTTGATTTTGTATGGGCAAATAAAAATAAAAAAGAAATACATGGTTTCCAAAAGGGTAAAACAAGTCATGCATTTAGAAATATAAAACCAATATTTGCACCTAATGGCGAATTTTTAGGAACAGTTGATGTTGGATTTACTAGTGGAGAGTTGCAAGATAGATTAAATAAAGTAAGTAAAATTCACACTCATTTTATAGTTAAAAAAGATATCTTCTCATCAAAAGCTTGGGATAGGGATGATGTTAAAGCTCAATATATAACATCATCTGAATCTTCTGAATATATGACAGGAATTAATAATGAATATAATTTTGGACATATTGCTAAAAATAGAAAATACTTAAAAAATATACAAAATAAAATTAATAATGGTTTAAAATTAGGAAAAGATTTTTCAGTACTAGGTACAAATGATAATTATCTAGCAATCTCTTTTTATCCAATTCGCAGTTTAATTACAAATGATGTGTCAGCATGGATTATTTCTTATTCAAAAGATGAAAATATAAATATAGCTATTAAAGAGAGTAGGGATTTAACTATATTATCTAATATATCATTATTAATATTATTTATATTTTTGTATAGAATATTAACACAAAGAGAAGTATTAGATGATCAAGTAAAAGAACAAACAAAATCATTGGCTTTGGTTAATAAAGAACTAAATGAGGCTAATAATATAATCAAAAATAAAAGTAAAGCGGCAATTAATTTACTTGAACAATACAAATATACAGTAGATACTGCATTAATTGTATCTAAAGCAGATTTAAGAGGAACTATAACTTTTGCAAATGAAAACTTTTGTAAGCTTAGTGGATATACAAAAAAAGAATTAATAGGGCAGCCTCATTCTTTATTAAGAGATCCTCGTGTAAGCAAAGAAGTATTTAAAGAATTATGGAATACGATACAAAATAATAAAATATGGAAAGGTAGTTTTGCAAATAAAGGGAAAAATGGTATTTATCATGTTAAGGCAACAATAGCTCCTATTACAGATGTTAATGGAAAAATTGTAGAATATATGTCTATAAGAGAAGATATAACAGAGCAAATAGAATTAGAAAATAAAGCAAACCAATTATTAAAAAGATCACAGGAAATTATGAATTCTCAAGATAGTATGATCATTATTTCTAGTGCAACAGATATAATTGAAGCAAACAAAAAGTTATTTGATATTACTGGATTTAAAAATTTAAATGAATTTTTATCAAATCATAAATGTATTTGTGAATTATTTGTTCCTAGAGACGGTTATTTAGTAGAAAGTACAAAAGAAAAACTTTGGGCAGAACCTATATTTGAAAGACCAAATGATATCCATAAAGCAATAATAAAAGATATATATACAAATGAAGATATTATATTTGAAGTAAAAGCAAATAAAATTTTACTTGATGGTGAGAATTTTACAATATTTACATTCTCAGATATTACAGCAGTTGAAAAAATAAGAGAAGAAGCAGTAGCCTCACAAAAAGCAAAAAGTGATTTTTTGGCTAATATGTCTCATGAAATTAGAACTCCAATGAATGGTATATCAGGATTCTTACAATTATTAGAAAAAACTAATTTAGATAAAAAGCAAGCTAAATATTTAGATATAACACAATCATCTATGAAAACCTTACTTCAAATAATTAATGATATCTTAGATTTTTCTAAAATTGAAAGTGGAAATATGACATCTGAAATGTTAGATATCAATCCATTTACTGATCTATACAAATCATATATATCTTTTTCTGCAAAAGCAAGTGAAAAGCAAATAACTTACAATATTAATATAGATGAACATTTACATAATTGTTATTTAATGGATCAATTACATATTCACCAAGTAATGCAAAATTTAATAAATAATGCAATTAAATTTACTCCAGAAGATGGTGAAATTAATATTAATGTGAAGAAAATAAAAAGTATAAATAATTTTGATATGATTAGATTTTCTGTCGTTGATACAGGAATTGGAATAGCAAAAGAAAATCAAGATAAAATCTTACAAGCATTTTCACAAGCAGATAATTCAACTACTAGAAAATTTGGGGGAACTGGATTAGGACTAAGTATTAGTAAATCACTTACAACTCTAATGGGTGGTGAACTTAAGATTAATAGTAAAGAAAACGAGGGTAGTGAATTTTACTTTGAATTAAAATTAGAAAAAACAAATAATTGTGAAAAAACTGATGAGCAATTACCTGGTAATGTTATATTGTTTTTTGATAATGAAAGTAAGTATTCTAAAAAAACTATATCTCAATTAAATAGTTTTGAAGTTCAATATATGGCTATTACAGATATAAATAATTTTAAATTAAAAACAAATCATAATAATACATTCATAACAGATAATTCACAATATGCAAATGATATTAAAGAAAAATATTCTAATAAAATAAAAATAATATTATTGAGTGAAGAAAATATTAAAAATGATTTAAGTGATTATGAAGTTGTAAATACATATAACCTTAATTCTTCAAAATTATTTAATATATTATTATCTTATGGAGTAATTAATAGTAAAATTGAAATACCAAATAATATTAAGAATTTAAATATATTAATTGCAGATGATTATGAAATCAATAGAATTTTACTTGAAGATATATTAAATGAGTATGATAATGTAACTTATGAATTTAAAGTAAATGGACAAGAAGTGGTTGATGAAATATTAAATGTTCCTCATGATAAATATGACTTTATTTTTATGGATATAAATATGCCAATATTAGATGGTATTGAAGCTACTAAAATGATAAGAGATAATAATATAGATATTCCTATAATTGCTTTAACTGCAAATGCATTAGAAGGTGATAAAGAAAAATTCTTAAGTCTTGGTATGAATGATTATCTTGCTAAGCCAATTGATTTAGATGACTTAGATAAAATTATCAAATATTATATGATTCAAAAAAATGATAGTTTACTTGAAGAAATGATAGTAAAAGAAGATAATGACAACCCATTAGATATTAGTGAAATAAATGATGATGATATTAAAAATGCAATTGATCTTACAATGTCAAAAATGAAGTTTCCTGAAAAAATTGTAATGAAGTTATTTAAAAGTTATGTTAATGGTGCTACAAATCTACTTATAAAATATGAAGAAGGGTTAAAAACTAATAATTTAGAATTACTTACAAAAGCTTCACATGATCTAAAGAGTTCATCTCAAACATTAAACTTTAATGAAATTGGGAATCTGGCACAAGTAATAGAAACAAAATCTTCAAATAATGAAGAATTTGAATATGCTGAATCATATGAAATTCTTAAAAAACACTTCACAAAACTACAAGAATATATTGCTAATAACTAGCAATATATTCACCTAAACTAAAATTAAGCAAAAATTCAATATAATTCGGACCTGTCTATGGACTTTGGTGAAGTTTTTATAAAGTTTCTTTATAAAGGTTACTTTATAAAAAGTTGGTAAGAGTTTATCTAAACCACTATAGCAGAATAATTTGAAGGATGGTTACTATGAAAGTAAGAGCTTCAGTAAAGAAGATGTGTGACAAATGTAAAATTGTCAAAAGAAGAGGTATCGTAAGAGTAATCTGCGAAAACAAAAAACATAAACAAAGACAAGGATAAGTAAATGGCAAGAATTGCTGGTACAGACTTACCAAACAAAAAAAGAATGGAATATGCTTTAACTTATATCTTTGGTATAGGTTTACATTCATCAAGATTAATTTTAACAGCAGTTGGAATTGATTATAACAAAAGAGCACATGAATTAACTGAAGATGAAATAGCTGCAATCAGAAATGAGATACAAGCAAACTATACTGTTGAGGGTGATTTAAGAAAAGAAGTTTCTTTAAATATCAAATCTTTAATGGATTTAGGTTCATATAGAGGTTTAAGACATAGAGCAGGTTTACCATGTAGAGGGCAAAAGACTAAAACTAATGCCAGAACTCGAAAAGGTAAAAAGAAAACTGTTGGCGCAGCATCATAAGGATAACTAATGGCTAAAAGAAAAGTTACAAGAAAAAAAGTAGTTAAGAAAAATATTGCTGATGGTGTAGTACATATAGCTGCTACATTCAATAATACTATGGTTACAGTTACAGATAAATCAGGAAATGCAATTTCTTGGTCAAGTGCTGGAAACTTAGGATTTAAAGGTAGTAAAAAATCTACTCCATTTGCAGCTCAAGCAGCAACTGAAGATGCTTTAGAAAAAGCAATGGAACATGGTATTAAAAATGTTGGTATCAAAGTGCAAGGACCTGGTTCTGGTAGAGATACTGCAGTAAAAGCAATCGGTGCTATGGAAG
>Ga0256826_1002812_pt1 | contig 10527 bp, 8 predicted proteins | sample CV79metaG_FD_185975 | JGI IMG/M metagenome (GOLD analysis project Ga0256826, IMG submission 185975) | Hydrothermal vent microbial communities from East Pacific Rise, Pacific Ocean - CV79 | ecosystem: Environmental > Aquatic > Marine > Hydrothermal vents | place: Pacific Ocean: East Pacific Rise... | reverse complement strand
TCTCTAACCTCTAATGTGTGTTCAGAAATATGAATCGAAGTAAAGACATCGTCTCTTACTACTCTTTCTGAAATAACAATTGCATCCTCAAAATTATAACCTTTCCAAGGCATAAATGCAACTTTTAAATTTCTTCCTAAAGCTAAATCACCTGCTTGAGTAGCATAACCTTCGGTCATTATATCACCTGCAACCAATTTTTGTCCTTTTTTAACAATAGGAACAAGGTTTAAACAGGTATTCTGATTTGTTTTTCTGTACTTAGGAAGATTATAAGTCTTAAAATCATCATCAAAACTTACAAATATTTCATCATCTGTACGTACATACTTAACTGTGATCTTATTTGCATCAACATAATCAACAACCCCTTCTCTTTCGGCAACAATCTGTACACGAGAGTCTCTAACCACATCTCTTTCTATTCCTGTTCCAACAATTGGAGCTTCTGCTCTCAAAAGAGGAACTGCCTGACGCATCATATTCGATCCCATCAAAGCACGGTTTGCATCATCATGTTCCAAAAATGGAATTAACGAAGCTGCTATAGATGCTATTTGGTTAGGTGCAACATCCATCAAATGAACATCATCTGGTGTCGAAATTGGAAAATCACCTTCGTATCTCGATTTTATTCTATTGCTTGTAAACTTTCCTTCCTCATCTATAATTGCATTTGCTTGTGCAATTACTTGTCCTTCTTCCTCTTCGGCACTTAAATAAATAGTGCTTTTATCATCCAAGTTTACCACACCTGTTTCAACTTTACGATAAGGTGTTTCAATAAATCCTAAATCATTAATTTTAGCATATACACAAAGTGAAGAAATCAAACCAATATTAGGTCCCTCAGGAGTTTCTATCGGACATAATCTTCCATAATGCGTATAATGTACATCTCTAACCTCAAAACCTGCTCTTTCTCTCGATAAACCACCTGGTCCTAATGCTGAAAGACGTCGTTTATGCGTCATTTCTGCTAATGGATTGGTTTGGTCCATAAACTGAGATAGCTGATTGGTTCCAAAGAATGAGTTAATAACAGATGATAAAGTTCTTGAGTTAATCAAATCAACAGGTGTGAAAACTTCGTTGTCACGAACATTCATTCTTTCACGAATAGTTCTTGCCATACGAGATAAACCAACTCCAAATTGATTTCCTAATTGCTCTCCAACAGTTCTTACACGTCTGTTACTTAAGTGGTCAATATCATCTACATCGGTCTTATCGTTAACTAATTGAATTAAGTTTTTGATAATTTCGATAATATCATCTTTTGATAATACTTTTAAATCTGGATCGGTATCTAAACCTAATTTTTTATTAATTCTATAACGACCAACATCTCCTAAATCATAACGTTTGTCAGAAAAGAATAATTTATCAAATACGTCCCGAGCAGTTGCCTCATCTGGCGGCTCTGAGTTACGTAATTGTCTATAAATATGTAACACAGCTTCTTTTTCTGAGTTACAAGGATCCTTTTGTAAAGTATTATAAATTATTGCATAATCAGAGGTATTAACATCTTCTTTGTGCAAAAGAATTGCTTTTGCTCCAGACTCTACAATTAATTCTATATGTTCTTTCTCAATGACAGTTTCTCTGTCAATGATAACTTCATTTCTTTCTATTGAGACTAATTCACCAGTATCTTCATCAACGAAATCTTCAATCCAAGATTTTAAGACTCTCGCTGCTAATTTTCTACCGACTACCTTTTTTAGTCCTGTTTTTGAAACTCTAACCTCATCTGCAAGGTTAAAAATTTCTAAAATATCTTTATCGCTTTCATAACCAATTGCTCTAAGAAGAGTGGTAACTGGTAATTTTTTCTTACGATCGATGTAAGCATACATCACACTATTTATATCCGTAGCAAATTCTATCCAAGAACCTCGGAAAGGAATAATTCTTGCAGAATATAATTTCGTGCCATTAGCGTGTAAACTCTGACCAAAGAAAACTCCAGGCGATCTATGTAATTGGGAAACTACAATTCGTTCCGCTCCATTGATAACGAAACTACCACTTGCAGTCATATATGGAACCGTTCCAAGATATACATCTTGAATTACAGTTTCAAAATCTTCGTGATCTTCATCTGTACAATAAAGCTTTAGCTTGGCTTTTAATGGGATACTATAAGTTAATCCCCTTTCGATACACTCATCAATAGAATATCTTGGAGGTTCAACAGAATAATCCAAGAATTCTAATACAAAATTATTTCTGGTGTCTGTAATTGGAAAGTTTTCTGCAAAAACTTTATACAAACCTTCATCTTTTCGCTTTTCGGATGTAGTATCTTGTTGAAAAAAATCAACAAATGATTTTAATTGGACTTCCAAAAAATCAGGATAACCTAATTTCTTTTGAATCGAGGCAAAACCTATCCTATCGTTACTTTTAATTGACATTTGACAAAATATTTAGGAACTTAAAAAAATAACAACAAAAGGTTTAGGACCCAAAATAGGTCCTAAACCCTCAAATTCTTGTATTAAAGAATACAATTATTTAAGTTCAACTTCAGCTCCTGCTTCTTCGAATTTTGCTTTAAGAGATTCTGCTTCATCTTTAGAAACAGCTTCTTTTACCGCTTTTGGAGCTTCGTCAACTATAGCCTTAGCTTCTTTTAATCCAAGACCAGTCAATTCTTTAACTAATTTTACAATTTGTAATTTAGCTCCACCTGCTGAAACTAATACAACATCAAATTCTGTTTTTTCTGCTGCACCACCTTCTGCATCTGCAGCTGGTCCTGCCACTACAGCAGCTGCTGCTGCGGGCTCAATTCCATACTCTTCCTTAAGTACTTCAGCTAACTCATTTACATCCTTAACAGTTAAATTTACTAATTCTTCTGCAAGTTTTTTAACGTCTGCCATCTTTATAAAATTTATTTAATTTCGAAATTTATTTAACTTTATTATGCTCTCTCTTGTAATGTTTTTACAAGACCTCCAATTGTATTGGGGGCTGATTGCAATGCACCAAGTACATTCTTAATAGGTGACTGAAGTAATCCAATGATATCTCCAATAACTTCCTCTTTAGATTTAATACTTGATAATACCTCAATTTGCTCATCACCGATATAAACGCCTTCTTCAACGTAAGCTCCTTTCAAAATAGGCTTTTCGTTAATTTTACGCATTTCTTTTATCATCTTAGCTGGTTTATTACCAGTTTCAGTGAACATAATTGCTGTATTTCCTTTTAATACTTCGTAAAGTGCTTCAAACTCTCCTTCAGCCTTTTCCATAGCTATTTTCACAAGAGTATTCTTAACAACCTCCATTTGAATGTCGCTTTCAAAACACTTACGTCGTAAGTTAGATGTATCCTCGGCATTTAAATCTGATATATCAGTCAGATAAAAATGTGCATTATTATTGATTTTTTCAACCAAACTGTCTATTACTTGAATTTTATTTTCTTTCTTCATCGCAATAATTATTAAAGTTTAATTGATTTAGTCTCAATTCTAATACTTGGACTCATAGTACTTGAAAGATAAACACTAATCATATACGTACCCTTAGCCGCTGTTGGCTTAAGCTTATTAATCGTATTTATGAATTCGTCAATGTTTTCTTCAATTTTCTTTGGTTCAAATGAAACCTTACCTACAGAAGTATGAACAATACCGAATTTATCAACTTTAAAGTCAATTTTTCCAGCTTTTACTTCTTTAACAGCCTTTCCGACTTCCATAGTAACAGTACCACTTTTAGGATTTGGCATTAAACCTCTAGGACCTAAAACACGACCTAATTTACCAACTTTAGCCATAGCTGATGGCATTGTAATAACAACGTCAAAATCAGTCCAACCTTTATTGATTTTTTCTATTTGGTCATCCATTCCTACAAAATCAGCACCAGCTTCTTTAGCTTCTGCTTCTTTGTCTGGAGTACAAAGCACTAATACTTTAGTGTCTTTTCCTGTTCCATGTGGTAAAGTAACGATTCCTCGAACCATTTGATTAGCCTTACGAGGGTCTACACCCAAACGAACTGCTACATCTATAGAAGCATCAAATTTTGTATAATTAACCTCTTTGATTAATTTTGCTGCTTCTTCTACAGTGTAGAGCTTGTCTGCTTCGACCTTGTCGTGAGCTACTTTTTGCTTTTTTGTTAATTTAGCCATTTGCCTCTACCTTTTAATTAATATCCTCTGGGAAATCACCTTTCACTTTCAAACCCATACTTCTTGCTGTTCCAGCAATCATACGCATTGCAGAACTCGTCTTAAATGCGTTTAAATCTGCCATTTTATTATCAGCAATAGCTTTAATTTGGTCCCAAGTTACTGTTCCAACTTTTTTACGATTAGACTCAGGAGATCCCGATTTAATTTTGGCGGCCTCTAGCAATTGTACAGCTGCAGGTGAAGTTTTAACAATAAAATCAAAAGACTTATCGTTATATACCGTAATTACTACGGGTAAAACTTTTCCAGCTTGCTCTTGAGTTTTAGCATTAAATTGCTTACAAAACTCCATAATATTCACTCCCTTTGCACCTAATGCAGGTCCTACTGGGGGTGAAGGATTCGCAGCACCACCTTTAATCTGTAGTTTAATAAAACCTTCTACTTGTTTCGCCATAATTTTTAAAAAATTTCAGATTGAATTAATTTTCTTTTTCAACCTGTAAAAAACTTAACTCTACTGGAGTCTTTCTATTAAAGATTTTGACTGTAACCATGAGTTTTTTCTTCTCATTATCAACCTCTTCAATAACACCAGAAAAGCTGTTGAATGGTCCATCGATAACTTTGACAGATTCTCCAACAAAAAATGGAATAGTAATTTCTTCGGAACTTTCTGAGAGCTCATCCACTGTTCCTAAAATCCTTTTAACCTCCGAAGGTCTCAAGGGAACAGGATCTCCTCCTCTTTCTTCTCCTAAAAATCCGATGACACCTGTAATTCCTTTGATGACATGAATAACTTCTCCCGCAAGATTTGCTTCTATCATAATATATCCAGGGAAGAAATTTCGCTCTTTGCTTATTTTCTTTCCATTCCGTATCTGATAGACTTTTTCCTTTGGAATCAGTACTTGAGCTACCTGGTTTTGCAAATTAAAAGCAGCGACTTCACTTTCAATGAACTCCTTAACTTTCATTTCCTTTCCACTAATAGCACGAACAACGTACCACTTCTTATCAATTTCACCCATTATTACAAGTGTTAAAACGAATTGTAAATCACTTCCATCGTATTGCGGAAAGAGTAATCCATAAGAGCAATGATTATTGCTATCATGAAGGAAGCAACCATTACCACAATACCACTACTTTGTAAATCTTTCCAAGAAGGCCAAGTAACTTTATTGACCAACTCATTATAAGACTCCTCAAAATATACTTTTATTTTAGTCATTCTAAAATTATTTTGCACGGGCGGAGAGGCTCGAACTCCCGACCTACGGTTTTGGAGACCGTTGTTCTACCAACTGAACTACACCCGTATATAATCTCTTTCTTTAATTAAAGAAAGAGATTATATCCTTTTTTTTATAATTATCTATAATAAAATATCAATTACCTGACCAGCACCAACAGTACGACCACCTTCACGAATTGCGAAACGTAATCCTTTGTCAATAGCAACAGGAGTAATTAACTCCACAGTAATAGTTACGTTATCACCTGGCATTACCATTTCAACGCCATCAGGAAGTTGAATTTCACCTGTAACATCTAATGTACGTAAATAAAACTGAGGTCTATAATTGTTATGAAATGGAGTATGACGTCCACCTTCTTCTTTCTTCAATACATAAACTTCTGCTTTGAATTTTGTATGAGGTGTAATTGAACCTGGTGCAGCTAATACCATACCACGCTTAATTTCAGCCTTATCAACACCTCTAAGCAACAAACCTACGTTATCTCCAGCTTCTCCTGTATCTAATATCTTACGGAACATCTCAACTCCAGTACAAACAGTCTTCTTACCATCAGCTCCTAAACCAATCATATGAATTTCGTCTCCTGTATTCACAACTCCTGTTTCAATTCTACCAGTAGCAACTGTTCCACGACCTGTAATAGAGAATACATCCTCTACAGGCATTAAGAAAGCTTTTTCTGTATCACGAGGAGGAATTGGAATCCAACTATCAACAGCATCCATAAGCTCCATAATAGAATCTACCCACTTAGGGTCGTTATTCAATCCACCAAGAGCAGAACCTCTAATAATTGGGGTATCTTCTTCGTACTCATAGAAAGCCAATAATTCTTGAACTTCCATTTCTACTAATTCTAACATCTCCTCATCATCAACCATATCAACCTTGTTCATAAAAACAACGATTTTAGGTACATTTACCTGACGAGCTAACAAAATGTGTTCACGAGTCTGAGGCATAGGACCATCAGTTGCAGCAACAACAAGAATAGCACCATCCATTTGAGCAGCACCCGTAACCATGTTCTTTACGTAATCCGCGTGACCTGGACAATCTACGTGAGCGTAATGACGAGTTGCAGTTGTATACTCGACGTGAGCTGTATTAATTGTAATACCTCTTTCCTTTTCTTCAGGAGCATTATCAATTGAATCGAATGATCTTAATTCTGACAAACCTTTTGAGGCTAATACTGTAGTAATAGCGGCTGTCAAAGTTGTTTTACCGTGGTCTACGTGACCAATAGTTCCAATGTTTACGTGAGCTTTGGATCTATCAAATTTTTCTTTAGCCATAATTTCAAAACTTTATTTAACTAATTTTTAACAATTTACTTATTTATAATTTCACTAACTAATTACTTTTGAGTAGAGCCAATGATGGGAATTGAACCCATGACCTCTTCCTTACCAAGGAAACGCTCTACCCCTGAGCTACATCGGCTAAAATGAGCGGGCAACGAGATTCGAACTCGCGACCCTCAGCTTGGAAGGCTGATGCTCTACCAACTGAGCTACACCCGCTTTTAATTAACCTAAAATTGTGGGAGGGACAGGATTCGAACCTGTGAAGGCTGAGCCAACAGATTTACAGTCTGCCCCGTTTGACCGCTTCGGTACCCTCCCGACATTTTTTAATTTTAAAGAACTTTCTTCGAGCCGATAGAGGGATTCGAACCCACGACCTGCTGATTACAAATCAGCTGCTCTAGCCAACTGAGCTATATCGGCATACTTCTCTCTTTGCCATTTTAAGAGTCTGCAAATTTATCTATATTTTTTAACACAACAAAAGTTTTATAGTCATTTTTTTAAATTAATACTTAAAATATCTTAACTTCCTTTATCTCAATACGTTTCTAAACAACAATTAAACACTAAGTCACAAAACTGATTCTTTATTTCTATTTTAGAATAAATACACAAGAAAATCCAACACAATGAAGTTTGTAAAATAATAAAGATTATATCTGAACTTATTCTTATCTTTGTAGATTCTACTAATTACTAAATTAGTACATATATTTAACATACATTAAGGCAAAGGCCTGATAAGGATATTAGATGAAGCAGATAAGAAATTTTTGTATTATTGCCCATATTGATCACGGCAAAAGCACGTTAGCCGATAGACTTTTAGAAGAAACAGGAACCGTAACAGGTCGTGATTCTCAAGCACAGGTCTTGGACGATATGGAATTAGAAAGAGAGCGTGGAATCACAATTAAGAGCCATGCAATCCAAATGAACTATAAATATAATAATGAGGATTATGTATTAAACCTTATTGATACTCCTGGTCATGTCGATTTTTCCTATGAAGTTTCACGTTCAATAGCCGCTTGTGAGGGTGCCTTATTAATTGTAGATGCAACACAAGGTATTCAAGCACAGACTATTTCTAATCTTTATTTAGCAATAGATAATGATTTAGAAATTATTCCTGTAATGAATAAAATGGATTTAGACAGTGCAATGCCCGATGAAGTTGAAGACCAAATTATTGAATTAATAGGTTGTGAAAGAGAAGATATTATTCGAGCATCGGGAAAAACAGGAACAGGAGTAGAAACTATTTTATCTCATATTATTGAGAAAGTTCCTGCTCCAAAAGGAGATCCTACAGCTCCATTCCAAGCTATGATTTTTGACTCCGTTTTTAATTCTTTTAGAGGGATTATCGCTTACATAAAAATTGTAAATGGAGAAGTTCGTAAAGGTGATTTGGTAAAATTTGTAAATACCGACAAAGAATATCTTGCCGACGAAATTGGAGTATTACGATTAGACCAAGAACCTAGAAAAGTTCTAAAAACGGGTGATGTTGGCTACTTAATATCAGGAATTAAAACATCTAAAGAAGTTAAAGTTGGGGATACAATTACACATCAAAAGAACCCTTGCGATTCTGCTATTGACGGTTTTGAAGATGTCAAACCAATGGTTTTTGCTGGGGTTTATCCAATAGATGCAGAAGATTATGAAGATCTCCGAGCCTCTCTCGAAAAATTGCAGCTCAATGATGCTTCTTTAACCTTTGAACCAGAATCTTCAGCCGCTTTGGGTTTTGGATTTAGATGCGGTTTCTTAGGCTTACTCCATATGGAAATAATTCAAGAGCGTCTTGATAGAGAATTCGAAATGAATGTTATCACTACGGTTCCCAATGTTTCGTATATGGTTTATGACAGAAAAGGTATCGAAACAGAAGTTCATAACCCATCAGGCTTACCTGATTTAGCCTTAATAGAACGCATAGAAGAGCCTTTTATTAAAGCTCAAATTATTACTAAATCGGAATATTTAGGTGGCGTAATGACTCTTTGCTTGAATAAGCGTGGAATCTTAAATAGTCAGACCTTTATAACAGGCGACAGAGTCGATTTGAGTTTTGACATGCCTCTTGGAGAAATTGTATTCGATTTTTACGATAAGCTTAAAAGCATATCGAAAGGATACGCCTCGTTCGATTATTATAGAATAGGTTTTCGCCCTGCAAAATTGGTTAAACTCGATATATTACTGAATGGTGATGGTGTTGATGCATTATCGGCACTTATCCACCAAGATAATGCTCAAGCTTTCGGTCGACGAATCTGTGAAAAATTAAAAGAGCTTATTCCTCGTCAACAATTTGACATTGCTGTACAAGCGGCTATTGGGGCAAAAGTAATTGCTCGAGAAACAGTAAAAGCTGTCCGTAAAGATGTAACTGCAAAATGTTATGGTGGCGATATTACTCGTAAACGTAAACTATTAGAAAAACAGAAGAAAGGAAAGAAACGCATGAAGCAAATTGGAAATGTAGAAGTTCCTCAGAATGCATTCTTAGCCGTTCTAAAATTAGATTAAATTAATTTGAAACTATTTTTGAATTATGAAAATTGTATTTGCAACCAATAACTTACACAAACTCGAAGAAATAAAAAAAGCAATTGGCAATAAGCACGAAATTGTCAGCCTAAAAGAAATTGGTTTTAACGAGGAAATTCCAGAAACACACAACACACTCGAAGGTAACGCTTCTGAAAAAGCATTCCATATATATAATAGGTATAAACTAAATTGTTTTGCCGACGATACAGGATTAGAAATTGATACCTTAAATGGAGAACCTGGCGTTTATTCTGCTCGTTATGCAGGTGAAAACCCAAGCTTTGACGACAATATGAATAAAGTTCTTGATAAAATGGAAGGAGAAACTAATAGAACTGCAAAATTCAGAACCGTTATTTCTTTGATTATCGACGGTAAAGAAACTCAATTCGAAGGAACTTGTCCTGGTACTATTATGACCGAAAGATATGGAAAAGATGGCTTTGGTTACGATCCCATTTTTATGCCTAACGGCTATCAAGAAACTTTTGCAGAAATGGACTTAGATTTAAAAAATAAAATTTCTCATAGAGGTTTAGCAACTAAAAAACTAATCGATTTCTTGAATCAGATTTAACACACTCCTTAGAAATGAGCTTAACAAAAAACATAAATTGGAGATTTATAATCAATAACCTTTTATTAGGTCTTTTCATTTCTATTGTTTTTTGGATTTTTAGCTGGATGGCGATTCCAAAGAATTTTAATTGGTCTAACTTATTTTATAGAGATAATTTCTTGATTGTTTTTCTCATTACTTTTATTGGTACATTCTTCAGTTATAGGTTTCGAATCTTTTACTATTCCTTCCTTCTACTTTTAATGTATTTCGAATATTTACATATTACATACTATGGAAATGGAATATTTGCCGTTGAAATATGGTTGTTTTTTTCTGAATTTGCAGAAATAAGTGAAGGTATTGGGAATGATATGCTAAGTATGTTTATTGTGCCAAGCATTGTGTTTATCAGTTCATTATCAACTATAATTTGGGGGCTATGGTTTACAAAAACAAAGCTAATCAGTAGTAAATATCTAAATTATGCTTTTATTTTATTTTTCACAGCATGGCCTATTATTTTATATACAAACCAACGTACTTTAGGCAGTAACCCTCCCAACGACCAACATATTGTTAGAAGCGGATTAGAAACATATGCCTATTTTACAGGCGTTATCTTACCAAAAAAACTAAGTAAACAAGATTACAATTT
>Ga0256826_1002811_pt1 | contig 10528 bp, 10 predicted proteins | sample CV79metaG_FD_185975 | JGI IMG/M metagenome (GOLD analysis project Ga0256826, IMG submission 185975) | Hydrothermal vent microbial communities from East Pacific Rise, Pacific Ocean - CV79 | ecosystem: Environmental > Aquatic > Marine > Hydrothermal vents | place: Pacific Ocean: East Pacific Rise... | reverse complement strand
AGTTATTGACTACCTCCAAATTATGCAAGGTGTTGGAAACCAAGACAGACACCTGCAAGTCTCTGAAATTTCTCGTGGACTTAAGATGTTGGCTCGTGAATTAGAGATGCCCATTGTTGCACTTTCACAGTTAAACCGTGGACTTGAGTCTCGTAATGACAAACGCCCAATGCTAAGTGATATTCGTGAGTCTGGTTCTATTGAGCAAGATGCTGATATTATTTTATTTGTTTACCGTGATGATGTCTATCTCTATAAAGAGGAGAAAGAGCGAGAAAAAGCAGCAAAAGCTGAAGGAAAAGATTTTGTTTCAGAGTATGTTGAAAAAGAGGAGGAGGATGCTGAAATAATTATAGGTAAACAGCGTAATGGACCGACAGGTCACGTTAAGCTTGTTTTTCAAAAAAAGCTTACCCGTTTTGTAGATGCACCAACTTTCACACCAGCATTTGAAACAGTTTATGAAAATGTAGACACTTCATCTGCAGATGTAGATATAGGTGGCCCTTCTATCTCTATGCCCACTCTTTAAATGCATAAAGAGGTCTTGCTTTTTAAAACATCGCGAGACTTTTTCATCTTTTTATCTGCTCTTTTTCTTCTATTTACATACTCTCTACTTATAGAGTTTAACAACTATAAAAAACTTACTCAATTTGACTCAAACATAGTAGAAGCTACAGTCTTAAAACAGTACACAAAAACAAAACTCTCAACTCGAGGCAAAACAAGCTCCTATGACATTTTAAAATTAAAATCTAAAAAAGGTTTCTCTTTTTATATGGGTGTTAAATCAAGCAGGGAAAATTTAGTTGCTAAAAACCTTACTCTTCAAATAAAAACAAAAAAAATACATTTTTTAGACTATATGAAAGGTTTTTATTCCCCTGGATTTATCCTAAAAATAGAAGAGAGTAAACGCCATAAATTAAACACATACATAAGTTCTATGCATAAAGACAAAAACATAAGTGCTATCTATCAAGCACTCTACACGGCAACACCACTCAGTAAAGAGTTACAACAAAACTTCTCTAACCTAGGAATATCACATCTTTTTGCTATTAGTGGTTTTCACCTTGGTGTTTTAAGTGGTCTACTTTTTTTTCTTCTAAAATATCCATACTCTTTTTTTCAAAATAAATTTTTTCTCTATAGAAATGCAACACTAGATATTTTTATTTTCGTCTCTATAATTCTTTTTAGCTACTTAACATTTTTAGACTCCCCTGCTTCACTACTTCGTGCATTTACAATGTTCATCATAGCATTTGTTATTTATGACAGAGGATTAAAAGTTATCTCTATGCAGACTCTACTTTTAACAGTTTTACTACTCTTAGCATTTCTACCTAGGCTTTTTTTTGAACTAGGATTTTGGTTAAGTGTTAGTGGTGTTTTTTATATATTTCTTTTTTTAATACACTTTAAACATCTCAGTAAATTTTGGCAATTTATTTTAGTTCCATTTTGGGTATATTTTTTAATGTTACCCTACTCTCTTAGTATATTTTCAAATTTTTCACTTTATCATCCACTCTCTATAATTTGGAGTGGACTTTTTACTCTTTTTTATCCACTAAGTATCTTTTTACATCTTATTAATTATGCTTGGCTACTTGATGAAATACTACAAATACTTATAGATTTAGGTGAAACTCAGAAGAGTGTTCACATAGAGTTTGGCTGGATTATTACCTATATGTTTTTCTCATTTTTAAGTATATTTAGAAAACGATTTCTGCTTTTAAGTGCGACTTTGGCTCTCTTTATCTTTATATATTCTGTTAATCAGGTAACATAATTTCAAGCCATATATAAATATAATCCATGAAAAGTATATCCATAAGAAAAGAAACATCAAAGTTGCAAAAGAGCCGTACATTGTTGAGTAGGATTTATTTAAAAATACATAGTATATAAAAGCATTTTTTGAAATTGAAAAAATTATAGAGATGATAAAAGAGCTTAAAAGTGCAGCTTTTGGGTATATTTTAGTATTTGCTGCTATTTGAAATATTAAAAAAAACAGTCCCCAAATGATTAAATAAGGAACATAAGGGAGTATATTTACACCTGATGTCAACTCATTTTGAGAGACTAAAGAAGCGACATAACCAGTAATATAAAAAGAGACTCCTAGGGCAATAGGAGTAAGAGTAAGCATAGTCCAGTAAGTTGTTATCGACTCCCAAAGAGTTCTAGGTTTCGCATGAAATATTTTGTTCGCTATATACTCAAAGTTTTTAAAAAAGAGTAGTGATGCAACTAAAACCATAACTAAACCTATACTTCCCATCTTGGCAGAATTTTCTAAAAACCCATCTAAATACCCAATAATAGTCTCTGAATTTACAGGCATTAAGTTAGAAAAAATAAACACTTTTATACTCTCATAATGATTTTCAAAAGAGGGTAAAGATGTTAGAAGTGTAAACATTATTAGAAGTATTGGAATTATTGTAAAAATTGTGTAAAAACTAAGACTAGCAGCAAATAGAGTAAGCTCTTTATCTATAAAAGTTGAGATAAAAAACTTTATGTGTCTATATAAATACTCTAGTTTAGTTTTACTAAGCATATTAATTTAATTGAGTCCCATTTTTGCAGGATTTAAAATATTGTTAGGATCAAACGCCATCTTAATTGATTTAAAAAGGTTCATCTCCTCTTGAGTAAACGCCATACTCATATAAGGAGCCTTTGCAAGACCTATTCCATGCTCACCACTTAGTGTACCACCCAAATCTATAGTTGCTTGAAAAACCTCTTCTATAGCTTGATAAGCAATTTTAACCTGTTCTGGGTCTTTTCCATCTACCATAACATTTGTATGAACATTACCATCACCAGTATGTCCAAAACATGGTATGTTAATTTTGTATTTATCTGCAATAGCATAGAATTTTTCTAAAAGTTCAGGTAAAACAGCACGAGGAACAGTAACATCTTCATTAAGTTTTTTACTTCCATAAACACTTAGTGCTGGTGAAGCATTTCTTCTAGCAAACCAAATATCAGCTGCCTCTTTTTCATCTTTGGCTATTTTAAACTCACTACAACCATTTTCTCTAAATACTTTTTCAATCTGAGCGAGTTGAAAGTTTAAATCTTCTTCTAAGTTTCCATCAACATCTGTTACAAGTAAAGCACCCGCATCAATAGGTAGCCCCTTATTAAAAGTTTTCTCAACTGCACGAATTGTTAAATTATCTAAAAACTCCATTGCAACAGGAGTAATTCCACTCGCCATTGTTTTGTATACAGCTTCCATAGCATCGTTTACAGTTGGAAAGATTCCCATTGCTGTTTTAGTTAACTTTGGTTTTGGAATTAAACGTAAAGTAATTTCAGATAGAACAGCTAAAGTTCCCTCCGAAGCTATTAAAATACCGCTAATGTTATAACCTGCAACATCTTTAATAGTACGTTTTCCCGCTTTAATAATATCGCCATTTGGTAAAACAGCACGAGTAGCCATTACATAATCTTTCGTAATTCCATATTTAGCTGCTCGCATTCCACCGGCGTTTTCACTCACATTTCCACCTAAAGTTGAATACTCCTGACTTGCTGGATCTGGTGGATAAAAGAGTCCTATCTCCTCTACTGCACGTTGTAAATCCATATTTATCACACCAGGCTGTACTATAGCTACCATATTTTTAACATCAATTTCTAATATCTGGTTCATATGTTTTTCCATAGCTAAAACTATGCCACCAGAGCTAGGAAGTGCCCCACCTGTAAAACCTGAACCCGCACCTCTAGGAACAATTACAATTTTATGTTCATTACAGTATTTTAAAATTTCACTAATATCTGCTTCATTTCTTGGAAATATCACTGCATCTGGTTCGAAATGCTCACGAGTTGCATCATAAGAGTAAGCAATTAAGTGTGCTTTATCGCTATAAATATTTTCATTTCCAACTATTGAAGTAAAGTGACTTATATGTTTTAAATCTATCATTTTTATTCCTTAATTTCAAACTCAGAGAGTAAAGAACTTACATCTTTCTCTGAATCATTTATTATTTTATAGAGTGCTCTATTTTTTCTATTATATTTTACTAAAAGTTCATAATAATAAGGAGCATAAGACTCTAAAGCATCGCTACCTTCTCCCCACCATGCTGCATCTATTTTTTCAACTCTTGAGTAAAATGGTAACTGCACACTATCTTGAAGTAAAGGGGCATCACTAATACTTAAAATTGAGAAGCTTTTTGCATCAACTGTATAAACTTTTTTCTCTATATAAATAAATAATAAGCCTACAGAAGCAGCATCACTCATAACATCAAAATCCTCTTTTAAAGGTGTTGGATGCCCACGAAAAGATAAAATAGTAGCAAAAATATCTGGGTGTAGCCACTGTATTTTTATGCTCTTACTTATTCTATAATAGATCTCTTCATTTGGTGAAACTAGTAATGCTCTTGAGTATCCAAACGCCAAAATAGCCATATCTCCAACTTCTGCTCTCCATTTTCCTGTTGGAAGAGCGTTATTGCGGAGTCCATTATAATCATTCAAATGAAGTGTTGCTATTTTACTTTTTGTGTCAAAAGCTGTCACTACAACACTGTTTAATATCGAGGTATGGTTTGCACTTACATCATGCACAACAAAACCACTCATTCCTATGTCTACTTTTTGCACTTTAACAGTAGCACTAGTTCCCTCTTCATTTATACTTAAAAGAGGAGAATTAATTATGCTTGCAATTAAGTGAGCACAGAGAGTTAAAAACAAAATTATCTTTTTCATACATCTTCTTTACATATTGGTTTATGCGATTATAGCTAACAAACCTCATACTAAGCAAAATTTTGCTAGAGTTTGACGAAAATTTATTTTAGGATTATTTATATGCTACGTTTCTTCATCTTCTTGCTCTTTTATGCATCTCTCTTTAGTGCTGAACTAGAGCGATACCGCTGGAAAAATGGTGAAAGTTATCTCTCTTTTTTACAAAAACAGAACTTACCTATACGAGCTCTTTACTATGACTTAGACAAAGATGACCAGAGACTAACAGAAGAGATGAGAACAGGTGTTAACTACCAAATATTAAGAGATGAGCATGACACCATATTACAAATTTTACTCCCTCTAAACGATGAACTACAGATTCATATATATTTAGTAAATGATAAGTATAAATTTGAAGCGATTCCTATAGTAAGCACTACAAAAACAGAAGCCTTTAGTCTTACTATTACTCGTTCTCCTCACTATAACATTATGAAAGAGACAGGCTCTAAAAAACTTGCACAAATTTTTATATCTAGTTTTAGAAACTCTTTAAACTTTAAAAATGATGTACGAGTTGGTGACAGACTAGTGATGATTTATGATCAAAAATATAGACTAGGAAAACCTTTTTCAATGCCTATATTAAAATATGCAATGATAGAGTTACATAACAAAAAGCACTATATTTACTTAAATGACGATCACCGCTATTATGATGAAAGAGGTAGAGAAGTAGAAGGTTTTTTACTCGCTCGTCCTGTTCGTGGAGCAAGAATTTCTTCTTATTTTACTAAGCGGCGTTTCCACCCTGTTCTTAGAAAATGGAAAGCTCACTTAGGAATTGACTATGCTGCTCGTCGTGGTACCCCAATAGTAGCTGCGGGAAGTGGAACAGTTATTTATGCTGCAAGAATGGGAAGCTATGGAAACCTAGTAAAAATTCGACATAATGATGGCTATGAAACAAGGTATGCTCACATGAAATCATTTCGTAGGGGTATTAGAAAAGGTCGCCATGTAAAAAAAGGTCAAACAATAGGTTATGTTGGTACAACTGGGCGTTCTACAGGACCTCACCTACACTTTGAACTACGAAAACGAGGACGAGCGATAAACCCACTTAGAGTTGTTCAAGTTACAACAAAAAAACTAAAAGGGAAAGAGAAAAAAGCTTTTCTTAGACTTAAAGAGAGTGCTAACCAGAGTATAGAACTTCATTTAGAAAATAAAACAAGCTTTAATAAAAAAGAAAAAATAGAAGATAAATGTTATTTTAACAACCCTAAAACCAGAGTTATTATGAAAATTCAATAGGGTCCATATCTACCTCAGCGAGTGCTACTTTGCTCATTTTTATCGCCTTAATTAAGTCTGTACTTTTATCAGAGCGTAGAAGTATCTCAAATCTATATTTATTTGCCACCCGCTCAATAGCACACTTTCCATATCCAACCACTTCAACATTGGGTAAAAGGAGAAGTGCATCTTGCATTTTTCGCATCTCCTCTTGTGCTTTTGTTCCATTTTTATGAGAAAATAAAATTCTACAGAGTTTTTTATACGGTGGGTAGAGATTTTGACGAAAGAACTTCTCTTCTTCTAAAAAATCTTCATACGAGTCTATATATTTACTAAAAAAATCTTCATTAAAACTCTGAACTATTACCTCAGCATCTTTAGCCCGACCACTTCTTCCTGAAACTTGTATAAGTGAAGAGAGAGCTTTTTCTCTTGCCCTATAGTCACTTACATTAAGCATATTATCCATACCTAAGACTACAGCTAGAGTTACACCATGGTAATCATGCCCCTTGCTTAGCATCTGTGTTCCAACAAGAATATCTGTCTCATGGTCGTTAAAACGCTTAAGAGCTTTTTTCAACTTTGCAGATGAAGTTATAACATCTCTGTCAAACTGTTCTACATTGGCGTTTGTAAACTCTTCTCCTATATTTTTAACAGCTTCAGCTGTTCCTAAACGAGAACTCGTAAGATTTGGACTTTTACACTCACAACATACTTGAGGAATTGCTTGTGTAAAATTACAGTAATGACACTTCATAGCCCTACTCTTGTGATGAACACTCAAACCAACTGAACAAAAAGCACACTCATACGTATGCCCACAATCTCCACATATTAAATACTTGAAATTTGCTCGTGTCGGTAAGAACACTATACTTTGCTCTTTTTTATCCAAAATATTTTGAAGTGAATTATATATAAGAGGAGTCAAAGACTCTGCACTTTTTTCATATATAAAATTTTTATTTGATTTTATATATCCACCCTTAAGTCTAGTATGGGCGAACTTTACATAAGAGTTTAAACTCGGTGTAGCACTTCCAAGAACAACCTTTACATCATAAAGTTTTCCCATATATATTGCAATATCACGAGCATTATAACGAGGTCTTGAAGAGGATTTATAGCTATCATCATGCTCTTCATCAACTACAATTAATCCTAAATTTTTTATAGGAAGAAAAAGGGCTGAACGAGGTCCTGCTATAATTTTTGCATCACCATTGTGAATTTTTTCTTGTGCTACTCTTTTCTGTTTTGGAGTAAGTTTGGAGTGCCACATAACAACAGCATCACCAAAGTGCTCCTCTAATCGTTTTGACATCTGCGGTGTGAGTGAAATTTCAGGCATTAAAAATATGCTTCTCTTTTCCTCAGCTATCATCTGTTCAAAATATTTCATATATATTTCAGTTTTACCACTTCCTGTATCACCAAACAGTAAGCCAACCTTATGCTCTTTTAAAAATTCCAGTGCTTTTTCTTGTCTACTCGATAATTTAATATTACTAGGAGGTATCACTTCTGATTGAGATGGCGGTAAGGTCAAACATTCACTCCTATATGCCATCATCAAGGAAAAGGCATCTCCTAAAGAGCAGACATAATATGTTGCAATAAATCTTGCAAGGCTCATCTGTTTAGAAGAGTAAATAGTATCACTTAACTCTAAAATTTCTAAAGTTTCAAACTTGGGTTTATCTATTTTTGAAAGAAGAACTGCATCTTTAACTTTTTTGTTAAACTCTACAGTTACTTTTGTACCTATTTCAATATTTTGAGTATATTTGTACGTATATGGCTCAAGAGGTGAGCCTATAATCGAAAGTTTGTAATAATTCAATACTATTTTGTTAAATCATTACAGTTAGGAGCACTTGTTCCTTGAGTACAGTCAAAGGTACCTTTGCTTGGATTATATGTAAAGGTATTTGTTTTTCCTTGCAGAAGAAAGTTATATGTTATATTACTACCTGAAGTTCCTGTACCATACCAGTGTCCATCTGCATTTTGCGTTTTTATTCCGTACATTAGAAGTTCAGAATCTCCACTACCTGTTCCATTAGCATCAAAAAATACATCTGTAGAGTGGTGTAGTTTATTTATAAAACTATTGTCACCTTTTATAAGTCGACTCTGTCTCTCTGTAACTATAGCTGAACGAATAGATGCTATGTCTGACCTTGCTTTTGAAATCTGTGCATCTACTCTTGAAGCCGCAAATTTTGGTACTGCAACTGCTGCTAATATACCAAGTATTACTATTACAAAAACTAGTTCTATCATAGTAAAAGCTTTTTTTGAATTTTTCATGGGTTCCTCTTAAATATAATTTTATTCTTTATTTTACTTAAGCTACTTAATTAAAGAGCCTCTTAACTGCATAGGAAACTTTTGTGTATCAATTTTACTCTGTAAGTTTAAACATAAAGTGTCACTTCCTGCCGCACCAAAAGAGAGAGTTAGGTTGTCATCTTTTATATCAGACACAACCTGAACAGTAATACACTCACTCTTCTCTCCAACTTTAATTTTTGCATTTTGATTCGCAATATCTAAAACTGCATCACCTGTACTCACCATACTTGAAATTGCATTTGACATTACAGATAAATCACCAACAACTCCACCATTAGCCACAGCATAAGAGGCAATTTCACCTGCTGCTGTCATTATGTTTTGTGCCGCTGATGCTACATTTGCATCACCTCTTGTAGCTGCTAATTTTGGAACAGCCACAGCGGCCAATATTCCTAATATTACAATAACAAATATAAGTTCTATCATAGTAAATGCTTTTCTTGATTTTTGCATCAAATATTCCTAAATAATTTATATATTACGATAATAGCATTTTTTTGTTTATTTAAGTTGAAATTGAAGATTTTAAGATAATTTAGAAGAGAGAAGAAAGGGAAATATACTCACAGAAGAGTGAGTATATTTAAAGCGATTATTTAACGCCAACACCACCAAATACGTGTGTTTTCTTCATTGAATCAATTTTCGTGTTAACAGCGCCACAAACAGGAGTACCTGTATTTGAAGTTGTTACAGTAATGTTACCATCTGCAACAGCACCATTCATTGTGATAGCAACACACTCTGTAGTTCCACTAAAAAGTTTTGCAGCACCACTTGTTACTGTACTTTTAGTACCTGCTGAAGCTTCTAATGCAACATTAGTCATATCTGACCAGTTAGCTCCTAAAGTACCTTGTGATGTATAGTATGAACCAATATCACTAATTACTGTTGCAACATTTGTTGACATTTTTGCAACTTCAGCATCAGTACGTGTAGCTGCTAGTTTTGGAACTGCAACCGCAGCCAAAATACCTAAAATAACGATAACGAAGATCAATTCGATCATTGTAAAACCTGCTCTTTTCATAAGAGACTCCTTAGTTGAATTATTTGAGTTACACTAGTAACCTTAATGGTCATTATGTAACTAAATTGTTTAATAGTCGCTTAATTACTCTAAATATCACCATATTTTTGCAAAATCGAAGTTTATTGTATTATTACATTCTTTTATGTTTAATGTGATAATTTCATCGCTAGCATCACATACTTTTATATATTTTCCCTCTTTTAACTCATACACTTTTGCTATTTTCTCTTTTATGTCTACTATTATATAATAACATACACCCTCAGATTCATAAAGATTAAATTTTAAACCTGTATCTTTTTTAACTGTACTTTTAGAAAGAATTTCAAATATGATTTTTGGAGCTTTTGTTATGTATGCCTCATTTTGTGGCTCATGACAAATTACAGAATTATCAGGTTGAACAACTGTGTCATCAGCTATTTTCCAATCTACGGGTAAAAGAGCCTGACATATTTTACAATTTTCTAAAGCTTCTTCTAAATACCTCGCAATTTTCGAACTAACAGACTGATGTTTTAACATCGGAGCAGGACTCATACAATAAGCCTGACCATAAATAATCTCCCAGTCATTTCCTTCCCAATTTTTATAATCATCATAAGTATAATGTGGTAAATCTTCTAGTTTTAATATGCCCATAACAAACTCCGTAAATATTTAAGTTAATTATAGCGCAAAGAGTGTTATACTCTTGGAACAAAAAATGCTTAAACTTTAACAATAAACTTTAGGAGTAATTATGAGTGTAGAAGTTTCACGTGTTGCCTCTCTTGCTACTGCCGCACTAAATTATCGTGCAGCTCGTCAAGATATGATAGCCTCTAACATTGCAAACGCCGATACACCTTTTTACAAACCTAGAGATATCCGATTTGAAGACGCTTTAGCTGCAAAAAAAGCAGAAATCTTTCAAGATAAATCACAAAAGTTAGAGTTAGCAAAAACACATAAGTCTCATATTTCACCTAAAGAAGAGTCATCCTCTACTCTTGCTACTACATATTTTCGAGATGGTCACATGGCAAGAAATGACGGAAATAGTGTAGATATAGATGTTGAGAC
>Ga0256826_1002810_pt1 | contig 10533 bp, 8 predicted proteins | sample CV79metaG_FD_185975 | JGI IMG/M metagenome (GOLD analysis project Ga0256826, IMG submission 185975) | Hydrothermal vent microbial communities from East Pacific Rise, Pacific Ocean - CV79 | ecosystem: Environmental > Aquatic > Marine > Hydrothermal vents | place: Pacific Ocean: East Pacific Rise... | reverse complement strand
GAGTAGTCAAAGTCTCTTCCTGCTACTTGTGTATACCATGCATTTCTATCTTCACTCATAATGTCATAGTTTCCACTATCTGTTCTTTCTATGTTGAACTTACCTTTTAGTTTTGGTTGCTCTTGTACATCAATTAAATAATCTTCAACTTCACCATCTGGTGAGACATAATAGTTATCACTGTAGTCATTACTGGTTGAATAGTGTTCACTGTCACATCTTAAAATTCTTGAAGTTGATAGGCGAAGACGCATAATTGTTTGACCAACTACCATATTATTAATGGCTTGAACTTCATTATCTGTTACATTATCCCATGTTACATCAACGGTTTGAAAACTAGTAGAAGAGGGGACTTTTAAATTATTAGTGTTTAATGATTCTTCATATTCAAAAATACCATTTTTATTAAAGTCTATCCACGCAGTAATATAGGCATCTTCACCAGTATTATTATAAACTTTAACGGGTACAGTATATGAAGTATCAGCAACTGTTAGTGTAGGTAAAATTGCAACAGCATCATTGTCATCACTTCCATCACCCATAGCATCAAAAGTAGATTGTTGATCCTCTTCATTGTCTGGTTCAACATTTCCCATAAATAGATTAGATGAAATTTCATGACTCACATGAGGGTAATTATTTGGTGCATCTCCAAAGTCATTTTTTGGTAATAAACTAGCAAGATCTTTTACTCTAAATGAATATTGTATAAGTCTTTTTCCATCCTTTCTATAATTATATCCTATCTGAATATAGGGTGCATCGTTTTGTCCTCTTGCTGTAAAAGAAGATCTATTTTTAAATGATACACCTGCACGACAGGCAGGTTGAATAGTGGCTTCTGTATCATTACAGTTTCCTGTATTTTGTCCTTTTAACTTATTTTTATATTTAAACTCATTGAAAAAATTAAAAAGTTGGTTTTTATGTGTTCTAACGTTAGAATCATCTGAAACATAAATATTTTCTATATCATTATAGTAAACATCATCAGTACCTGAAAGTTTTGATGTATACTCGTTACCAAAATTATCTAAATCATAGTTTACAACATAGAATTTATCAACTTCTACAGGTATTCTTGTACCTTTTTTTACAATGGTAAATTTTAAATCCATTGAGGCAGAAGTTCCATCCAACGAAGCAAGCCAAGTTGAAATAACATTATATCTAAGAGTAATACAGTGTTCTTTCATATTGTTATCTTCGCCTATCACCTCTACAATAACATCAAGTGCTACTCCATTAAAAGAACTTTTTGTTCCGAATCTGTAAGTAGAAAGACCACAGGGTTGACCACTTAGAAGGGTCTGTGTCCCATCCATTTCTATATCTAATGCCTGTAAAGATTGGTTAAATAGTATAAATGTAAAAATAAATAAGAATAATTTTCTAATTAAATGCATATATTAATTCCTTTTTTAAAGTATAAATTCAATTTTACTCAAAATAGAATAACAATATGTTTAAAATTATTAATTTAATTATATATAAATGTTATTTAATGTTTTTTTAATATTCTTACTTCTGTGTTATAGCAAAAGCTGCTCCAATAGCATTGATAAATGAAGAACGAACAGCACCTTCTTCTAGTACAGAATAGGCTGCTGCTGTTGTTCCTCCTGGACTCATAACAGAATCTTTAATAAGTGCAGGATGGTTTGACGCAATAAGAGGTGCAAAACCTTTAAAAAGTGAATTTGTAATGCCTATCGCATCGGGACGTTTCATTCCTTCTTTTACTAAACCATCCATCATCGCTTCTGCGACAAGCGTAAGAAGTGCTGGTCCACTTCCAGCAATGGCTGTTGCAATATCTATCTCTTTTTCTGAATCAACCCAAAAAGTATCTCCAATAGCAGAAAAAAGAGCTTTTGCTTCTTCTTTTTTAGCTATGTCTCCAGTCATAACCGAAGTAGAAGCTTGAAATTTTGCAGCAACATTGGGCATGATTCTAACAATATTTTTAGATTTTATATGACTCTTTATGGAGTTAATGGTTGCACCAGCTAAAACAGAATATATTGTTTCTGCTTCACCTTTAAGTTCTTTTCCAACACTCTCTAAAGCATATGGTTTTACGGCAAGTAAAATATTTTTTCCTGTAATATCAAAATTTTTTAAATCATAAATATTAGCAGAAAACTCTTTTTTAATATTTTCAAGTTTTAAAATATCACGTGCTACAAATTCTAAAGTGTATTTATCTTTTAATCCATGAGCAATAGCCATTGCCATTGAACCAGGTCCTATGATTGTTAAAGTCAAAATAAAGACTCCTTTATGTGTTGATTTTTAGTGATTATAGCAAAATATAATAGATAATGGGGTATTATATTTTTTAAAAATTAGACATAAGGTCAATAATGAAAATAGTAAAAAATATTCAACAAACTTTTACAATTATTTTACTCTCACTACTCTTTTTAGGATGTAGTAGTAAAGATGTTGTGAACGAGTATGATAAACCAGCATTATATTGGTACCAAAATATTGTAAAAGAGGTTGCTAAATCAAATTTAGATAAAGCTGATAATTATTATATATCATTAAGAAGTGAACATCTTCATTCACCACTTCTTTCTACAGCTACAATGATACTAGCATCTGCACACATGGAAGATCAAGCATATATTATGTCGGATTATTATTTAGATGAATACCTTAAAAAATATGCTGCTGGTGCAAATGTAGAACAAGCTAAATTTTTAAAAATAAAAGCAGCATTTTTAGGTATTAAAGATATAAATAAAGATCAAAAACTTATGTTAGATACACTAAGAGAGGTAGATAGCTTTACTCGAAAATATCCAAGTTCAATTTATCTACCCGTTGTATCAACCATTAAAGTACGTCTTCAAATGACACAATATATGTTAAATGAAAATATCTCTAGTTTATATAGTAGATTAGGAAAAGATAAAGCAGCAATTATTTATAAAGATAAAAATGCAAATTCTCCTTTAAATATGGCAGATATAAAAGCTCCAAAAGTTGGTTTCCTTGACCGTATTTTTAATTAAAAGATAAGAGGTAAAATGCAATTAAGTAATTACGAACCATTTCCTACACAAGTGCCTATTATTATAGAAGATGAACTTTTTCTCTATCCATTTATGATTAGTCCTATTTTTTTAACAAAAAAAGAAGATATAGATGCTGCAACATTTGCAATGGAAAAAAATTCTCTTATTTTATTAACAACAACAAAGGAAAGTTTTGAGGGCTTAAGAGAAGAAAAAAATATACATAAAATTGGAGTTATTGGCTCTATTATGCGTAAAGTAAATCTTCCTGATGGTCGTGTAAAAATTTTGTTTCAAGGAATTGCAAAAGGTGAGATTATTGGTTTACTGGATACCATTGAAGTAGATGAGACATCTTTTCAAAGTGCGATGGTTCATCATCTTGAAAATAAAAATTATGATAAATTAAAAACAGGTGCATTAATAGGTGTACTAAATGAAAAAATTAAATTACTTTCAAAAGTTAGTAACTCTATTCCATCAGATCTATTAAAAACCATTACTGAAACTGATAATCCTTATCGTATTGTAGATTTAGTCTCTTCTTTATTAAAACTTTCTAAAAATAATGCCTATGAACTCTATGCATCAGATGATATTGAACAACGGCTTTTAAAAGTAATTGATATTATTGTCTCTGAAATGGAGTCAGCAAGAGTAGAGCGTGAAATACGTTCAAAAGTTCATACAAAAATTGAACAAACAAATAAAGAATACTTTTTAAAAGAACAGATTAAAGAGATTAACAAAGAGCTAGGAGTTGATGCTCAACGTGAAGAAGAGATTGAAGAGTTTAGAAAAAAGTTAGAAGTTTTAAAACCTCATGTTGAAGAAGAGACTTATAAAGAAATTAATAAACAACTTGATCGTTTTTCAAGAATGCATCCTGATTCAGCAGATGCTTCACAAATTCAAAGTTATTTGGAGTGGGTCTTTGAACTACCTTTTGGAAAATTAACCAAGAAAGGGTTAAAAGTAAAAGATGTCCAAGATGCACTTAACCGTGATCACTTTTCTTTAGAAAAGCCAAAAGATAGAATTGTTGAATTTTTTTCGGTAAGAGAGTTGGCAGAAAAAAGAGAAATAGCCTTAGAGGGTAATGCTGGGACAATTCTTTGTTTTTCAGGACCTCCAGGTGTTGGTAAAACCTCTTTAGCAAACTCCATTGCAAAAGCTTTAGGTCGTCCTTTAGTTAGAATTGCTCTTGGTGGTTTAGAAGACGTTAATGAACTTAGAGGACATAGACGTACATATGTAGGAGCCATGCCAGGACGTTTGGTTCAAGGTCTTATAACAGCAAAAAGTATGGATCCCGTAATTGTTCTTGATGAAATTGACAAAGTAGGGCGAAGCCAAAGAGGTGATCCAACTGCTGTATTGTTAGAAATTTTAGATCCTGAACAAAACAAAGAGTATAGAGATTATTATTTAAATTTTGATATGGATTTAAGCAAAGCTATTTTTATTGCTACTGCAAATGATATAGGTCAAATTCCAGCTCCATTAAGAGATAGAATGGAGTTTATTGAACTTAGTTCTTACACTCCAAATGAAAAATTAGAAATTGCGAAACAGTATTTAATTCCTCAAGAGTTAAAAAAACATGCATTAAAAGAAGAAGAGTTTGAAATTACAGATAAGGCTCTAAAACTACTTATTGATGAGTATACAAGAGAACCAGGAGTTCGTGGATTACGTAGAAAAATTGCTGGACTTATGAGAAAAGTAGCTACGAAACTACTTTTAGATGAGAGTAAAAGTAAAATAAAAGTTAAAATTAAAGATTTACCAGAGTTTGCAGACAAAAAAGTGTTTGAAATTTCAGCTATTGACAAAAAACCTCTAGTGGGTGTAGTTAATGGTCTTGCATGGACATCTGTTGGTGGAGATGTACTTAAAATTGAAGTCATAAAGATTAAGGGGAAAGGGGCTGTAAAACTTACAGGTAGTCTTGGAGATGTCATGAAAGAGTCAGCACACATTGCTTTTTCTGTAGTAAAAATTCTTATTGACAATGGAATGCTTGAGATTAACAAAAAACTAATTCCTCTCAATTCTAAAGAGAATGAGAGTATAAAAAGCATAGATGTAAGTGAAGTTTACAAGCGTTTTGATTTGCATATTCATGTTCCAGAAGGGGCAACACCAAAAGATGGACCTAGTGCTGGAATTACTATGGCTGTAGCTATTGCTTCTATATTGTCAGAGAAAAAAATAGACAATGCCATTGCAATGACAGGTGAATTGACCTTAACAGGTAAAGTATTACCAATTGGTGGATTAAAAGAAAAACTTATCGCAGCTTATAAAGCAGGTGTAACAAAAGCACTTATTCCAAATAAAAACTTTGAACGAGATTTGGATGAGATACCTGATGAAGTAAAAAATGCTATTGAGATTATTCCTGTTTCAGTTATTGATGACGTTTTAGCTGAGGCTTTGATTTAAATATGGCTCTTCTATGAGAAGAGCCAATAAAAGGGTTAAATTAAACTTCTCACTGCTTCTTCTAGTTCTCGCTTATCTACTTGTCCACTAAATGAATATTCAGTTACTCCATTTTTAATAAGAAGGGTATATGGTAAAATACCAGTCCAGCCATAAGTATTACTTAAAAAAAGTAACAATTCACTGGCATTATCTCGTTCAATAATTGGATAATACATTTGAAATCTGTTAATAAGTCTTGATGCTGTATTTTTACTCATTGGGTCTTGTGCTTGAATAGCAACTATATTTAATTTCTGAGCATATTGTCGGTGGATATTTGCAATAACTGGTAACTCTTCAAAACAGTAAGGACATTCTTTTCCAAAAATTTGCAAAAGCACTACTTTTCCTGGATATTGAGGAAAGGTAAAACCATTTCTACGTGTTCCAACTGTAATAACTGGTCCTTGAATAGTTTTTAGTTGATGGTAGTTATCAGCTTGAATCGGTTGATGTTGGATTATTTCTCTTTGCTGATGCTGAACTCTAACTTCTTGATTTGTATCCGTTAAAATTAAATTTGAAGTACATCCTGTTGCAAATAAGCTTAATAGTAATGTACTATAAATATATTTTCTCTTTTCCATAATTATTGTCCTTTTTTTATATTCAAACATTATATCTTTTCTTAATAAAGATATAGTAAATGTACAATTTTAGCTTTTTAAAGGTATAATCTTCGAATTAATTTTCGAAGGATAGAAAAGATGAACTGGACACCAAGTTCTTGGAGAAATTTTCCAATTAAACAACAACCAACTTATACTGATAACAAAGCTTTAATCGATGTAGAGAAAGAGCTTGCTTCATATCCACCACTTATTTTTGCTGGAGAAGCTAGAACACTTAAAGAGCAGTTAGCAAAGGTTGGTAGAGGAGAAGCATTTTTACTTCAAGGTGGTGACTGTGCTGAAAGTTTTTCTGACTTTAATACTTTGAATATTAAAAACTTTTTTAAACTAATGTTACAAATGAACATGGTTATGATGTATTCAACAGGAAAACCAGTTGTTAAAGTTGGACGTATTGCAGGTCAATTTGCAAAACCTAGATCTTCTGATTTTGAAGAGTTCGATGGTGTAAAACTTCCATCATATCGTGGAGATATTATTAATGGTGTTGAGTTTACGCAAGAGGCAAGAATTCCGAATCCTCATAATATGATTAAAGCATATAACCAAGCAGCTGCTACACAAAATCTACTAAGAGCATTTTCAAGAGGTGGATTAGCAGATTTAAATAAAGTTCATCAATGGAACTTAGACTTTATTAAAGGTAATGAGCTTGGAAAAAAATATGAAGAACTTAGTCATAAGATTGATAGTGCTGTAAAATTCATGGGTGCTTGTGGTCTCTCTTCAGATGTAGTTCCTCAACTTCATCAAACGACAATATTTACTTCACATGAAGCACTTTTATTAAATTATGAAGAAGCATTAACTAAAAAAGATTCTGAAAGTGATGATACATATTATGATTGTTCAGCACATATGCTTTGGATTGGTGACAGAACACGTGACTTAACAGATGCACATATTGAATACTTTAGAGGAATCGCTAACCCTATTGGTTGTAAAGTAGGTCCAACGATGGCTGAAGATGAGTTAATTGAACTGATAGATGCATTAAACCCTGAAAATGAAGAGGGTAGATTAAACCTTATTGTACGTATGGGTGCGAGTAAAATTCAAGAGTTTTTCCCTAAACTTCTTAAAAGAGTTAGAGACGAAGGTAAAAATGTTGTTTGGTCATGTGATCCTATGCATGGAAATGTAGAGAAGAGCTCCACAGGTTACAAAACTAGAGATTTTGCTAATATTTTATCAGAAGTAGAACAATTCTTTGCTATTCATAGAGAAATGGGAACAGTAGCTGGTGGAATTCACTTGGAGATGACAGGGAATGATGTAACAGAGTGTACTGGTTCAGCTTCATGTGCCATTACAGCTGAAGATTTAAGTTCTCGTTATCATACTCAATGTGATCCAAGACTTAACGCTAGTCAAGCTTTAGAGCTTTCATTTATGATTGGTGAGATGATTAACGAATAATATAGCTATATTTTCTGAGATATTTAGACTCTAAATGTCTCAGAAGTTCTACAATGCTTCTCCATAAAACATCCTGCACATTCTGGTTTTACTGCTTTACACTTATATCTTCCAAATAGTACCATAGCTTGATGAAGTAAATGTAAGTTAGTTTTGAATTTTTTACTTAGTGTCTCTTCTGTTTTAATAGCTGTTTTATCATCGCTTAGTCCTAAACGGTGTGCTACTCTAAAAACATGTGTATCAACAGCCATAAGGTTCGCACCTGTATACTCAATCATTACAACATTTGCAGTTTTTTGTCCAACTCCTGCTAATTTTACCAGTTCTTTTTGATCTTGTGGAATTTCTCCATTATAGTTTTCAATAACATACTGAGCCATTTTAATAAGATTTTTTGCTTTATTATTGAAAAAAGAACAGGTATTAATGAATGATTTTACTTCGTCTAAGTCGGCATTTGCAAGTTTAATAGCTGAGGGATAAGCTTTAAAAAGAGCAGGGCTAATAATATTTACCCGTTTATCAGTACATTGTGCAGAGAGCATAACTGCAATTAATAATTCATAAATATTATTATAATTAAGTTCAGTTAAGGAATCTGGATAGTGTTCTAAAAAAAGAGCTTTTATCTCTTCAATCTCTTTTTTGGTTGCAGATTTTATTTTTTTAGTTGGCATAATGTATAATCTTTTTTATAATCATAGTATATATTTGAGTGTAAAAAGCTGAGTAATCTGATTTACGAATCATTTACCATTTTACGTTATAATTTTTTATTAATATATATATAAGGCAAAAAATGAAAATAATTTTTAGATCTTTTCTAGTCTTTTCATCAGTAACCATTTTCTCTTTAGCTTCATCAGAAATTTTAGCAACCGTTAATGGTGAAGAAATTACACAAAATGATGTAAATGAATTTGTAGTAAAAAGTATACCTGGTGCTAACTATGCTGTACTGAACAATACTCAAAAAAAATCAGTTATTAACCAAATGATTGAAAGAAAACTTTTTTTAGAAGATGCAAAAAAAATTCATATAGAAAAAAATGTTAAATATCAAGAATCTTTAAAAAAAATGCAAGAAAATCTCATGTTAGACTATTGGATGAAAAAGAAAGTTGAAGAAATTTTTGTTAGTGATGATGAGGCAAGAGAGTATTATAACTTTAATAAACAAAATTTTTTAAAGCCAGCATCTGTAAAAGTACGCCATATTTTACTTTCAACAGAGGAAGAAGCTCTTATGTTAATTTCTGAACTTGAAGTTAGTAGTAATTTAAAAGAAAAGTTTATTGAATTAGCAAAAAGTGAGTCAACAGGACCTAGTTCTGTTAATGGTGGTGAGTTAGATTGGTTTGTTAGAGAACAGATGGTTCCAGAGTTTTCAGAGATCGCGTTCTCTTTAGCCAAAGGCACCATCACTAAACAAGCTGTTAAAACACAATTTGGATATCACATAATCTATTTAGAAGATAAAAAAGAAAAAGGGTTTATTCCTTATGAAACAGTTAAATCAGATATTGTAAAGTCATTACGTTTATCAAGATTTAAAACAAAATTAAAAAACTTAAGTAAAAAGTTGAAACAAACAGCAGATATTATTGTAAAATAGCGAAAAAAATCTTTGAAGGTTAAATATAATGGGTAAAAAAGTATTAGATAGTTTGCCATGTGGTGTGTTAAGTGGAAATCAAGTTCAGGAACTTTTTGCTATTGCAAAAGAAGAAGGTTTTGCCATTCCTGCTGTTAACGTTGTAGGGACATCTTCTTTAAATGCAGTATTAGAAGCTGCTGCTAACGTAAACTCACCAGTGATTATTCAGTTCTCTAATGGTGGTGGAGAGTTTTATGCTGGTAAAGGTATGCCCAGTGAAAAAAGAGCAATTTTAGGAACCATTGCAGGAGCTCAGCATGTACATACTATTGCAGAAGCATACGGTATACCAGTAATTTTACACACAGATCATGCTGCACGTAAACTTTTACCATGGATTGATGCACTTTTAGATGCGAGTGAAAAACATTTTGAAGCATTTGGAAAACCTCTTTTCTCTTCACACATGATTGACCTTTCAGAAGAACCTATTGAAGAGAATATTGCTACTTGTAAAGAGTACTTAGAGCGTATGAGTAAAATTGGTATTACACTAGAGATTGAACTTGGTGTTACAGGTGGAGAAGAAGATGGTGTTGACAATACAGAGATTGATAATGCACTTTTATATACTCAGCCAGAAGAGGTTGCATATGCATATGAAGAGTTATTAAAAGTCTCTTCAATGTTTACGGTAGCTGCATCATTTGGAAATGTTCATGGTGTTTATAAACCAGGAAATGTAGTACTTACTCCAAGTATCTTAGATAACTCTCAAAAATACATTCAAGAGAAGTTTAAAACTGCTGAAAAACCAGTTGACTTTGTGTTCCATGGTGGCTCAGGTTCAGAACTTTCAGAAATTCGTGAAGCCATTACATATGGTGTAATTAAAATGAATATTGATACAGATACACAATGGGCATATTGGGATGGAGTTCGTGGATATGTAGCACAATATCATGCGTACTTACAAGGTCAAATTGGAAATCCAGAGGGTGAAGATAAACCAAATAAGAAGTACTATGACCCAAGAAAATGGTTACGTGAAGGTGAAAAATCTATTGCACAACGTTTAGAACAAGCCTTTTCTGACTTAAATTGTTTAGATCGTAACTAATAAAACTATCGTGGGTAAAGCTACCCACGAATCTACCACTCAATTTTCTTTGTATGTTTCTGTACATAATTATACTTTTTCATCGCAAATATTAACTGATATAATAACCAACTAAATGATAAGCTAAGAAGCAGTGCTGAAATTATCTCTAAAGAAAATAAAAAGGATGTAACAGTAGCTAGATGAATTCTAAAATGTATTTTTGCTTTTTTAGGGTGTATTACATCGTGCATCATTGGA
>Ga0256826_1002809_pt1 | contig 10533 bp, 9 predicted proteins | sample CV79metaG_FD_185975 | JGI IMG/M metagenome (GOLD analysis project Ga0256826, IMG submission 185975) | Hydrothermal vent microbial communities from East Pacific Rise, Pacific Ocean - CV79 | ecosystem: Environmental > Aquatic > Marine > Hydrothermal vents | place: Pacific Ocean: East Pacific Rise... | reverse complement strand
ATGATAGAAAACTTATATTAGAGACTCCTGATTTTCGTTTTTTACTTGTTCGTAACCAAGATGTTGCGACTTATGTTTATCATCAAGCAGCTGACATTGGTGTTGTTGGTCTTGACACATTAGAAGAACAAGGGCTTGATGTTGTACGTCTGCTTGATCTTCACCGTGGTGTATGTAAAGTTTCTATTGGTATGAAAGTAGGGGAAAAACTTGACCTTACTAAACCAGAGCTCAAAGTAGCTTCTAAAATGGTAAACATTACTAAACGCTACTTTGAAGAGCGTGCTGTAAGTGTAGAGATCATTAAACTAAATGGTTCAGTTGAACTTGCACCTTTAATTGGTCTTGCTGATATGATAGTAGATGTTGTTGAGACTGGTACTACAATGAAGCAAAATGGTCTGGAAGTTGTTCAAGATATAATGACTTCTTCGACTTATCTCATCGCAAATAAAAACTCATATATCGCTAAAAAAGATGAAGTTTTAGATATCTATGAAAAAATTGATGTAGTAATAAAAGCCGAGAATAAGTAAATATATGACAAACCTTGACCTTTATGCAAAAGCAGAACACTTACTAGGTATTGAAGATGCCACAGAAGCTCTTTATGACCTCTATCGCTCAGAACTTGATGAGAAAGATGTTAAAACACTTTTAGACGTAGGTTGTGGACGTGGTGGCTTTATGACTCGTATGATTAGTGATGGAGTAAAGTGTAAGGGTGTTGACCTTAGTTCTGTAATGGTTCAAGAGTGTTTAGATGCTGGTTTGGATGCTGAGTGTATAAATGCTAAAGATGTTGATGGAAAGTATGATGCTATAGTAAGTATTTTTGACGTTTTAAACTTTATGGATAAAGAGAGTTTAGTAGAATTTTTAAATGCTATGGCAGATAAACTAAATGATGATGGAATTTTTATCGCAGATATAAATACTCGTTATGGCTTTAGTGATGTGGCAGAGGGTACAATGTCTAGTGACACAGGAAAAGAATTTTTAAGTGTTGATGCTCAGTTTGAAAACGATGAACTTCATACAAAGTTTACACTCTTTGAAGAGTCTAAACCTGGCGTTTACACAAAGTATCAAGATACGATAGTGCAACACTTTCACAAGATACAAGTTTTTCAACAGATAGAGAAACTAAAACTAGTTGAGAAACAGACTTTCTCTCTTTACGATACCAAAGATAAAACACTTCTGATTTTTAAAAAGAAATAAATAGTATTATTTGAATGGTCTTGGTACTGTAATAATAAATTTTGCACCATCATTTTCATTGATGACTTCTAAAGACCCTTTAAAATGTTCAGTAATTATTTTTTTACTCATATATAGCCCAATACCAGTTCCTACACTCTCATGTTTAGTAGTAAAGTATGGGTCAAATATTTTCTCAATTATTGTATCTGAAATCCCACCTGCATTATCATGAATCATTACTTTTATATCAGTCTCATCCTTAAGTAGTGTTATAGCTACTCTAGGGTTTGAAACTTCATTTTCAAGTAAAACATCTTTGGCATTATTTAGAATATTTATAATGACCTGCATAAGCTCTCGTTTATAACCGTTAAACTCGCATTTACACTCTTGCTCACTTGTAATACTAAAGTTTATTTGATTATCTTCATACTCTGTTACAACTATATTATAGGCAGCTTCTAATACATCTTTAATGAGGAACTTAGATTTTACTTTTTCATCACTTGAGATACTTCTAAAATCATCTATAGTTTGACTAAGATGAGCAGTATACTCTTTTACTTTTTTAGATACTTCTAAAAACTGTGTAGACTCTATAACATCTAAATCATCGAGATCTATGTCAAATTCTAAGTCATTTAGAACATTATTTATAGCACCTATTGGTTGTCTCCATTGGTGTGCAATATTACCTATCATTTCACCCATAGCTGCTACTCTATTTTGAGACTCAATCATCTTAGCTTGGCGTTCTTGGTCTGTTATATCTCTATGAAAACCTGTTATTCTTGTTGGAACTTTATTCTCGTCAAAAAATGCATCACCTACATCTTCTATGAGAATTTTTTCACCATCTTTTGTGACAAGTGTATATCTGATTCTAAAGTGAACATATTCTAAATCATTAGGATACTCTTCTAACATATCATGCATAGCTTGGTGATGTTCGAAGCGGTGTTCATCTGGAATTAGTGCAAGATATTTTAAGTAAGTTATCACTTCATCTTCTTGAAATCCAAGTCTTTTTTTCCAACCACTACTAAGGTAGAAAACTTGTTTTGTTACATCATAATCCCAAAATCCATCTCTTGAAGAGTTTATAGCAAACTCAAACCTATTATTTTGAAGTTGGAGTTGAACTTCTTGTTCATCTAGCTCACTGCGAAGACCTTCTTTAAGTAGTACTTCATCTGTAATATCAAATCGTATTGCTTTATATCCTGAAATCATACCCTTTTTCATAATAGGGGAGATTGACATGTCAACCCAGTAAGGAGTTCCATCTTTACGAATATTTTTTAAAGTATCTGAAAATGTTTCTCCAGATTCTATTGTTTTCCAAAGTTCTTTAAAGTAGGTTTGATCAATATCTGGGTCTCTTACTATATTGTGTGAGTGACCGATTAACTCTTCTCTTGAGTAACCACTAATTTCACAAAATCTTTCATTTACATAAGTTATTAGTCCATCTAAGTCAGATTCAGAAACAATGATATTTCTATCAAAAATATTTGTATCTTCTCTTAGTTGTTGTTGGGAATTATAAAGTTCATCTTTTAAATTCATATCATCTTTATTATGCAGATAAACTGCGATCATTAGGATGGATTGCAGAAGTATGGAAATGGAGTCATATGTAAAGAATAAAATATTTACAAATAGTATAAAAATTACTAAAAAATGAGTTGCTATTATTCTATTCTTTGGATTTGTGATGTATTTCATTAAGTTCATAACTAGTCCCTTTTAGAAAAATTCTATCTCTGAGTCTTTAATCTCTTTATCTTCTAAGAAATCAATTACTAGTTGAATGTCATTCACAAGTGAAGCATTATAAAAGCGTGGATTTTTTGCTTTTTTATTCCATATATTTTCTCTATAGTTCTCTAGTGTTAACTGCAGTGATTCAAAGAGAGTACCTGTCTGTTCTAGGTTTTGCATAAATTTCTCTTCAAGATTTAAAATAGCATGGCTAAAATCTTGTAAGAATGTAGCTATCTCAAAAAACTCTGGATAAGTACTAATAGTAGAAGAGTATTTTCTATAAACATCAGATAGTTTAATTAGGTAATCTTTATTGAGTTCTTGACCTTGAAACATTAGTGCTATAAAACTATCAAGTTCAGTTGATAGATCTGAGAGCTCATCTTTATCATCTCTTAGTAACGTTTCATAGTAGTTGTCACTATTTTCTTTTATTACTTCTTTTTTCTCAAATGTACCTTTTACATTAGTTGTATTTTTTACATTTTTATTTGTCTGTACTGCAAGTTGATTAAGTTTCTGTTCTAGAATTTTATTTTTTCTATCCATTACAAGCAATTCGCTTTGTAGTTGTAGTTCATACTCTTTTAGAAGTTTCCTATCTGTAATAACCTTGCATGTTTTATAAAGAGAGTTTATAAGGTGTTGTTTATCTAGCGGTTTATTTAAAAAACTATTTATACCCATATTGATAAGTGATGTAAGGAGTTTAGACTCAGTATGTGCAGAAACAACAGTGATGAATACTTCTTCATCTGAATACTTATGAATACTACTAATAAGTTCTATTCCACTCATAATAGGCATATTTATATCTGTTACAACTAAGTCAATATCTTCTTTTTTAAAATGTTCAAATGCTTCTTGACCATTCTTAGCTACATATATATTTTTAAACAGTTTAGCGAGAGTTATTTGCATACTCTCTCTGAGCATCTCTTCATCTTCTGCATATAGAATATTGAGAGATGAACTTAACTCTTTTAGCTCTTTTGCACTTATCATCAAAAAACCTTTATAGTAATTATTTTATATCTACTAAAGTATATCTAAAAATAATTGCTTCATAGGTATATAAGCTATTGTTTTCCTAATTTAAGTCAGGTTTTGGAGTGGTTTGTGATGAAGTAGGAAGCATAGGAATAGATATGTTTCCTTTGTCCCCCTCTAAAGATTTTAAAAACTCTTCAATTGAAGTGGCTTTAGTATCGCTAATATCAGCTCCAAGCTGAATACGACCCATCTCAATGATAGCTTCTTTTAAACTCCAAATTTTACCATTATGAAAGTATGGTGCAGTTTGCGTAATATTTCTAAGAGTTGGAACTCTTACCATACTATTTTTATCACCTTTAAAGTCACCAACATTCATATACTTGTATGTTGCTACAACATTAAGCATATTCATTCCACCACCTATACCTACACCTGTATGACAAGAGGCACAACCAACTTCGATGAAATCTTTTAGACCTTGCTTTTGTTTAGTATTTAAAGCTTTTTCATCACCATTTAAATACTTATCAAAGGCAGATGGCGTTACAAGTGTTCTTTCAAAAAGACCGATAGTATCAGTCACTTTAGTAAATGTGATTTTCACATCTTTACCATAAGCTTTTTTAAACTCAGATACATACTGAGGCATTGAAGTAACTACTGCTACTACATGCTCTTTTGTTGCCGCCATCTCAGGAGCTGCCTGAATAGGACCTTGTGCTTGCTTTTCTAAGTCAGCATCTCTTCCATCCCAAAATTGTCTATCGTTAAAAACTGCATTGTAAACAGTTGGAGAGTTTAGGTGGTGAGGGTTTACTGTCCATTTATGACCAACAGCTGCTTCTAGACCATCATCTCCTCCTTCACCAAGATTATGACAAGTATTACAGCTAATCAATCCACTTTTGGAAAGTCTTGGGTCGAAGTATAGTTTCTTTCCAAGAGTAACTTTCGTATCGGTAATATGATTATTTGGATTATCAATAAGTTTCATAAGTTCTGCATTATTTGATGGAATAGCCATTAATCCTGCATCTTTTGCTTCTTTAACTAAAGGATTTGCAATTGCTAAAGTTGCTCCTAGTGCAAGGGTAAGTATTGTGTTTATATTTATCATGTATTCGCCTTATCTTTTGTATTTGTAATTATAGTATAAAAATTCTTAAAGGAAAATAATTATCCTTTAAGTTGCAGAAAGTTTGATTGCACTTTTAATAGCATTTATATAACTGAGTGTTTTAGCTTTACCTTTATAAGCTATGTCAAAAGCTGTTCCATGATCAACAGAGGTTCTGATGATAGGTAGGTTTAAAGAGATATTTACACTCTCATCAAAGTACAGTGCTTTAAGTGGTGCTAAACCTTGGTCATGATACATCGCAACGAAGTAAGTGAAATTCTTACGAAAGTGAGGTGTAAACGCTACATCAGGAACAATAGGACCTATAAATCTTTCAAAGCCTAAGTTTTTATTGGCACTTTTGATGGCTTTTTTTATACGCATATCTTCATGCCCGAGAACTCCATTGTCTCCAGCATGAGGATTAATCCCAAGAACGGCTATTTGTTCTATATTGTCTTTTATCTTCAAGCAAGAATTTAAGTCAAGTAAAAATGGTTTGAGTGTTTTGTATTTAATAGTAGTTGCAACATCTCGAAGTGGAATGTGCTCAGTCACAAGTGCGACATACATTTTCTCACATCCAAGCATCATAATAGCTTCAGCATGAAAGTGTTGACGAAGTAGATCAGTATGACCTTTATAGGTTAGACCAGCCATCATCCATGCTTCTTTATGAATAGGCATAGTCACAACTCCATCAGCCTTTTTTGTTTCACACAAGTTAATAGCAGACATAAATGAGTTATAAGAGTAATGACCTGACTTGGCGTTTACTAAACCAGGGACTATATCAAAAGAACCAGCTACTTCTTCCAAGACAAAATCATTAGGGATACTTATATTTAAAAGTTTGGCTGCTTGAGAGAGTAGGTCTTTATTTATACAGTATATAGGATTACAAAGTTTTTTTATCTCTGTATGAGATTTTAGAGCTATCTCAATACCCACACCATTTAAGTCACCGATACTTATTGCTAGAGTTTTCATTAATTGCTTTCCTATTTATCTAGTTGTAAGTCTTTTCATCTCTTTAACTGCTTCGCTTAGACCAGTGAAAACACTTCTTGCGATGATACTTTGACCGATGTTAAGTTCTACAATCTCTTGTATCTTCATCATTTCGTGTACATTATGATAGTTTAGTCCGTGTCCTGCTGCTACTTGTAAACCTATTTTTTGAGCATGTGTTGCCGCTATTTTAATATCTTCAAGCGAAGATTCTAGTCTGTCACTTAACTCATATCTTGGAAACTCTAACTCTTTTACCGAGTGGTTTGAATGAGGGATGTTTGAGTTTAGCATAGCGAAGAGATTTGCAAAGAGTCCAGTGTGGAGTTCTACCATCTCAGCACCTAACTCTTTAGATGCATCCATAGCTTTTATGCTTGGGTCAACAAAGAGTGAAACAGGAATGATACTGTCATGAAGTTGCTCAATAGCATAACGAGTTGCATCTTCATAAGTAAAGACATCAAGTCCACCTTCAGTTGTAACTTCTTCGCGTTTTTCAGGAACAAGTGTTGCACGGTGTGGTTTCATCTTACAAACGATGTCTAAGATGTTTTTATCAATGGCACATTCTAAATTTACAGGAAGTTTACTAAGTGCCATAATATTTACAACATCACTATCTTGGATGTGTCGTCTGTCTTCACGAAGGTGAATAGTTATCTGGTCCGCTCCATTTTCACAAGCTACAAAAAGTGCTTGGATAATGTCTGGGTCATTTACCTTTCTTGCTTCACGAAGGACAGCTACATGGTCTATGTTTACACCGAGCTTCATCTTAGCCATTATATATTCTCTAGAGTAGATTTGTAAAATGAAGTGTACTCTTCTTCAAGTGTAGCATGGTTTATCTCTGCACCAAAGTGTACTTTTAGTTCTTTAGTCTCTTTAAATGGAGCTGCTTTAAAAAGTTCTTCATTTTTTCCCGTTATATAAACAGGAATGATAGTTAGTTTATTTGCCTTAGCAATTTTGGCAGCACCTGTTTGAAATTCAGTTATACCGTCTCCGTCAAAACGTTCACCTTCTGGGAACATATATATGTTCATATTATCAACTTTAGCAAGTGTCTTTTTAATTTTTTTGAAAAATGTTAGAAGACCACGTTTATTGTCAAGGTCAACACTAATACAGCCACTGTACTCAAAGAATTTTCCAGAGAGTTTAGCATCAAAGAGTGCTTGTTTTGCTATCCAAGCTCCATTTTTAGATGATTTTGCAAAGATACTTTCCATAACGATGATGTCTAGAAGTGAACGGTGGTTGATAACATAAAGAATTTTATTTTGAGTTGGGATATCTCCGACTACTTGAATATTTAAATTTAAAAAATCAATAACTTTTTGAGAGTAGTTTTGGCGTTCATGTGATAACTGTTCATACGCTGGTTTAAGAGTGATAAAGGGGTGAAAAAAAGTTTTCTTGAAAATCTTGATGTACTTAGCACCAAGTTCGATCATAAATATATATTTACCGATATTTTTTAGCATAAATTACCTTTTTGTTAGAAAGTAAATTATATCTAAAAAATATTAATATTATTAATACTTACCTGACCTAACTCCTGGATGTTGATAATCTGGTTTTTCATAAAGAGTGAACATAGCAATTGCCCCAAGAACTAGGAGTGTAACTATAATAATGTTTTTCATTTAAATGCCTTAGATTTTTTTTAGAGACATCTCTGTTTCCATGATTTTTATCTCATCATTTGCATAGATGCGTACCTTATCATCGGCAATTAATTTTTTATTTTTAATTTTATCAGTATACTGAATATTATTAAGTATGTGCTTAATACAGTTAATACGAGCCTTTTTCTTGTTATCTGAACGAATGACGGTCCAAGGAGCATGGTCTGTATGTGATGCTAAAAGCATAGAGTATTTAGCGATTGTGTACTTATCCCAAAGTCCTTGAGACTTCTCATCTACAGGCGATAGTTTATACTGTTTAAGTGGATCACTTCTTCTTTCGTTAAAGCGTTTTTCTTGCATATCTTTAGATACAGAAAAGTAAAACTTGAAAATAGTGATGTCAGAGTTTATGAGCATCTTTTCAAACTCAGGAACCTCATGTAAAAACTCTTTGTGTTCTTCTTGTGTACAAAATCCCATAACAGGTTCAACACCAGCACGATTATAGTAACTTCTATCAAAAAGAACTATCTCTCCTGCTGCTGGAAGGTGGTGAACATAACGCTGGAAGTACCACTGAGAACGCTCAACATCACTAGGCTTATCAAGTGCAATAACTCTCGCACCACGTGGATTTAAGTGTTCAGTGATACGTTTGATAGTACCACCTTTTCCAGCAGCATCACGACCTTCAAAAATCATCAGTACTTTTTGACCAGTCTCTTTAATATAGTTTTGCATCTTTAGCAGTTCTATCTGAAGACGTTTTAGCTCATTTTCATAAGCCAGTGTCTCTTTTTTAGTCCATACTGCAACTCTATCGCCATCTTTATGTTTTGTTTTCTCATTATTGTGTTTCTTTTTACCCAAAATTTGTCCTTATAACTAAGTTCTTATTTAAGTATAAATCAATAATTGTTAAAAAGATTTTAAGAGTAGGGTATTTACTTCATTTATATCAGAAGTGTTGGCAAAACAGCTCTTATCTCCACATATCATAAAGCCTACATCTTCACTTACTTTTTGTTGGACAAATGGATATGTGAGTTTTGAAAGTTCTAAAGAGTTTGTAGTTAAATTCTCAAAAGAAGATTTTATAATTCGTTCTCCTTTTACATATCTAAGTGCTTGAGTTAACATATATGGAGAGTAGATTGGTTTACGACCTAACTCATAAGAGTTGTACTCCATCGTTTTAAAGGCAAAGTGAGTATACTTTTCATCTTCTAAAAGTGTCCCAAGAGTTAAAAGAGAGTCGATAATGATGCTTACAGAACTTGTGTATATATTGTCTGTTATCTCTGCTTTTGTTATAAACTCACCCACACTAAAGTTCCACATACCTTTGTCATAAAACTCTTCAAGAGCCTTATTTACAAAGCGTTGGGCATTAATGAGATAGAGCTCGTTTTGAGTCTGTTTATATGCCGATAGTAGAGCTTGAGAAAGAAAAGCATAGTCTTCTAAAAATGCTTCAACCTTTGGCTCTTTATGGATAAGAGTAGTATGATAAAGTTTCCCATCAAGGAACATACTCTCTACAAGTCTGTCTAAATTTTTGATAGCTCTATCATTGTACTTTGAGTCAATAGTTCCAAGTTTAAACATGGCGTTTATCATCATAGCTGACCATGAAGTTTGTACCTTTTTATCTACAAAAGGATACTCTCTAGATGCTCTCAGTGTTTGCATAATAATCTTGACATCTCCAAACCACTGAGGAATACTTCCAGAGGCAAATCTAATGATATTTTTACCTTCAAAATTACCATCTTTTGTAACTGACATCTCTTCGAGTTTAGATGCTACATCAGAGATGTCTGCTTTTTCTAAGGCATTAAAAAGTTCATCATAATCATAAACAAAGTAAGTACCTTCTTCACCTTGAGTATCTGCATCACTAGCAGAGTAAAAAAGCTCATCTTCACTCATGTGGTTATGCCAAAAGTCACTACACTCTTTAGCGATTTGTAGATAAGACTCATCGCCATAAGTGAGATAGGCATCAGTATAAACGCCAGTTAGAAGAGCATTGTCGTAAAGCATCTTTTCAAAGTGAGGTACTATCCACTCTTCATCAGTAGAATAACGACAAAAACCACCATCAATCAGGTCGTAAATACCACCTTTTTTCATAGCGTTTAGAGTCTCAGTGAGCATAGCTTTTGCTGATTTGTCAGAGTAGAGTCTATCTACAGTTAAAAGTGCATGGAGTGTTGGAGCTTGTGGAAACTTTGGTTTTACAGAAAATCCAGCATTTTTAGTATCAAAATTATTTGTCGCTTGGAGCATAAAGTTTTTAGTGAACTCTTCTTTTAAAACTGTAGCTTCTTTAGGATGTTCTATATGGTTTAAAAAGCCTTCAACTTCATCAGCATTTTTATATAACTGAACATCATTTTCAGCAACTTTTGTAGCGATAAGAGTAGTAAGGTCTTTGAACCCCATCCCTTCAATACTACCAGAGTTAGACTCAGGAGGAATATATGTTCCTGCAAAAAATGGTTTGTTCTGTGGAGTACAGAAAATAGATGTAGGCCAACCACCTGCACGACGGTTAAGAAGTTGGTGAACTTCCTGATAATGCTTGTCGATGTCAGGACGCTCTTCACGGTCAACTTTTATACAAACAAAACCATCATTTAAGATATCTGCACACTCTTTGTTTTCAAAAACAGTCTCTTCCATTACATGACACCAGTGACAAGAGGAGTAACCTATACTTATAAATATAGCTTTATTTTCTTTCTCAGCTTTTTCAAATGCCTCATCACACCAAGGCCACCAATCAACTGG
>Ga0256826_1002808_pt1 | contig 10536 bp, 9 predicted proteins | sample CV79metaG_FD_185975 | JGI IMG/M metagenome (GOLD analysis project Ga0256826, IMG submission 185975) | Hydrothermal vent microbial communities from East Pacific Rise, Pacific Ocean - CV79 | ecosystem: Environmental > Aquatic > Marine > Hydrothermal vents | place: Pacific Ocean: East Pacific Rise... | reverse complement strand
GTACTATTCCAAAAGGTTGTAATGCCATATCTTTAAAGGCACGAGTTGGACCGTGATATAATTCACTTACATAAAGATTCTCTTTTACTTTTACAACAGGCACAGGATTTGAGGCATCATCAAACTCATCATAAAGATTAAGAGCTTCATCTATAACTTTAGAATCTATATCAATCTCAAAACGATTTAACATATCTTTTGCAAGCTCTTTATATGAAGAGTTTAAATGTTTTGTTAAAAATTCTTCCCCTAACTCAGGAAGAGTTTCAGGTACATAAAGACCACCAAAAGAGGCGATAGGAGCCAAAATAGCTTGGGAAAATGTTACTGTTTTAGGTTTTGTTTCGTCAAATCCACGAGTTTGAATAAAGTTCATAATCTTCTCTGTTTTAAATTTTTGCAATTATAGCTAAATTCGAAAAATATATAAACTTTAAAAATTACCTAAAAAGCCTTATAGGATTAATATGATAAGATTTTTGTGTTACTTCAAAAATCAATTCATCTTCTACTCTTCCTATACTGTAGCCTTTTTTTATTTTTTTACCTTTTTTTATATTTGGAGCAATTTGAGAAAGATTTGCATAAATAGTATGTAAGCCACCTTTATGTTCAACAATTACAATATTATTTAAAACCGCTGTTTTATCTGCATATATAACTTTTCCATTAAAAACAGTTTTAACCTTTGCATTTCTCTTTTTAGGTTTTAATGATATTGATTCATTAAATATTTTTATTCCATAAATAGGATCGGTATAAGTACCATATTTTTTTGTTATAGTGTATGAGCTAAGAGGAGCCATTGTCTTAACTCCTCTATATTTCATTGTCTTTACTGCTTGATAACTACTTCCAAGTTTTTTAACTTTTGGTAATTTCTCATTAAGAACAATTTTTTTCTTTTTAAAAGCCTCTTTTCTTGCTTTATCTTCTTTGGCTTTTTTAATTTCATCAATCTTAATAATATTAAGCTTTGCCAATGTATGCTTTAAGGAGTCTTGTTTATTTAGTAAACTTTTCAACTCTTTCTTATAGATTGATGTTGATTTTTCTAGTTTTGATAGTGCTTTTATATTTGATTTTTGTGTTTTTATAAGATTCTTTCGTTTTTTATCTATATTTGAAATGGCAACTTCTAAATTACTTGCATATTTATTTAGAAAATCTATATCTTTTGAGTTAGCAAAAAACTTTACACTTAACTTCTCTGCTTTTTTCTTAGAAGAGTTCAACATACTCTTAAGTACTTCAAACTCAATCAAGGATTCTTCATCACTTGAGTAGTCTTCATTAAGAACAACAGAGAGAGAAACACTTTGTGCAATTACAAAAACTAACTCTTCTTGAAGTTTATTCTGCCTTGTTTTTAATTCTGCTTGAGATTTTTTTAGTAGTTTTAGTTGTGATGTATTATCTTTATAGCTAATCTCTTTTTCGGAAAGTTCAGCCTTTAACTTTTTAAGATACTTATTTTGTTGAACTAATTCTCTTTTTTGTTTTAAAATTGCCTTGGCATTATTAGACATTTTTTTATTTATAGAAGAGTAATTTTTACTATATTTATTTAACTTAGAGTTTGTTTTTTTTATCTTAGAATCTACAGAAGCAGAAACTAATGATATAAAAATAAAAGCTAAAACAACAAAAAATCTCATCATACTTCTTCTTTATGTCCTAAAACTATAAAAGTTGCTAAAAGTGTTGATAGAACTACAGACACACTAAGCATAATAAAAAAATCTGACACTACATCAAAAACTGTAATAGTAATACCAATATTTACAAACTGTGCTAAAACCCAAGAACTTGAAGATATATAAGTAAAAAGTAAAAAACTAAGTGCAGTTGCAATAAGGGCATCAACTATTGCAAGTCTAAAAAGAACTGCAGAGCGAAGCCATACAGGGGCGCCAAAGAGTCCCATAATACTCATTCTCTCATTATGTTTAAACTGCCAAATTCTAAGCTCTTTAAAAATAAGTAAAATTGTAACAACAAAAATAGTAAATGCAAGTACAGAAATTACCGTTTTAAATAGTAATAAAAGTTTATATGTTGTGTCATGGGTCTGTGAAAAAGTTTCTACTTTTATAATTGATTTATTTGAAAGCAGACTTTTTGTAAGTTTTTCAATTTCATTTGGTGTTGGATAGTACTTCAGTTTTAGTTTATAAAACTTTGGTAAAGTCAATTTCAAAAGATCAATATTTTTTTTACTAAATCCTGCATTTAATTTTTTAATAACATTATCTGGAGAAATTTCTAAAACTTCTGAAAGAATTTTATTTGATTGAATTAAAATTTGAGATTCTAAATGCTTTTTACTTACAATTACAAGTGAATAGTTTTTTGCTAAATTTTCTTTATATGCATCAATAGATCTATCAACAATAGTAAATACTTGTAGTGAAAAAAGTATACTTACAAGTGCTACAACAAGTGATAAATGATTTTTAAACGACTTCATGAATACTCCCATACTCAATATGAAAATGCTTATAATCAACCTGCATACTCTCTGGAATATGGTGTGTTACAACTATAACTGTTGTTTTGAGCTGTTCATTTGCACCCTCAAGAAGATTCCAAATCAATTGAGAAGAATAATCATCAAGATTCCCTGTTGGCTCATCAGCTAAAATCAAAATTGGATTATGAGAGAGTGCTCTTGCCATTGCAACACGCTGTTGTTCCCCACCACTAAGTTCTTTTGGATATTTACCAGATTGATGCTTCAATCTTACATGCTTCAAAAGAGAATCCACTTGATTTTGTGTTACACTTTTTTCATAGCCATTGATTATAAGAGGTAACATAATATTTTTTTCAATTGTCCACTCTTTTACCAATTTATAATCTTGAAATACAATTCCAATATGTTTACGCAAAAAATTTAATTTTGATGATGCCACACCACGGAGTTCAACACCACCAACAACTAAACTGCCCTCTTTTGGTTTTAATGCACCATACAGAGATTTTAAAAGGGTTGATTTTCCACTACCACTTGCCCCTGTTATAAAAACAAAACTTCCAGAGTCTATAGAAAAATTCACCTTATTTATAATCGTTTCATCACTTGAATAAGAGAGTGATAAATTGTCGGCAATTATTACCTTATCCATTTAAAACCTTATCTAAAAATTTATGTGCGCTCAGATTACTACGGGATTTTAAAGGTAAATCTGGATAGTAAGATACTTTATCATTTTCGATAAGAATATAAAGATGCTCAGGTCTGTTAAAATTACCCATTGATAAACGCATCATAATTCCATTTTTGGTTTTATAAGCTCTTTCGAAATGGATAAATCCACCCTCATACCTCTGCGTTTTAGAATGAAGATTAATTATATTTTCATAAGACATTTTTCCTTGTGAAAATTCAAAATCACCTTCTATTGATAAAGATGCAGAATCTTCTTCATTTATCATTGTTACATCATAAATATTTTTTTCCATTTTCTTCCATCTATCTTCATACTTAGAAACAACAGCGATATCTCTGTTTTTATTAATATGCAGTATAGTCTTGTTAAATGCTATAAAAGTCTCATATGAGTAAGCATAATAGTTTTCACTATCTGTTCGCAGTTCTAATCTTCCATCTATCTTTAAAACACGACGGGCTTCTTCTATAAATGAAGTGCTAATAACTCTACGATGTGGTTTTTTATCCCAAGGAACAGGAAAATGCACATAAACTTTTCCTACAATATTTGAAGGAACAAGCTCCATAAATAGTCTCGCATCATAATCTAGAATTAGTAAATTATCTAAATTTTGTATACTTACTTGTTTTAAGACTTGCTCTATTGATGGTCTATGAATCTCAATACCTATAAATAAAATATCTGGATTATTAACTGCTTGATGTAAGAGATGACGACCCGAACCAAAGCCAACTTCAATACGGACTTCCCTATCAGTTGGAAAATTCCGAGCAAAATACTCTATCTTTTTAAGTGCGGTTACCTCTTCAAGATGTTCATTTTTCTTTCCAGTTAAAACATTTGAGGCAAGAACATTTAATTTAGCAGCATTTGCATATGCATTTAAGGCACGGTGAACATTATAAATGGAAGCTGGACGAGTAAGTTTATCTGTTTTTAAAAGATTTCTATTCTCCTCTTCTTTAACTAAAAGAAAAAAATCTTCACCCTCAACAGTTACTGATATTAATTTTTCTTGTTCATGATTAGCATTTGAAGCTATAAAGTTAAAAGTTACTTCATCCTCTACTCTTGGAAATGCTATCTCTTTAAATTCTTCTATATGTAAATGTGGCATTAAATCTCGTTTAAATTTAAATCTTCAACCGGTGAAAGTATCTCCTGCGTTTCATCGCTATTTGGAGATACATTTACTGTTTCTTTTTCTTCTGATGCAGGAGCACTCTCTATTTCACTTGATTCGGGTGTTTCTACTTTAACCTTTATACTTGGTTGAGATTTTATTCCATTTGTATCAACACTATAAACTACATAGCTATAAGTACTATCTGCTTCAATATTTTTATCTATAAACTGTTTTGATTTTATACCTTTAAACTCTTCAGATGTTTCGTCAAACCAGCCTTTCTTTTGTGTTTTGACAACATTATAAGAGACTGTTCTTTGATCTACCTTACTCCAAACTATCTCAATACTTGATTTAACTAATTTAGCTTCAATCATTGCAGGTGCACTTGGTTTAGGAAGACTCATTCCCTGAATAGTAAGTTTCTCATGTTCACTTTCTAGGCCATCTTTATCAACTACACTGACTCTATAAAAGTAACTTTTCCCATCTTCATCAATTTCATCTATAAAAGTATTATTATGAAGAGTTGCAATTAACTCGTATGAACCATCAATACTATCTGACTTATAAAGATAATAAAGTGAAAAATCTTTTTGAGTAGAAGCGTTCCAGTCTATTTTAATCTTTTTTGGTAGATTACGAGTTGTTCTGATATTGAGTATACTTTTAGGTAAAGGTTTTGTTACAACTTTTACAATTTGACTTGGTGTTGATAATATATCATCATATGTTAACACTCTAATACGATACATGTAAACATAGTTATCATTAAGATTTTCATCAATATACTCTGCATTAAGTCTACCCTTAACAGTAGCTAGTTCATTCCATTTTTCATCTTCAAGAGTTTTTCGCTCAATTATGTACGATTCTACTCTATTGTTTGAGTGAGGTCTCCATATGATTTTTGAACTTCTTGGCATACCCGTAATACTATGAATCCAAGTAACTGAAGATAATACAGGAAGTGAATTTACAGAATAAAGTCGGCTCTCTAATCCCTCTGAATCTTTTGAAAATGTTTTAAATGCATAGTTATATTTACTATCAGGATCTACATTTTGATCTAGATAGTGCGTTGTAAACCGATTTTTAATCGTATGGTAATAATCTAAAGAACTATCTTTTTCGTTTGAGAGCACCTGTTTGTAAACATAAATACCTTCAACTCTAGGGTCTTTAATGCTACTCCATTCAAAGGCAATAGTTTTCATATCTACAATTACACCATTTTGTGTAAGAGAAATTATAGGAAGAGTGTTATCTACCTTTACTTCTTCTGCTGGTTTAGGTGAAGAGACACAACCACTAAGAATTAGTAGTGAAGCTGCGCATAATGTACTCAGTGTCCATAACTTCATTTAAAATCTCCATATCAAATTTTTTATCTAATTTTTCTTGCATATAATCATCAAACTCAGCACTAAAGAGAACTTTTTCTTTAGTTGTAGGATGTATGAAATAAATTATATAAGCATGTAGCAAAATTCGTTCCGATTTCTCCACTTTAGGGCTTAAAGCATATATATGATCACCAACAATATGACGATTAATAGACTCTAAATGAACACGAATCTGATGTGTTCTTCCTGTAAAGAGTTTACAAGCTAGAAGTTGATACTTTTCATCGCTACTTAGTCCCAACTGTTTAAACTGTGTTTTTGCATATTTTCCATGTTCTAAGCCACATGCCATTTTTAAACGATTGTTTGAACTTCTTCCTATATTTGATTCTATTTCAGTTATATCATCTTTAAGAGGTGGTGTTGCCACAGCTACATAATAGCGACCCATACTCTTATCTTGAAGTTGAGAAGATAAAAACTCATGTGCTTCATTATTTTTTGCGACAACCATTGTTCCGCTTGTTCCCTTATCTAAACGGTGAACTATTCCATGACGCTCTTCACCACTTATAGTTGAGAGTCTTATGCCTTTATGCTTTAACCAATCAACAAGAGTAGCTTCTTTTACACTTGGAGCTGGATGCACTGTTACTCCACTTGGTTTGTTTATAACTAAAACATCATCATCTTCATAAAGTACTTCAACATCAAAGTCAACTTCTAATGCTTCTTCTTTTTTAGGTTTTGGAAAATTGACTTTTACTTTTTGTCCAACTTTCAACTTTACACCTGGACGTGCTACTTTTTTATTTTCTACAAAAACGCAGTCTTGTTTTATTAGGTGTGATATTTGTGAACGAGTCTGTCCAATCTGTGTAGAGAGGAAAGTATCTAAACGCTCTGGATTTTCACATATGTATTCTTCTGTTTTCATTATAATTTATGCCCTTTATGATACAATTCTTTATATTTATTTTGGAGTTATAAACTTGTGGAGATTTGATAAGAGTATTTTATCACAATTTGACTTTTTTTCTATCATTCTTATCATTCCTTTGGTAATTACTTCAAATTGGTTGATTGGGGAAGTTATTCCTGCACTAGCTCAAAAACAGACTGCTTATGTTGGTGTAGCATTTTTAACATTTATTGCTGTCTTTCTTCTACCAATTCGTAGAATGAGTTGGTTGATCCCTTTTATTTATTGGGGAAATATTATTCTTTTATTAGCAGTAGAATTTTTTGGTCATGCACGACTTGGAGCACAGCGCTGGATTGATATTCCTTTTATTAATGCAACTATACAACCATCAGAATTTGTAAAGCCTGCCCTCATTTTAATGCTTGCTTATCTAATTCATAAAAATCCTCCACCTCTAACAGGCTATAGAGTTAAAGATTTTCTAAGAATTAGTTTTTATATACTTCTTCCTTTTGTACTTATTGCTAAAGAACCTGATTTAGGAACAGCTCTTGTTTTACTTCTTATCGGTTATGGTGTTCTCTTTTTTGTAGGTGTTTACTGGAAAATTATTGCTTTTCTTGTTGGTGCTATTTTATTACTCTCACCTTTAGCTTACAAATTTATGCTTCACGATTACCAAAGAGTAAGAATTACAGATTTTTTAAGTGAAAAGCCCTCATACCATGTACAACAGTCTATAATTGCTATTGGCTCAGGTGGTTGGACAGGAAACTCTAAAGAAGATTCTACACAGACACAGATGCGTTTTTTACCTATAGCAACAAGTGATTTTATCTTTGCCTTTGTAGTTGAAAGAACTGGTTTTTTAGGTGCACTTGGACTTATCCTAATCTATGTAATGCTTATACTTCATCTACTAAGCCTTAGCATTTTCAACACCGACTACTATATAAAGGTTGTAACAGTTGCTATCTCATTTATGATTTTCATCTATATGGGAGTAAATATTTCAATGACCATTGGATATGCCCCTGTTGTAGGAGTTCCGCTACCTATGTTTAGTTATGGAGGAAGTAGTTTTTTAAACTTTATGGTACTGTTTGCAATAATGCAAAACCTCATTACCTTTAGATATAAAGATATGTATGATGTTAGAGGAACAAAAAGCTTCGTATAGATTAGCCACGAACTTCTTTAATGGCACTATATGCTTCATTTAGCCTTTTTGTTTTTGCCTCTGAAAAATCTAAAATATCCTTTGGTAATCCCTTACTTACAAGAGAGTCATAATGATGCTCTTTCATAAGTCTACGATAATTTTTTTTGATTAAGTCAAAACTATCACTTGGGGAAGACTCTAACTCATCATAATAGCTCTGCATTTTATCTATATTTGTACTTGCACTATTCTGTCCACCATAGGAAGAAGAGTATCTTTGTTTAAATCTATTTTTAGATGCATTTTCAAAATTTTTAAAAGCTTCCGCATAAATAAGTCTTAGTCCAATAAGTAAAAAGAAGTTAAATGGAAAAAAGAGAATTTTAGGAGCAAAAATAAGAAGTAAAATTCCAATAACCACACTACCAAAGCAGAAACCTAACCACATAATCTCAAGGAAAATTCCAAGTACAATTAATGAAAGACCAAATAATTTTTTTATATTCATAAAGCTAATATCCTTTTATAAATCGGATTATATCAAAATAAGAGAGAAATTGTTTGAGAGATGGTGCCGATTAGTTGTGCATAAAAACATGTCGAAGCATATCTCGATGCCCCTTGTGGGTACACTAAGTATGTGATATAAGTTTTGATGTGCAAATAAACAAAAAGAAGTGGCGCGGTGGAAGGGACTCGAACCCTCGACACCCTGCGTGACAGGCAGGTACTCTAACCAACTGAGCTACCACCGCGCATATAAAAAGAGTATTTTAAAAATGGTGGGCATTACAAGACTCGAACTTGTGACATCTACCTTGTAAGGGTAGCGCTCTACCAACTGAGCTAAACGCCCATTTTTAAAATTTCATAACACCAAATAAAGTGGCGACCCCTAAAGGATTTGAACCTCTGTTCCTACCATGAAGTGATAGTGTCCTTGGCCACTAGACGAAAGGGTCACTGTACTTTCATAAACGAAAGGTTTGTAAAATGGTGGGCATTACAAGACTCGAACTTGTGACATCTACCTTGTAAGGGTAGCGCTCTACCAACTGAGCTAAACGCCCAAAAATAAATTAAAACATATGGCGCGGTGGAAGGGACTCGAACCCTCGACACCCTGCGTGACAGGCAGGTACTCTAACCAGCTGAGCTACCACCGCATATATAATATTTTAATTTAAAAATGGTGTCCTGTGATGGATTCGAACCATCGGCCACATCATTAAAAGTGACGTGCTCTACCAGCTGAGCTAACAAGACATTTGGTCTCTTAGTGTTAAGAGGTCGAAATTATAGACAAACAGTTCTTAAATGTCAAGATGTTTTGTGATAAATTTAGAAAAAAGTCTCTTTATCGATTAAGAGAAGCATTTTAATAGCATAAAGAGCACTCTGGTGTTGTACATAGTTTCTATCACCTTCAAAGTAAAGATGCTCCTCTTTATGCTTTTGCTTTGTTCTCACTCCGATAAAAACAGTACCGACAGGCTTATCTGGAGATCCACCTGTATCACCAGCTATTCCACTAACAGATAATGAATAATCTGCACTGCTAACATTTAGAGTGCCTTCACTCATTTCACGGACTGTTTCAAAACTTACTGCACCATTTTCTTCTATTACGTCATGTGAAACAGCAAGCCAGTTCTCTTTAAGTGCATTTGAGTAAGTTACAAGTGAACCATCTAAAATTTTTGATGCTCCATTCTCTTTGGTAAAATAATAACTCAGCAATCCACCCGTACAACTCTCTGCAAAACTAATTTTTTTAGAGACTTTAGATAATTTATCTATTATGTATAAAATAATATTTGATGAGGCAATAAGTTTATGAGGCAAAAGATTTTTAGCTGCATTGATAAAGTTTGACACTTCTCCATATCTATTGCTCTCTATATCAATTCTCAACCATCCATCAATTTTTTTTGTAATACTAAATTGAACTTCATAAGTTTGAGCAATTGGGGTTAGTACTGTTTTTATACTTAGCTCATCTTCATCAAAAATATGAACAGTTGCTTTTACATTTTGATTTTGAATCAGAACTTCAGGCATTTTTTGACCTTCATCTACTTGAAGAACATTTACAACCGCTCCTTCGTACTCAAGTAGATATGTTCTATCTTCAAAAAGTGAAGCTTTTTGTGGGATTAACATACCATCTTTTAAAATTTGATTATCACTCGTAACAGTTGAAATAAGTTTTCCTATAGTTGCAAAGTTCTGTTTTGTTGTGATGATAATAGTTTTATTGTCTGCATTTAACTCTTTTTCTAGGTATAAAAAAAGAGAATTATCACTCTCTTGAAAATATGTCACTGAATTAATAAATTCACTCTTTTGCTCAATTTGACGAAGGATATACTCTTTAAAAGATGAGTTATATAAAAATTTGTTACCAATGAAAATAAGATGTAGTTTCATAATCTTTTTTGCCTTAAAATAGGATTTTAATTTCGCTTATTATATCACTTTATAAGCTTTTAAATACATTAAAGGTATAATGCAAAACTTTTTATACAATTTTAGAGGTACTTATGGATTACAAAGACACACTACTTTTACCAACTACTAGTTTTGCAATGCGCGGAAACTTAATAAACAACGAGCCTAAACGCTATGCAGCTTGGGATGAAACGAAAGTTTACGAAAAAATGAAAGCAAATCGAAAAGATGCACCTAAGTTCACCCTTCACGATGGACCTCCTTATGCAAATGGTCACATTCATATCGGTCATGCACTGAACAAAGTTCTTAAAGATATCATCGTTAAACATAACTACTTCAACGGTAAG
>Ga0256826_1002807_pt1 | contig 10540 bp, 10 predicted proteins | sample CV79metaG_FD_185975 | JGI IMG/M metagenome (GOLD analysis project Ga0256826, IMG submission 185975) | Hydrothermal vent microbial communities from East Pacific Rise, Pacific Ocean - CV79 | ecosystem: Environmental > Aquatic > Marine > Hydrothermal vents | place: Pacific Ocean: East Pacific Rise... | reverse complement strand
CATAGAGTCTAAGGTCTTGAAAGACCACATCATCAGCAGAAAAATAGAGATATTTAACAGTTGACTCTTTAAGATACTGTAGTAATAGAGTAGTCTTACCCACACCACGAGAACCAATAATCCCCACCAATTTTTCATCCTCTTTCAGATATTCAAGATAGTCTGTTCTTACAAACTCTGTTGAGATTTTAGAGATGAGTAGGTTTTGTTTTCTTAGAAAATAGTTTATATTCATAATAATACCTAAATACTTTTAGGTATTATAGTATATTTTTCTTTATATAGGTAAATATAGCTTGTTATCCTACTATTAAATAGCCAAATATATTTTCTATCTACTGCTTTTCTTACTTAATTTATATAATCATCTATTTTCTTTTTCAATTCCTTATTTGCTAATCTCCAATTAATAGGATGAGATACTAAAAGAGTTTTATTATATTTATCTTTACCAAAAGCTTTTTCATAAAATGCCTGAGCGAAACCACCACATAAAATAATTTTTTTATTATTTAGTTGTAATTTAGACTTTAATACATCTACTAATATTTCTATAAGATTATTTTTTTCGTCTTTATTTTTTCTAAAATTAAAATCAATTCTATTTTTATCTTTCGTAATATTCTCTCTTAAAAAAAACAAATCTTCCATAAAAGATAAATTATCTAACGTATATGCTTCTTTCTTTAAGGGTAAAGAAGAAATATTTACGATACCAAATTTTAAAATTTCTTCATCATATTTTAACTTATTCTTTTTCTTTTTTAATTCCTCTGTAATCAATATCCCTAATGCTTCTTTCTTTTGAAATAAAACATCACTCATATTACGACCTGTATCTCCTGCAACAGGATACTTTTTTTTTACTTCTTTTTTATGCGGGGACTCCAAAATAAAAATAACTTTAGAGTCCTCTATATTTATATCACTAACAATATAATCAGCTAATTTATTAGTTTCAATAAACTCTTGAAAAGTTTCATATATCAATCTATCTCCTTTTTTTAGAATTAAGTTTTTGATAATAAGGTAAATTTTTATCACAAAATACAATTAAACCATTTAAACACATTTCTGTATCATGTATATGCTATTATCATTTTTTTCATTAATAGCTAAATTTTCTTTAAAAATATGTATACCATAGAAATCTTTATTTCATTTTTATATATTAATAGCAAGAACTTTTTTACTCTTATTATATTAAAACTAACATTCTAATGTACAACATTAGAATGAGAGAAATTATTCTCTTTTATAATACTCTTCTTCAGGCAGTCCATTAACAATAATTAGATAATCAGGTTTTCTATTTTCAATGATTCTAATATTTTTTTCTATATCATCAACATCAAAACCATCAGGATGTATTCCAAAAATATATGTCTTATAACCACCTTCTCTACCTAAATAATAAGCAAAGTCAATAAAATATGTTCCATAGTCATTACCTCCTTGCAAATATATTTTATCTGGAACAGATGTATAAAAATCAAAAATATCCTTAAATTTAGATTTACCTAAAGTAAAATCAATATCTAATTCTTCATAAGGTAAAAATATCTGTTTTTGTTTATTTCTATAAAGCTCTACTTGAATAGCAGAAGCTTCATCCGTACTTTTATCAAAGTAAATAGTAAAAATTCCTGATTTAAAATTATAGATATATTCCCAATGATTTTTTAAAATTATACCTGCTGTATTACTCCATTTTTCTCTATCATTTTTTTTGAAAGGCTGTCCAAAATCTTGTATAAATTTTTCTTTTGAGATACCAATATAATCTTTTAATATGTTAGGATATAAATCTTTTATTTTAATTGAACTTATTTGATTAACTGTAGTATACTTAACAGAAACATCTCCTGATGCTGTAGATATATTAGGACTATTATTACCATTTGTTGTATTTATAATTTTGGTATCATTTGTATCTTTAAAAAAAAAAGCTATTAAAGAAATTATACTTATACCTATAAGGTAGTACTTTAAATTCTTATTTTTAGGACTATTAATATTAATAGTCCCACCATTTTCATTATTAATATTATTTATTTTATTATTTGACATCAGTATTTCTCCTTTAATTAAAATTCATTACGCCTGTATTATTAATAGTCTCAATATATGTCTTAGCTTCAATCTTTCGGCTCTCTTGTATATCATTCCCAAAAGCTTTCTCAAATTCCCCCACAACCTCCGAAGAAGCCACACGAATATCTTCTCCTACTCTATAGTAAGTTGTTCCCTTTTTATCTGTATTGTTATTTTTAAGTTTCAAATCTTTTGACAAAGAGATAAGGGAACTACGAGGAGGAATAGAGATAATTAATACATCATCTACAAACTCCAAATCAAGAGCCAAAAATTCAGGTTGTGCATAATTATTTAAAAGGGTAAGTAGTTGCTGTTTTAGTTTATCAAGAGGTAAAATAGCAGTTTTATCAAAATCATAAGGCTCTTTTGTATTATCATCTATACCAATAATCAGATAAGCTGTTTTGTCAATAGAGTAGACATCTCCATTAGTCAAAGCAATTAAATCTTTGACCAACTCATTTTTATTTGTCTCTTTGATATTGTTTGGCATATTATCATTCCAATACCATTGACGTTTAAAATCTACTTTTGCATTTTCCCATTGCCCTATTAAGTTGTTTAACTCTTCTGTTGTCATTTAATTTCCCTATTTTTCTTTTAAATATATTATAGCAAATATTTTAAGACTTTCGGCGAGGGTTTTTATTTTATGAAAGCTTGATTTTTTGGTGCGTTGCAAACGTACCCTACGGATTTATGCCAATATTTATTGGTAATCATATCATTATCTCATTTTTGTCTACTACTTAGTGTTTTCTCTTTTTACACAATACTGTTTTGTTGTTTTAGAGAGAAATCTAGCAGAATTTTTTAGGATATTTTCTATCAAATATGAAATGGCTTTAAATGCCTATTTTATAGTTAATTGAATGTAAACAAATGATTCATAAAAAAATTAATTGCATAGCTATAAATACTACTTTTTGGTAAGGTTCTATTTGATGACTTTTTATATTTTAAAAATAAGTAAGATAAACCTGTTATATCTATTTAATCTATTTTCATGTATAATTTAAAAATGAACAAAATAGATTTTGAGTGGGATGATAAAAAATCCAAAACAAATATTAAGAAACATGGCATCTCTTTTGAAGAGGCAACAACAGTTTTCGAGGATAATAAGATGAGAAAAGAGTATGACCTATCAAAAATGAAATCTCGACCAAATCCTGGCATACTTCAAAAGTAGTTTACACTTGGAAACGACGGCTTTAGCCTCGTACACTATTTTACGCGACTAAAGTCTGCGTTTCCTAAAAAAGTGTCAACTACTTTTTAAAAATATGAAGGATGCCCAAATCCTTATGCTAAACCCTCAAAACCTTCAACTCCCCCTTCTTAGCCAAACCATAAACAACCTTCCATATCTTATCCATATTCTCGCTATCAAAAAGATTTCCATTAGGAAAAATAGAGACAGTAATGACCTCATCCCCTCTTTTAACATCTATAATCTTTTTATATCTGAAGTTCTCTTTTATATACGCTTGAAAAAAGCTCATGCTAGATAAAAAAGCGTACTCTTTTGCCTCTTTCAGATTCTCTTCAAAAACATATAACTCTCCTCGTTTTTCATGCAAATACTCCCAAAGCTTTTGAGCCTCTTTTGAGTCTATATATGATTTCTCTTCATCTCCATAATATAAATACCCTTTTTTGTTACATTTGATTGGTCTATTATCTTTGCTGTAGTGGAGTATTTTATTTGTGTATAACTCTCTTACCACTTCTATAAAAGTTTTTAGGTCGGTTGTGTTTTTTCTGATGGTATAGGTTATTTTGACTACTCTTCTAAGCCGTTTTTTCTCACTTAATTTTACTTCTAAATCGGAAAACTTATTAATATCTGCTTCGGCTTTTTTTAGTACCAATCGTTTAAAATTGTCATATCTTTTCATGCTTTTTGGAACTTTTAAAATAGTTTGTAGCTCCTCTATATTAAAAGTTCTTTTTCCAATTTTGTTATACTCTTTTAAAAGTAGATACATTCTTTTCGAGTAAGTCGATTTCATAGGTAAAATATGTCTAAAGTCCGAAAGAACTCTTGTTCCTGTCAATTTTATAAGATGTGGTTTCAAAGCTTTATCAAAACGACAAGTTATCAATCCACTATCATCATAGTTAAAATAGGAGAACCAAGGAGTATACTCAAAACCCCTTCGGCTCTCTTCTTTTGGCAATTTTATAGGTTTTGATAACAGAGCAGTAATAGTTGATTCTAACTGTTTTGATTGCCATTTTCTATTTGTTTTCTCTTCTAACTCTTTAATTGTAAATTGATAATCTTTAAAATCTTCATCCTCTTTTGTTATTGCAGTTATCAATGTCAGAACAATATCTATCTCATTCTTTTTCAACGCATAAGGAGCATTCACAAGAATATGTGATTGTCTCCCATGATTACGTTTAGTTAAATCCGTTTTCATTAAAAACTATACCTTTTTAAATAGTAGTATTTAAGCTATAGACTTTAAAACTACTTAGTTTAAAAGTTATAGTATTAAATGGATAAAAAGTAGTATTTAAAAATAGATTTCTTTGGAATCGGAGACTTTAGTCCCGAACAAGATGAGGCTAAAGCTATCATTTCCAATTTTATCAAAAGAATTAGTTAGAAAAACTATATACTACATATATTTATAAATATAGTATTAAATGGATAGAAAGTAGTATTTAACGCTCCTAAATCCCGAAGTTTAGGGATTTAAAAGGGGTCTACAGCTCTTTACAGCTTTTACATTAGAGAGTCTGTGGGGTTGAGGTTATTTTTATATATATATTAATCAAATTAAAACAAATTAATCCCAAAAAGGCATCATCATTCTATCTCTAGTAGAATAGACTGTGGAGATTTTTTCAAAAATTTTAAGTTTTTGATATACTTCATGTATAATAATACTTGAATAATCATCTTCTTTATTTTCTTGAAGAATTATAGAATAACAATTAAAAATTTCATTTACAATGAAGTTACGATTTGCCATGGACTTACCTCCAAGCAAATTTTCCATACTCATATCTCCTTTATTGATTTCCTCTAATTCAACATTAATACGGTTAATAAAATATTCTTTTGTAGGATTTAAATTTTTTCTTTCTGCTTTTGGAATATTTTTTAATTTTGGGAGAGGTCTAGTATTTATATTTCCTATTCTATTAAATAAACGTGTTAGATTATTAATATCCAATTTTTTGCTATTCTCAAGAAGAACAAGTAAACCTTTATATAGATTTCTTAAACTATTTTTATTTAAAATAATATTTTTATAAAATAAATATATAGAACAAATTATTTTATTAATAGACTTAAATTCTTTATTTTTATACTCTTCATCTGACTCATATTTATGAGAGTAAATATATGTAGTTTGACTATCCATATTTTCAATTTTTTCTACTTCTGGAATCAATTTTTCAGTCAGCCATTTATGCACTTCTGCTACAGTTTGAATTTTAGTTTCTCTATCAGAAGGAAAAAAATCAAGAGTATTCCATACAAGCATTATTCTAATTGGATTTTTAAATTCTATATCATAATTCTTTTCAATACTTGCACTAATAATCTTATTCTTTCCCCAAATAAAATAACGTGTATTAGAATGCATAAGAGTACCCAATTCGTCTCTATCAAAAATTTTACTTTCAGTCTGTTTTCTTATCAGTTTCTGTTTTCTTATCAGTTCAGGAATTTTAATCCAAAGTTCTTGATTTACTTCACATAATTCAAACCCATTTTTATACTCTTTAGATAAAGGAAAATCTTTAGATTCTAATTTCTCTTCTAACTGATTAATTCTCTCTGTATACTCTTCTTGTAAATCATTAGCAATTTTTATTAATGTATCAAATGTTTCCATAGAGATTTCAAATGTTATAGAACCCAATGTGTAGGTTATTATTTTATCATCAGATTCATTTTTTTCTTTAAAAACATACATATATAAATCAAAAAGTTCTTTAAGTGTAGCCTCATTATCCAATGCAATCAATATGGTCTTATTATTTTCTAATTTAAAAAGAACCTGACAATCAATTAAAAAGCTCATAGAAAAATCAACTTTGGGCAAATTAGCTTCTATAGATATATTACCTTTCTGACAAATATATTTGTCTTTTTCTATTTTTTTATGAAATGAATATTCATTTATTTCTTTACACTTTTTATTATCTATGGGAGTAGGACTTGTTAAAACGTTAATATATTGATGAATCGTAGCCCCATTCTCTACATTGGCAATACCATTAATATCTTTGCCTATCTCTATTTTTTTCTCTTCCATGTTTTTCCCTTTATGAAATAGTCTGATGAATAACAGACCCACTCTCTGCATTAACCACCCCTTTAACATCTCCATGAACAGTAATAGAAACTTTACTTTTTGAAACCTCATCATCAAAAATCTTCTGAAGCGTCTCATAAAGCTTATCACAAATATCTGTCTTGGCTTGAACTTGATGTAAAATATCTTTGATTCCTAATAAATCTGTTTTCTCAACTCCATTTTTTTCAAACTCTTCTAAACTAGCAGAACTAAATTTTGGTTTATCTTTGATATAAAACATCTTAAAATCATAAATACGGTACTCATCATCCAATTTTTTAAACTTCTCAATAGTGCTTCTTAGTTTGGTTGTATCTGTTGTTGAGGTTACTTGAATTACAATCATATTCTCTTCATCTATCAAATCAATAGCAGGAAAATTCTCTTTTAACAAGTTCGCATTTTTCAAATCCCATCCATAGACATCATTGAGTATGTGCATATAGACATCCTCTACAATTTTATTGATGTCAAATTGACCTATTTCATTATCAACTTCAACTTCTGAACGTAGCTCTATTAGTTTCTTTTTAATGTATTTAAATTTCATTCTGCTTTCCCTATTTTTTAGGTCTATTATAGCAAAGATTTTAAGCCTTTCTACGATGTTTTTTATTTTATAAAGGCTTGGTTTTTTGGTGCGTTGCAAACGCACCCTACGGATTTATGCCAATATTTATTGGTAAACATAACAAAAAAGTGATACGATTAAAAAGCTATTCATAACATATTTTTATTACGAATATAAGAAAAATAATTTACAATAAGCAAATATAAAACCCTTATTTTTAATAATACAGGTTATAATAACCCATGTTATCATAACAAAGGTTATTATATGAGATTTTACAATAGAGAAGATGAACTAGGAATTTTAAAAGAGGCTGATAGATTAAAAAAACAACATGCTATTATGACCATGATTATTGGTCGTAGGCGTGTGGGGAAGACTACTCTTGCACTACAAAATTTTACAAATGAGAAAAAAATCTATCTTTTTGTCTCTAAAAAAAATGAGGTACTTCTTTGTCAAGAGTTTAGTGAAGAGATAGAATCTAAACTAAACGTTAAGATTTTTGGAGAGATAAAAAAGTTTGAAAAGCTCTTTGAGTATCTGTTGGAGTTAGGAAAAAAAGAACCCTTTACACTGATAATAGATGAGTTTCAAGAGTTCTATAAAATCAATAGCTCTATCTACTCTTCTATTCAGAAGCTTTGGGATTTGAATAAAAATGAGAGCAAGATACACTTTATAGCATGTGGTTCTATCTACTCACTTATGAAAAAAATCTATGAAAATCACAAAGAGCCTCTTTTTGGACGGGCTGATTTCAAGATTGATTTGAAGCCCTTAAAAGTACGGGTACTCAAAGAGATACTACAAGACCACAACTACTACACCCCACAAAATTTACTTGATTTCTATCTCTTGACAGGAGGGATTGCCAAGTATATTGAGCTTTTTGTACTCTATAATAGTTTAGATGCCAATAGTATGATAGAGAAGATGATTGCTCCAAATTCACTCTTTTTAGAAGAGGGAAAAAATCGACTTATTGAAGAGTTTGGAAAAGAGTATGGCACATATTTTTCTATTTTGAGTCTTATTGCCTCTTCTAAAACCTCTAAAACTGAAATAGAATCAATCTTAGAAAGAAATATATCTGGTCATCTAAATAGATTAGAGAGTGACTATAGCATTATCAAAAGCATTAAACCCATTGGTGCGAAAGAGAATACAAAAGTACAAAAATATGAGATAGTAGATAACTTTTTGGCATTTTGGTTTCGTTTTATCTACAAATATAAATCTATTGTAGAGGCAGAAGCTTATGAACGGTTAAAGAGCATTATTAGACGAGATTTATCTACATTTAAAGGGAAATTTTTAGAGAAACTCTTTATAGAACTTTTAAAAGAAAAACAGATTTACACCACCATAGGAAACTACTGGGAACGTGGCAATCAGAATGAGATAGATATAGTAGCAGTTGATGAGATAGATAAAAAAATCCTACTTTGTGAGGTTAAACTCTCTGCTAAACGGTTGAATTACAATGAGTTGGTTAAAAAATCAGTTAATATTCTTAAAAAATATAAGGGTTATGAGGTTGAGTATAGGCTTTTGTCTGTGGAAGATATTGATTTATTTTAAGGACTGTGTTAACTTAAATCGTGAATTGAAGATGTAGTAGAGTTGATGGCTTTCTTTGTTTTAAGATAGACTTTTGGTTTAAATTCATCTGCATCACCCAATTAAAAATTGGGGACGATTAAATTTACATATCAATTTGGGTATCTTTTTTCTTGTAATGATTATTTGGCACATCTACTTTAATTGGAAGCCAATTAAAAACTATCTAAAGATAAAAAAAGAGCTAAAAATCTTTACCAAAGAGTTCAATATAGCCCTTATTTGGGTTACACTTTTTACAGTAGGAACGGTAACAATGACCTTTCCTCTAAGCGTGTTGGTTAATATTGGAAATGGCATAAAAGCAATTAACGCTTTAGACGATGGCAATCCACCATTTGGATATGCAGAGTACAGTACATTAAGAGACTTTACTATTTTAAATGATATTCATTTAGAGAGTGCATTAAAGAGATTAAAAGAGCAGAATATAACCGTTCAATCAGATAAAGCGTTATTAAAAACTGTCGCCCAAGATAATGGTATATCGTCAAAAGAGATTTTCAATATAATTAAAAATCCAAACAGCAGAGTAACCCTACCTACCGAAATACCGATAGGTTAATTAACTGTTAGCTAAAACATGTAATAATATATAAAAATGTATGAATAATTAATAGATATAAAATTAAAAAAGTGTTATAGATTTCTAAAAAGATAGATACAAGTATTTAATAGCGTTCTTTTTTATTCTTTTTATTGCTAAATAAGTTAAAAGCTGATATACTATCAAATCATTGTTTATCAATGGTTGGCGACAGGTTCAGGCGACAACTAAAACGATAGTGGAGAAGTCTTGTTAGAGACTCTGTGAAGCTATAACATTCATAGGTTTTCCTATGTTTTTATGAACGGTATTGCCCATAAATCGTTAAAGAGACTTTCGATAGAGTACAACATAGACTTAGATGCTTTTTTAAAACATCTAAATTACTACTCTATTCATACCTCATCAGAGATGAGCTTTAAACGTTTGGCGAAAGAACATCATCTGCACCCTGCACAATTGTATAATATGCTTTTGGCTTCGCAAAAATAACTAGCGAGGTCGAACAACAGGGCTTTTATGGTTTCCACCATGCCCTTTTCCACCACCAAACATTTTTTTGAGAACGCAACCGTTCATTAGAGAGATGATAACTATCGAGAAAATAATCTGTTTTTTCATTTTTATCCTTTTTAATATTTATTGAAAGTAAAAACCAAGTGCAAAAGAGAGCGTATTATCATAAGAGTAATCCTCTAAAGCATAGGTATACGATGCTGTTGCAAACATATTCTTGTTAAAGTTATAACTATTAAACCATGTAATACCTTGTTCGGCATCAACATTTGAATAGATAGAACCCGTATAATTATACGATAAAGCACTGTAGAGGGATTTCCAAAAAGAGTGACCTGTTCCAATAGAAAAAGAAGAGTAATCTTCATAGTCGGTACTTTTGCTATCTCCACTTGATGTATATCCATAGTATAGAAAAAGATTCTGCGTATCGGTTACGTTGTAGTTATAGTTTACAGAAGCGAAATAGTCATTATCTCTGGAATTTAATAAACTATTGTCAACACGAATGTTGTCTTGATTATTAGCTCTTCCATTCCCTCTATCTCGTTGAAAAACGTCTGAATCAGAGGAATCACTATCTACTATTTTTGTTCCTACCGATAGTTTCATACTACTTTTTGGAAGGGTAAAGGTATATCCTGTTGATAGATAGATATTGTTATCACTATTACTATTGTCTTCGGTGTAACTATTACTTGTGGTTGTACGAGAGTTAGAGACCGAAACATCCCAATTACGATAACGATAATTAGCATAGAGATTCAGATAATTTTCACTATCATACTGCTCATCACTAAGCATGGTATCGCCTATTTTTAAAGTCAATGCACCGATATACTTATCCTCTTTTTTTTGGGC
>Ga0256826_1002805_pt1 | contig 10543 bp, 17 predicted proteins | sample CV79metaG_FD_185975 | JGI IMG/M metagenome (GOLD analysis project Ga0256826, IMG submission 185975) | Hydrothermal vent microbial communities from East Pacific Rise, Pacific Ocean - CV79 | ecosystem: Environmental > Aquatic > Marine > Hydrothermal vents | place: Pacific Ocean: East Pacific Rise... | reverse complement strand
AAAAGAAAATTAGTTTAAGAATAGTTGGATAAAATTACACTCTTTAAAATCGCTCGATTAACTCAGTGGTAGAGTGCCTCCATGACATGGAGGTGGTCACTGGTTCAAATCCAGTATCGAGCACCACTTACAAACCCCAAAAATAAACACTTTCAAGAAGTTTCTTAAAAAAACAAAATACTTTAAGAATTAAAAGTTATGTAGAAAGTTATGTATCTCACAAAGCACTAAAATACCTTAGATACTATCAAAATTTAGCTATTTATATCTTGTTTCATCTCTCCATTGTTTGACTTCTTCTGCGATATAGTAAACATTTCCACCTTCAACTTTTTGATGGTATGGTAATGGTTTATTTATTTTGTTTCTATCATTCTTTTGAGTTGTAGCTGAGTCACCGTATATTAAAGTATATTCTTTAACACTTATGGAGGGTTTTACTTGTATTCTTTCCATTTCATCTGCTGTTATAGAGCTACTTTTATATTTTTTTTTATAGAGAGCATCTAGTTCTTTCTTATGAACTTTTTCAAGTTTGGATATTTTATCACTTTCTGCATTTTCATATTGAAGGTTAATTATTTCACCTTCTTGTCTTTTTCTCAAAAATATTAAGCTTAAATCGTGTCTTTCCTTTGCAACTACTTTATGGTCTTTTTCAAATTCTTCTATTGATTGATATCCAGAAGATAAAGAAGAATCCCAATTTTCCACAGTATTATGAAATTCTTCTTGTTGCTGTTCTAATTCTTCATCTGTAAATTGATTATCATATTTATTCATAAGAGTATTTTAGCATAAATGGATTCTACAACTCATAACAATCTATTATGAGGCTTACTATCACTATACTTTTCAGCAATTTTGTAATTTGGAGCTAAAACAACACCTTTTTGAGCTCTTTTTAACTCCCCTAAGTATTATTGTTTATCGTATAGTTTTAGTAGATATCTATATATACATATTTAGTTTTAACAATAGTATATTTATTAACATTAGTATTATCAATAGTATCCTTATCTTCTACTTGTATATTCCCTTTCTTTATTAAAGATAGAATATAAACATATCTTTTATCATTATCCATTGGTCTCCATATTGAAGGAATAAGTTTAGCGAGGTTACTATATATATACTGAATAATATAATTAGTTATAAGCTTTCTAGATGAACTATAATAAGCCATCTTCATACCTAATTCTTTTTTATTTATTTCCCTTGTTAGGTCATAGTTTTTTTTATAGTAATCCTTTGCTACATATGAAAAAACCTCTTTCCTACTATCATCAGCAAATTTCAAATCATAATTTTTATAAAATTTTATATTTGACAATGGATTATTTAATATTGTTTTTATGACTGATTCTTCTTGTATATAGTCAAGAACTATTTGGATGGGAGTAAAATCATCATAGAACCATTGAATGTGAATATGTGGATTAAATCCTTTTTCAAGTTCCCCTTTTGTGCCTCCCAATTCAATATTAGAGAAGTAAGCAACTTTCTGTTTTTTATATGCTACTCTTTTTAAAACATTATTTAATACTCTAAATATTTCTTTTCTTAAACTAAATAAACTTTGCAAACTCTCATCGCCAATAGTTATTGTAGTCATAGCTTTTTTTCTATTTCTATTATGATAAAACAGAGCATAATATATTGCTAATGTTTTTCTATTTTTTCTGATGATATCTCTATCATATTTATAGATATCTTTTTTTAAAATACTTCTATTAAATTTATTCTTCCCTTTTGTTCTTTTACTTTTTTTCAAATTAAAATCCAAATAGTGTAAATAGTTTTATTTTTAGTAATTTAAAGCAACTTGCATTGCTTAAGCCTTTTAAATCATTATGAATCAATTGTTTAGTATATAGAGAAGTGTTAATACCTAAATTTTCACAATGTTGCTCTATTTTTTTTGCTTCTTCTATTTTAAAATTAGCCCCAATTTTTTTAAATTTTTTTTGAGCCTTATTTATTTGAGTTGCTCTCTTTACCTTTGAAGTTGAGACCTTAACAACTGCCGATTTTAAAACTTCTGTATTTTCTAAAATTTTATTTAATGTTGTGTCGTTATCCATATTATTTTCCTCCAATTTTTAATATAAATATGATTAGCCCTATTCATTAGGACTAATTTAACTAACTAAATCAGCTACAATAATGTCATATTTAAGAGGATTCCCATTATTATCAAAATAGGTATTAAGCTCAGGAATATAAAGTTTTTTATTGATTGCTCTTAGTGTTTCAATTTGTTGTTCAAACCAAATATTATTTGCTATATGTTGCAATTCAGTTAAGAAATTTCCATAATATGTTCTACTAAAATCTTTCATCTATGCTTCCTCCTTGACAAATTCTTCAGGAAATAATTTTCTCATCTTCATTTTATTTTTGCTTGATAACTTCCAACCATTTTTCGTAAAACTATCATTTAGAATTAGCCTACAAAATCTTGAAATTAAAATTCGATTTTCAATATCTATTCTCTTATTATTTTCTTTTAATGCAATTAGTTCCTCAACTATCGGATTCATGTCGTTGTCCATATATTTAAAAGTGATATTTGGTTTTTTGTCAAAGTAGCTAATAATTTTGTAATCTTCAAGAGGAGAAACATCCAATAAATACCATTCAGTTTTTTTATCATTCCATCCAATGAAAATATCTTCATCTTTGCAGTAGCCGTAATTAATATGAGTCTGTTCAATTTTATGTTGGTTTATTAGGTCATATGTTTTCATTATTTTATCTCCCCTAATATATCTTCAAGTTCATCTCTCATAGCTTTCCAAGTTTCAAGTGGAATAGCTGAAAAACTACCCTCATCTATAAAACTCTTATATCCGCAAATGACACCAGCTCGTTCTACAAAATCAAGATATACATATGGACCACCATTTCCAAAAATAATCTCTTCTAAGTCGCCATTAGCATCTTTTTTCATTTCTATAGCACTTTCGCTAATATAATCTATAAGTTCTCCATTCTTAAATGACTGAACCAACTCTATTTTAATTTCATTAAGTAATCTTTTCATTACTGCTCCTTTTTATTCCCATATTTTTATAACTTTTTTAATATTTTTTTAAAAACCAATGCTCAAATAATGGATAAATTGCACGAAAAAAAAGGCATAGATATAGCTTTTTAATCTTTTAGTTATTTTAAAAATTGATTGAAAGAGGAGAGCTTTTTTTGTGAGAACAAAAAATTGAAGCGGTGCATCTAAACTATCTAATTATGAATTTAATTAGACTGGTGTAAATAGTGTCCTTATATTTACTGCTATAGTAATTCTAACTGAACAAATATTAAAGTTTGCTGAATTTCACTTAAAATTCTTGTTTTTAATGAAACTTACGATATAATATATTAGATATTTATAATCTAATTTCTATTTATAGTGATTATTTTCCCCTGCAAAATATTAAAGTAATCCCCTCTATCACTCTAAAAGCTCCGCTAAGACCTTCGGAGAACCAGCCTTAACATATGTGTTAAGGTAAAGCTGGCTTTCAAATATCATTATTTGAATGAGATAGCATTGCATTTTTTGAATTAGCTTTATACTAAAGTTATCAAAATAAGGAGATGCAAAAAATGACGAGTATTCTATCTTTGAAGTTTTATAACTTTTCAAACAATAGAAATGGGGAACGAGGAATCTTAAACGGTTGTCTTACTGGATTATCACGACATAATTTACGAGAAGGTGTAAATAATGTTTATGAGATAAAGAGGAAGCAACAAACCGTTATCAATAAAGAAGAGTCTAAAAACAACATAGTTGTTAAAAGTTTGGACTATTCAAAAATTGATGAAATCAAGCAACAGCAAAAAGATACTAATACACGAAAGAATGGAGTTGGTGCTTTTTCACTTATCTTTGATTTTAAAAATCAAGACAAGAGTGAATTTGATGTTGCAGCACATAATGAGCTGATAGAACAATATTTAAAAGATATTGGACTCTCAGATAAATTTGAGCTTCTTGAATTTGTATGGCATTTTGATGAAAAGTCAATTCACTGCCATCTTTTATTTACTGGCTTTGATAACTCAAAAGGTAAGTTTTTAGTAAATGACTTCTTTTCTCCAAAAGGAGAACCTACACCAAAAAAAGACACCAAAGGTAATATTATCTATAAAAAGATTGCCAACGGTAAGAAAAGAGGTGAATATGAACTGTTAAACGGTCAGAGAGTGCCTAAGATGGAAGCAAAGCGAAGGAATGGCACTCAGTGGCTACAAAATGAGTATGAGGCTTATTTAAAGCACAATGACTATCTATATACTAATAAGAAAGAGTTTAGCAGTCTTTTACAATTTAAAAACTCAATATGGCGAAGCTTTACAGATGAAACCAAAGAAGCTGTTTACTACTTTCGAGAATTAGAAGAACTCTACCACCAATTAAAAAAAGACAATCCCCAAGATTCAACACTCTTAAATATTAAAAAAGAGATGGCAAGCGGTGTGATGAACATCCTGGATGAAGCAAGGCACATCCAAGAAGTTCAGAACAAACAAAACAACTATATACATCCACAACTGTAAGGAGTTAAAAATGGATATATCAATAATTATCATTATAAATCAAACAATAGGTGCTTTTATCATATATATTTTATTGAGTAAAAAGCTAAATGTAGAGAAAGAGCAGTATATTAAACTTGTGAATAATTATCAAAAACTATCAAGTAATTTTCTTGATTCACAGAAAAAATCTCAATCTCAAAATGATATAAAATCTTTAGAAAAGAAGGTCTCGAACTTATCCAATATTTTAGATAAATTGCACAATAAGTTAAGTGATTATTTTAGATTTAACGATATCTATGAGGAGTATTTGAATTTTCAACATACTGGAAAAGTTCCACATAATCCGTCTGCTGGTGGAACTTCAAACATTACACCGAATTCAGATGACAAGCTGAACTCTATCAAGAAAAAAAGAACTACACCAGAACCGTAGATATAGGCTGTTTTAGCCTATATACTCATATATATCACTATCTATTTTATAAAAACTTCCCTCTATCTCCATATCACGGGCTATGCTTTCATAATCAATATTATTAGCTATGATACTTGGCATATCATTTAAGTTGTAGCACTCTTCTATCAAGTTATAAGCTATATCTTCCATTGTGCTATCTTCGTGTATCTTTACACTCTCTTCATAACTCTCTATCGCTTCAAAAATATCTTTCACAAACTGATTTTCAATAAGAAAATTTATAGCTTTAACACCATCTTCATCTATGTTCTCCATAGCTTCGGCAATCTCATTAAGTTTAGTTAGGTTTGAATACTCCTCTATCTCCATATAGTCGCACTCATAATCTGTAATAAAATACTCTTCGTGGAAATGCTCATCTTCACAGATACTTTTACCCTCTTGTAATACATTCTCAACACTCTCAGCAAGTAAATCCTCATTCATTGGTAGTTGATACCAAGCTCCTACTAAATGTCCGTTATTGTATGCCTCTAAGTCTGTTATATATACTCTCATCTCTTGTCCTTTAATTTTAAATATCTTTTTTGAAGATTTTGAGGGGTGGCTCTTCTCTTCTTAACTTTTTAATTTTAAGAATTTCAAACTAATCTCTTAATCTTTCAAATATCTCTTTCGTTAGTTCATCGGGTTTGTAGGAATGTGGGATATGAATTTTTGCTTAGAGTAAAATATTAAATATGAGTATTTTATTTTAGTGTCAGTGAATAATTTAATAGAGTGAAATGACAAGAACTTGAACTAATGATTGAGTTTTGAGAGATTGTTGATTTGGTTGAATTTCTGGTGCATTAGCAACAATTAGAAAGTTAAGAGGTCTTTTATGCTAAATTTAGATATGATTTAATGTATTTTATACAACATTATGGATAGTCTTGCTGTTTATGATACAAAGGAGAATTATGCTAAAGGTGGGCTATAAAATTAAATACCTATTACCTTTAATCTTTCTGTCCCAATCTCTGTTAGCAACAGAATATAATTGTTTACTGGATACAGTCAAATATTTAAAAAGTAATAAATTTGTAATATTAAAAAAACCAAATCAACCAAAAGTTAAAATGAATTTTTTTAATAATAAAGTTTATATCAAAGTTGGAGACAATATTGAATATACATTAAATTATATAGAAGAGCAAAACTTCTATAATATTAAAAAAATTCAAATTTATGAGAAGAATGGTGTTCAGTTAGAAATAATAGATATTTCTAACAGTTGGAGCACTGGAGCAAGATTATTTCATAAAAACCGTATGCTAATGATTGGAACTTGTAAAAAACAATAAGTTTATTGACAAATTAAAATAACAGTTTGTTGTTCTCCATTTGTTTTCAAATCCCAATACCAAACTTCTTTATATTTTAAATTATGTCGTAAATAAAAATTATTTTGTGAAAAATATAATCTTTCTCCTTTTACGACTTTTTGAAAATCAAACCGTTCTTTATTTCCAGATGGTAAATCAAAATATATTACACTTGGAGAAACACTAAATTCAAAAGGTGGAAACATATTAGATTCTGCTCTTGTATAATCTTTTTGAACACCAGTTGCATGGTTATAATGTGTTTGACGATAACAACTTAAATTCTTTCCATAAGATGTTGATACAAAAACTAAAATAAATAATAAAATTTTAAACATTATTTTTCCTTTTCTTTATTTCCAGATAATCCAGACATAAAACTATTTATTACTGTAATAATAAATTGTAATCCTATCACTGATATAAAAACTATTGCAAATGAATCTGCAATAAACATAGATAATATATTATCCGATAAAGCGAGAATAATACCTAATCCAATATATAATACAAAAAATCCCCATAAAATTTTTGAAGCTAATGACATCATTATCCTTTTAGGCTAAATAATTATATATTAATAATCTAAAACCATTTCTTTTTAAGATTTTCTGCTCTTTCTTGAATTGTTAGCTTTCTTTTTCTACAATCAAAATATCTTGTGTATTCACGACCTTCGGTTGTTTGTTCAATCATTAGCCTTACTCCAGCTTTATAGTATATAGATAAATTATAAAAATTATATATGTCATACCCATTTCCATTTGTCATTTTGTAATCAACTGGAAAAAGACCTTCCATTTTAAATTCTGTTTCTTCTATAACTGTATTAAGATTAAACATATCCCTTGATTTAGCAGTTCTTTCAGTGATATAATTAACATTACTTCTGTTTGTAGTTTCTTCAACTAATGTGCAAAATAAATATTTTGTTTTGAACTCTTTTGCTTGAATTACATTTAAGAGTAATAATACAAAGAATATATACTTAATCATTTTCTTCCTTAATTTAAAATTTTAAAATAGCTTTTATAGCCATCTCTAATATCTTCTGCATAAGTTCTGTAATTTATATCCTTAGCATAAATATTCCATCTATAATCATTTTTTTTATCCTGAATGACTACACCATACATCATTGCACCTGATTTAATCTCTTCAGCCTTATAAATTGCTTTATATTGGTTTATATTAGATGTAGAAGTAAATTCAAGAATATTAAATTTCATTGAACGAATACTATTTTTCACACTTTTGTCAATATGGTTTTTCCCAAATTTTTTTAAAACTTGTTTATATGACATAGGTAAATATAGTTTCATTGCAAGATATGTAATTTGCCTTTTTGTATCCGTTGTTGTATAAAATTTTAATCCCCGAGGAGAAATATTAGACTGAGGTTGCTTAGGGAATATAGCTTCATATTTATTGTTATAAAGTTTGTATATGTAATAATCATCTGCTGACAATATAGTTAGAAAAAATACTGATAATAATATAAATTTCATGCTATTCCATTTTTGTAAATTTAGTTATATATTATACATTAGTGAAGATGAAAATACAATAAATAAATTAATCTAACTATCAGTAGTATTAAAGAAAGTATCAAGCATCAAAAAAAGTTTTTTAGAGTATTCACTTTCTTTATAGAAATCATTTTTTATGAGTATCTTACCATTAATATTTGAATTTTGCTTTGTAGTAAGTAATCCTAAATTTAAAAATTTATTTAATGATATATTAGTAATTTCATCAATTTTTTTAAGATTAATAGAAACTTTTAGTTTCTTAGCTTCCTCTTCTTTTTGAAAAATATTATAAAAAATTTCAAAATCCATTTTTGATATGGAGTTTATATTATAAAATAGTTGAGTTTCATAATAATTTAATTTTTTATTCATCTCATATTGTTTTAATAAACATGCTAATATATATATTTGAAGCTCATCATCCATTTCAATAACTTTATTAATAATGCTAATGAATTGTTTTTGTTCTTCCTTACTCATATTTGATATATAATCAAGAATTTCTGTTTCAGATATTTTGTTTAAAAAATCTATAAATACAGATAATTTATTTTCAATAAAAGCAGTTTTAATATTTATAAAATACTTATAACTTGGATTATCTTCAATTACTGTTATACCAATACCTTTTATCGTTGGTATAAGATAATTCTTAATAAATAAATCTCCAAGTTCATCTATTTTATTGATAGTATCATCTACTCTTGTCATATTTCAATCCTTATTAAACTTTACAAATAACTATTTTTGATGTATAATACATTCATAATTCGCCTTCGGGCACACCCACTTTTTAAGTGGGGCTAAACAATCCTTTTGATTTTTCAATCACAACTTCAAAATCTTCCTTACTAATTACACCCGTTTTATTCATCAGTCGTTTAATGCTAAAAGTTCTTACTTGTAGTATCATAGCTGAGTTTTTAGTCAAACCATTACTCTTATTATTATACTCAAAACTATGAAAATAATCATTATCTTTTAAGGTGCTTGTTAAAGGTATACCGATGAAAAGGTCATGAGTTAGTTTTCTGATGATAATGACTGGTCGTGCAAAATTATCATTTTTACCATATTCTTCACTGCCAATATTTTGACCTATCTTCGCCCAAAATATATCTCTTGGTTTTATACCGAGTTTTCTTTCATTGTCTTGAGTCTTTTTTTTGACTGCATTCCACTCATCAAATTTTTTCATTTTACTCTTTCTCCAAGTTTTTTTTATATTAAAGCTGTATTAGGCTCTTAAAATCTTCCAATAACCTTCAAATATTTCAATAAAATCTGCTAAATCTGGTTTATAGTATTTCATAAGCATTGCATACTCTTTACTTTTGTGAGATAAGCACATATCACATACAAATGGGTTTTTTGTCTCTTTGGACATAATGGTTAAAAATAATGTCCTTGTGTCATGTCCGTAAACTTCATTTGTGTTTAAATTGGCATTTTTAATAATTTTTTTCATATACTTTAAAAAAGTATCTTTCTTAATGTTTGGAAATAATAAACCTTTTCCTTTCTTTTCTAGTAAGTCTATAATTTCTTTTGATAATGGATAATACTCATATACTTTTGTTTTTGTATTCTCTGGAAAAGTTCTAACAATACCATCATCTATATCTTCATATTTTATTTTTAAAATTTCTGTTTTTCTTCTAGCTGTCATCATAGAAAATAATAGTGCTAATTTAACTTCATTCTCCGGTATAGAACCTCTTTCTTTTTTATAATTCATTATACTTTGAAACATTTTTTGAGCAGTTTCTTTATATATGTTTTCATTTCTTGGAGAGTTTAGTCTGTGAAATAAAGGTGCTTTTTGAGTAAATACACCTTGGATTTTTTTAATAGTTTTAGAATCTATAGGATTGATTGATATTATATTTTTATCTACTAATGAATCTAATGTTGGATTTAAACATTTTTTTATAACTATTAGGACTTCATTACTAATTCCACTTTTAACAACTTGTTTAAGAACTTTTTCAATAAATGAAATATTAACTTCTTCTGCTTTTATATTTTGCATAGACCTCATATTGTATAAATGTTTGTTGTAAGTGCTAGTTAATGTAGTTCTTGTGGAATCAGCTAGTTTTCTGTTTTCTATTTCTTCCTTTACTAAATCTCTAAAGTTAATTTGATTTGTTTCTTCTTTTTTAAAAGGGTCTTCTCCACTTCTAATAAGTGCTTTTAAGTCACTTAATTTTGTAACTGCTTGTGTTATTGTAGAAACACCATATAAAGTAGTTAAATTTTTTTCTATATATCTTCTACCTTTAATTGTAAATGTTGCTAAAAAATCAAATTTTCCAAGGCTATTTTTAATTTTACTTATGTTTGGTTGATTGGTTGCTATTGGTTTATTTGCTCTTGCCATAGGAGAAGTTCCTTTAAGAATTAAAAGTTATGTAAAAAGTTATGTATCTTATTATGCTACAAACTACTTTGTATTATCTCAAAATAATTATTATATTCTCTTTAAGTGCCTATATAGTGGGTATATTGATGCTGACATGGGGTTTAAGTTTATGATATAATTCTCTATGACATGGAGGTGGTCACTGGTTCAAATCCAGTATCGAGCACCATTTACAAACACCTTATACATTCACTTTCAAAAAACTATAAAATCACTATCTGTGATTATACTTTTCTATCCACTCCTTCAC
>Ga0256826_1002804_pt1 | contig 10545 bp, 6 predicted proteins | sample CV79metaG_FD_185975 | JGI IMG/M metagenome (GOLD analysis project Ga0256826, IMG submission 185975) | Hydrothermal vent microbial communities from East Pacific Rise, Pacific Ocean - CV79 | ecosystem: Environmental > Aquatic > Marine > Hydrothermal vents | place: Pacific Ocean: East Pacific Rise... | reverse complement strand
GTTTCTAATATTCAAATTTCAATGGTGCCGACACGAGGATTTGAACCCCGGGCCTGCTGATTACAAATCAGCTGCTCTAGCCAACTGAGCTATGTCGGCATCGAAATTGAGTCAGAATTATAGTCCAAACGAACTTTAATGTCAAGGGTATTTCTCAGAAATTTACAAAATCTCCATCTTTTAGGATAATTGGCTCCCAATCGCCCTTGTATTCGTCTATTTCTGAAACTATTTTCACTAAAAAAGCAGGTTTGATATGATTAATGTATAATTTCACATCTCTTCTTTTGAGATTATTTAACATCTTAAAAAGTAATTTTGCTGTTAAATGTTTCGATTCTTGTGCTAATTTTTCCATATCTGAGGGAAAAGAACACTCAACGACAATACTTTTAATACTATCATCTTTATCAACTTCTTCTATCATTGTTCTAAGAGAATATGTATCTGCTGTAATCAAGGCTGAAACTTCATTTTTTTTGTATATATATCCACAACTGTCAACTGTATGATCTGTTTCAAATGCTCTTAAAAATTCATTATTACCAATTTCATAAACTTTACCTAATTCTAAAGTTTTATAGGTAAGTGACATATCACTTCCATTAGCCAATTTTATAACAGAAAAATCTGGCCATATTAAATCATTTAAATAATGTTTTTTTATAGCCTCTATGGTACTTGGTAAACCAATGATATTTAATGTTTTTGTTCTCATCGAAAAATAATTATCTAAAATATAAGCTATATCTGTTATGTGATCAAGGTGAGAATGTGTTATCCATATATTTTCTATTTCTATACATTCTTCATCTAATGCATCAAGCAAATTACCAGCATCAATTACATTCTTCGTATTTAATAAAAAAGAACTCGTTCCAAAACCTTTCGCTTTTGTTCCAAATGCACCAAGTATTTTTATGGATTCATTTTTAACTGTTTCTTTACTTACTACTTTATATTTATCCTGAAATGCATCTCTAACTGCATCAAATTTTGCCAAATTCTTAAAAAATATATCTATGAGTTCTGGGTCAAAATGCTTACCTCTTTCTTCTTTAAACAAAGAATGTATTCTTTCATCACTCCATGCTTTCTTATATACTCTATCCGATCCAAGTGCATCATAAACATCTGCAAGTGCAGTAATACGACCAAATATATGAATATTTTTACCACTTAACTTATTTGGATACCCTGTTCCATCCCACTTTTCATGATGTTCATAAGCCACAATAGCTGCGGCTTTAAGTAATGGTCTTTCAGAGTTTTTAATCATGTTATACCCAAGTTCTGCATGTGTGTCCATAATTTTACGCTCTTGAGCATTAAAACGACCGGGTTTGTTTAATACAGCATCAGGAATAGCAACTTTTCCAATATCATGCATAGGACTTGCCTGCTTTAAAAGTTCAGCCTCCTCAAGTGATAGACCATATTCAAGTGCTAGTATCTTCGAGTATTCTGCAACACGTTTTACATGATTTCCTGTCTCTTTAGAACGACTTTCACCAACTGCACCCATAGTAAACACTACTTCGCGTTGTGTATCTTCAACCTCTTGTGCTAGTTGTGCAGACACTAATGTCTCTGCGGCATAGGTACTTGCAAGCATAAGTCTTTGCATGTCTTCAGTATCAAAGACACCTCTTTCTCCTTGGTTATTAATAACCTGAAAGGCACCTATAATATTGTCTTCATTATCAAACATCGGAATAACCATCATACTTTTTGTTTTATAGCCTGTTTGCTTATCTACATCGGAATTAAATCGATTATCTATATAGACATCATCAATAATTATTTTCTCTTGATTTTTTATAGACGAGCCAACAATACCTGAATGTATTGGTAGTTCTATTGCATCCATTCCATGTGCTATTTTTGTCCATATATGTTCTTTATCTTCACTAACTACCCAAACAGTACATCTGTCTGAACTTGTTAATGCTCTTCCCATATCAGCGAGTACACTCAGTATTTCATCATGTTTTCTTAAGGAAGATATTTCTGTCAAATATATAAAAATAAGCTCTAGTATTTCATTTGTATTTAAACTTCTTGCATGTTTTTTTTGTTTTTTCATTTTATTTGCTCATCTCCCTTTTCACTATTCACTTTGTCGTGTTACTTCATAAACACCTTTTATCCCTACAGAACTAATACTACTTTGAGTGTTAGAACTAAAGTTACCACCAATACTATTTCCATTAGGACCATAAAAGGTTCCATTTGCACTTCCTGGTCCACTTGACTGACTTCCGCTTATAGTGTTTCCACTTATTGGCATATTATTGAAAGTAGTAACACCTGTTCCGTCACCATTTTCATAATTTATTGTTAAAGCAGCATTTCTATTTGTTCCAAAATCAACAACAATACTTGCATTTCCTGTAACTGATAGAGGAGTGCTTCCAGTAAAATCTAGTGCATTAAATTTTCCAGAATAAAACACATTAGATCCAGTAAGTGCTGCAACGACATCTGCATTTGTTGCTTCACCTGTAACCCAAAGACCTTGCATTGAAAGAGATTGTTCACTTGGTACACTTACTCCCGCCTGAAAACTTACATCTACATTCCAACTACCCCAACTCATATAATCATCATTTTTCAAATCTACTGTAGCATTAAAATTACTTGAAGTAAGTTTTGCATTACTTGAGGAGCTTCCACTTCCTGGAGTAAGTTTAAGTGAAGAAAATGTTGTTTGAAATTCATCTTTTGATGTAAACACTGTAGGAGTTGATGCCACAAAAAATTGCCAATCATCATTATTTTTATTTTTCACTTCTATCCAAGAGTTTGCAGAGTCAAAAGAACTTCCATCAGTAGTAAAGCGTAAATTTGCAAGAGATTTATTTAATGTATTTGCATCTGTATCAATACTATGTCCTATCATTGTAATATAAGTACTCGTTTCTGATGTTTGTGTCGCATCTAGAGTACTTTGTGAGACTGTGCTTGTGGCAATAGCACTGACATTTTCAACCCTTACATCCAGCCCAACTGTAACATCGACACTATTGCCTTCTTCATTCCCTGTCCCCCTAAGATTTTCATCTTTACCAAAATTTTCATTATTGACACGACTAAGCTCTTTTGCAGTAAATGGATGGATGCTTTGTTTTCCATCTACACCTACATTCAAAAAATATCCTTGTTTGATAGTGTGTCCCTTACTGTTGAGCGTAATATGAATTGCTCCATAGGTACAGTATGCTTGCAAAGATCCATCGTCTCTACTCAAAATAGTAAAGTTTGTACCTCGAATGCCTATCGTGGCATTTTTTGTTTTCACTTTAAATTTATGTGGAGCAATTTTTCCTATCTGACCTGTTATAGTTCTCATTGCACCTCTGAGCAGTCCAAACTCTACAGTAGGCTCACTATCTGCTTCATATAAATATGTAGCTATAGAAAAATCTGAGTTTTTTCCAACAGTAACAATTGTTTCATCTTTAAATATAATCTGTGCCTTACTATTGTTTGCTGTAATTACATGGTCTTTTTCATTTAGCCCTACTCCTAAACTAGCTTCTATATTTACTGCATTACTTAGAATTTTTACATTTCCTTTTAAGGCCGTTATTGTTCCTATATTTGCAAGAAGTGACACACTAAAGAGAAGGTTAACTATTATTATTTTGATTAAATTTTTCATCACTTTCACCTTAAAATGTTTTATTTAAACCAAGAGAAATGGTGTACTTTTGATATGTATATCTATCTTGATTTGATTCAACACGGTTATAAGTTCCTTTGAGAGAAAACTGTAAAGATTGAAAATACATAGCATTCAAAGAGGCAGATAGTGTCCCTCCATTATCAGTTCTAGTTGAAGCGAACAAGGTAGTAAAATCTGCATAATCACGCTTTCGGTACTCCATAAAAATATCTGTGCCATATACTGATGTAAATTGATTTACATACATTAGTTGTGCTCTATACTCATCATAGTCTACATCAATACGATTTCCTTGTGTCTTACTTTCATTTATACCCGTAAGTGTTCCCTGCAAGTAAGAGCGAGGAGAAATAATTTTTTGAAGCGAATAAGAAAGTTCATAATGATTTGCATTTAAATCAACTTCTGTTTCGCGTTGAAAGTCCTTTTTTTGGTATTTAAAATAAACAATACTTCGTAATGTTGTATAGTGTGCATACTCATATCGTGGCATAATATAATAGCTCATCAAATAGTTTTGTTTTGCAATAAATAAATCGTCAATACCTATTGCTATGTCTATTAAGTATTTAGTTTCACTATACAAAAGACTTGGAGTATAAGATATATAAGAAACATCATATCGATTATCTTTTTTATAATCTTTATACATACCTATAAATCTATTTTTTATTGCAAATCCATTTTTATCACCTATGTCATAGATATTTGTAATATCGCCATAGAATTGCAGTGCTACATCTGAAATCTCATCTTCAGAGGGAAGAGTACCTGTATTAATATTATATTCACTATCTAAAGAACCATAATTCACATTAGAGTCATAAATCATTTCTAGTGCTAAAGTAGCATATGTAAAAGATTTTTGTTGTACTTTTGTTACTTTAGAGAGATAAAGTTCAATGTTCCTTCTAACATTTTGAGGAATGTTTTGGTTTTGAAGAACTTCTCTAAATGCTATTTCTGCATTTTCATACATTTTAAGCATAAAATAGGTTCGTCCCATTTCTAAAGTATTACGAAGGTTTCCATTTTCTAGCATCTGCACTCTTTCAAAAGCGGCAAGTGCCATCTCGTAGTGTCCTATCTCATAAGCACTTCTTCCTAAATAAAAGTTTAATTTTGCATCTGACAGTTTTGTTAAATACAGCTTTGAGAAAAGTGTATAACTCGACTCATAATTCTTTGTTTTATATGCTTTTAAAGCTTGTTGATACTCGTTATATATGTTTTCATTTGCACTTACACTCATTGAAAATATGAATGTAAATAATATTAATAATATATTTTTCATCAAATCCCCTTTTTACTTATTACTATTGTATCACTTCTTATGATGAAATAATATTAAATAGCAGTTATTTTGTTGTCATTTTATGAACACCCCATTGAAGGTCAACTTCAATATTTTTTAAAAAATATTTAGATGGTCCATCATCGTAGTCTTCAACTAATTGTATAAAAATTTGTTGTGCTTCTTTAAGGTTCTGTTCTTTATATAATTCCAATGCCTTATCATACTTTTCTTTTAAATTATTTGAGAGTTCATCTTGAGGCATCAGTTCATATAACAACACTGCTTCATCTTTTCCTTTAACCTTTACGGGTTCAATCATTCTATATATAAAATCGTGATGCAGTTTAGCTACTGTAAATTCTGTTATCAAAATTTCTACGCCATAATTTTTCGTTAAACCTTCTACTCTCGAAGCCAAGTTTACACCATCTCCAATGACCGTGTAGTTAAACCGAGTATCTGAACCCATGTTTCCAACAACCACCTCAGCCGTATTTATACCAATGCCTATTTTAATTGGGTTTATACCCTCTTCAATCAATTCTACATTTAAAAGTTTTAATCTTTCTATCATTTCTAGTGCTGTTTTACATGCTGCATCAGGATGTTCTACTACATCAATAGGTGCATTGAAAAATGCCATCACCGCATCACCTATATATTTGTCAAGCATACCTTTATGTTCCATTACTGTGTTAGTCATCGGAGTAAAGTAACGGTTTAACAGATTAATAAGACTTACTGGATCCATAGATTCAGAGATAGTCGTAAAACCTCGTATATCACTAAATAAAATACTGAGTTCTTTATTTTCTCCACCAAGTGTTAAAGCTTGAGGATTTTTTATAAGTTCATCAAGTAAATCAGCAGATAAATAACTTGAAAAAGCGTCTCGTATAAAACGACCACCTTTTTCTTGGATGTTAAATGCTACCCCTTCCACAATAGTTGCACTTAAGATAAGAGACATTAAAGGGTAAAATAGGTCTATATATAGCATATCTACTACAAACAGATAACGAACTACTCCATACACTATAAGGTAAGCACTCACATAAGATATCGCTCTAAATGTAACTTGTTTAATAAACAGAACCAATAACAGAGCCAAAATACTAAAAGCAACAACTAATGCAGAACTCACATAAGCAACATCTCGAATAAGATGTCCCTGTAAGATATTTGATAAAAAAGTATAATGCACTAAAGGACCAGGGATAGAACCTATAGGTGTACTTGCAACATCCCCTGCACCAACTTCGGTAATTCCTAAAATAACAATCTTATTTTTAAAATATTCTGGCTTTATTTTTTGCTCATACACATCTAAAAATGAAACAGTTTCATACTGCTCTTTTTTATAGTAATTCAAACGAACAAAACCCTGTTCATTAAGCTTTATAAGCTTTTTATTTATAGAAACTTCATTTTCACTAACGCGACTTATATCTTTATCGTAACGTAAGCGAAGGGCTTGAATACTTAACGAAGGAAAAAGCATATCATGGTAATACACTGCGACAGGATAAGAACGTAAAAGTGTATCACTCCCAGCGACTGTTGTAAAACTCCCCGAAAGGCTACATGATTCTAAAATAGGCAAGATATTCATCTCTGCATGTTTTGCCGCAATGAAAGTTGGATTGTGAAACTCAGAAATCTGAGCATGAAGTAAGTCAAGAGCAGAGTCACTTAAAACTTCAAGAGCATCTTCGCTTATCTCTTGTGTAGCATTGTGTCTAAGAAAAAATCCACATACACTCGCATTGAGATTTGAAAGAGAATCAGACAAGGCATAATCTTTTTCTTGGGTAGTTTCTTCTGAAAAAATCATATCGAGCATCACTACATCTGAGAAAGATAAATTTTCGATGCCTTTTGCTAAAACAGCACGGTCCCAAGGCCATCTTCCAAAACGATTTACACTAGGTTCATCGACTGCAACAAAAATAACATCTTTACTTGGTTCTTTTTCTTGTAACGCGAAGTTTGTATCATTAAAGCGTAAAGAAAAGGTCTCAAAAGGTTCAACTTTGTAAAACTGTAGTAACAAAACAAACAGTGAGATAGAGAATATAACCCCTATGTAAATGAGCTTTTCTTTCATCTTTTTCTACTTCATAAACTTTACTAACTTTTCAAAATGTTCAAACTCTTGGTCATCTTTTTCACTCCACTTATCTTCGTTTACTCGTTTTCCAAAAAAAGATATACGATGATTTTGTTTTAAATCAAAAGATTTTGTAGGTTCAGCGACAGCATACTTATTTTGAGCATCTTTATACTTTTGAAACTCTGTTTTTTGCTTACTCACATAGTCATTAAATTCGGCTTGTACTTTTTGTCTATAGAGGTCAAACTTTTCTTTTATACTTGTAACACCAATGACACCCTCTTTAAGACTTACAGAAGCATCTTTTGAAGCATTTATTATAAATGTTGTTCCCTTAATCCCAATAATGGCGAAATCTGTTTTAATTTTTAAAGAATTTTTCACATCCCGTGAAGCAATCTTATAAAAAATCTTGCCCTCTTTTTGTTCAACATCAACCGCAGATTTAAAATGAATACTTGATTTTTCATCTAGGATCACTGTTGAACCATCTTTCAGGTGCAATTGTGCAGTTGCCTTTCTTGATGTTACTACTAAATCACCTTCTTGAATCTCTATATTTTGAGTTACTTTACTCTTTTTAATCGACCCTTCATGTTTAATCTTGACATTTCCTTTGTATTGACTCACTGTACCAATAATAGCATTGGCAAATGCGAACATAACACTAAACACTAATAAAAAAATTATTTTCATTTCAGACTCCTAAAATTATTGTTTCTCATTATATCATTTAATTTCACTATTTTGTAGTAAACTCAAAAACACCATCAAAGTTTTCAAGAGACTCATCTTTTAAGTGCCCACACCGTTCTTCATACAGTTTATACAAATATTTTTGGTATTTTGTATATAAAACATTAAACATAAGTTCTGCTTGAGAAAACTTTGATGCTACATATAAGTCATGTGCTTTTTCATATAAACTAAACTCTGCCAGTTTTTCTTCATCTGCAATACCCATAGATTGGACTTCATAAATTTTGACTGGTTTATGTTTTCCTTTTACACGAACGATATCTAAAAGTTGTATGACATACTCCTCTTGAAGTAACTCCTTTGTAAACTCCGAAATCACTAAACGTACTTTATAAGGCTTACATAGACCTTCTAAACGCGAAGCCAAGTTTACTGAATCGCCTATGATTGTATAATCTGAGCGTCCTTTTGATCCTATCTCTCCAACAACTGCATCTCCTGTATTGATCCCTATACCGTAGTCAACATCAAAACCATACTCTTTTTTGATAGTAATATTGAGTTCATCTCGCATTCCAACCTGCTCAAGTGCAGTTTGCACTGCCTTATCTGCATGGTTATGTACCTCTAAGGGAGCATTCCAGTAGGCCATCACTGCATCCCCGATAAACTTATCTATAGTACCTCTGTTTTTTTCTACGACTATAACCATTGCATTCATATAAAAATTTAAAAAATCTGTAATGCGCTTTGGGGACTCCAAGGTTTCTGAGATAGAAGTAAAAGAGCGAATATCGGAAAAATAAATACTCGCGTTAACCTCCCTTGAATTCATATCTGTACTTTCAGGATGGAGAAGTAAATCTTCCATAACTTGCTTTGAGACTTTTTTTGAAAAACTTCCTTTTATAAGCTCTTTTTGTCGTGATTCAAAAAAGTATTTTATACCTAAAATAGTTACTAGAGAAAAAACAAGTGTTACAATAGGAAATATAACATTTATGATTATATGCTGCGAGAAAAGCATATAATAGTTAAAGTATAAGACCCCTACAAATAACATCAAGTATGAGCTGATTAAGAAAATAAGATGAAAATAAGAAACCAGAAAAAGTATAATAAATGTAATTATCAAGATGGCTAAAATATCGACACTCTCTACCCAACTTGCTTTATAAAGCATGTCGTGGTTTAAGAGGTTATCTAACATATTTGCATGGAGTTCAACTCCAGCTATAACACTATCCATCGGTGTTGATCTAAGGTCCATAAGTCCATAAGCAGATGTTCCAATCAAAACCAACTTCCCATCTATAAGCTTTTTTGCTACAGTTTGATTGTAAATATCTAAAGCAGAGATATAGGTATAACTTTTGAAAGGACCTTTAAAATTTATATGTAAGCGGGCAAATCTATCACAAGCTATAATCTCTTTTCCTAAACTGATACTTTCAACACCAACTTCAGAGTAATTTATACTTACTTTTTTAAACCCCTTTGCAATTCGGTACATCTCAAAGGCAAGAGAAGGGTAAATTTCCATGTCATACCCTATCAACATAGGGACACTTCTAATTATTCCTGTTTCATCGGGAATATTGTTGATGTAACCACTAGAATAAGCCTCAGTTTGTAAAAGTTCTAAGTTTGTTAAAACACCCACTGCATGAGGGATAAAGTTCATTTTAGGTTTATGCCTTTGCATAAATATTGCAGGGATAAGTGGTGCTTCATTCTCATTTTTAACATCAAAATCAAAGGTATACCCTAAAATAGTTGGTGTTTGTGCAACTGTCTGTGCCAAAATCAGGTCATAATCAGGAAGGTTTTTAGAGTCTAAATGCCAAGTTTGTGCTATCTTTGTAGGTGAGGTCTTATCTGCCTCACTAAAAATAATATCTAAACCTATAATTGCAGCATTCATTTGTGTAAGGTTTTGCAAAATTTTTGCTATTTTATCTCTCTCCCATGGCCATTGTCCAAGAGATTTTATACTTTTTTCATCTATATCCACTATAACAACTGCATCACTTGCCTGCTCAGGGCCACGAAATTTAAAATAAAAATCTCGAACACGAGAATCAAGAGACTGAAAATGTGAAGGGAGAAAAAGGTATGCACTTGAAAGAAGTAGACTTAGAAATAAATATGCTAAGATTAAGACTCTGTATTTTCCATTCATAGCATTATTTTATCTGATTTAATCTTACTATAGTATTTATTGCCAAGCTGTATACACTAGTTTGTTATACTTTCATAAAAAGGCTCTTGTTTATGCTCAAAATACTATTTTCTCCCTCTGAGGGTAAAAATACCGGTGGTACGGAAGAAAAAAAAGACCTTTTTGGAGCTTCCAACGCGAGAAGTGTCATTTTAGATACATACAATGAAATCATTCTTTCAAAAGATGAAGAAGCTATCAAAAAACTCTTTGGTATGAAAAAGTTTAGTGACTGTGAACCTTACATAGCAGACCTTTATAAGAGCGAACTTATGTCTGCAATAGAGCGTTACCAAGGGGTGGCTTATGACTATCTCAAGTATAAAGAACTCACCCTCGAGCAACAAAACTATCTTAAACAAAACACTATAATCTTTTCAAACCTTTATGGTCCACTTTTAGGTGGTGATACTATCGCCAACTACAAAGTAAAACAAGGTAATAGTATAGACGATATTGTTCCCGAAAAATTTTATAAGGAACGTTTTTCGTACCAACTTGATTTGTATCTTGCACAAGATGACATT
>Ga0256826_1002803_pt1 | contig 10545 bp, 5 predicted proteins | sample CV79metaG_FD_185975 | JGI IMG/M metagenome (GOLD analysis project Ga0256826, IMG submission 185975) | Hydrothermal vent microbial communities from East Pacific Rise, Pacific Ocean - CV79 | ecosystem: Environmental > Aquatic > Marine > Hydrothermal vents | place: Pacific Ocean: East Pacific Rise... | reverse complement strand
GATCTGGCATAACTGGACGAACGGGAGCTTTTCTTCTTCTCATATCGAGTATCCTTATTCTTCAATTTTTTCAAATTTACTCAAAATTAATTACTTAAAATTAATCCTGTAGCTATTGAATATATTTATTTAAAAAAACAGTCTTTGACTATTTTTTAGGTTTTTTTGTTCCATATTTAGAACGAGCAACCATACGGTTAGCAACACCAGCAGTATCAAGAGCACCACGAACGATATGGTATTTAACACCAGGTAAATCTTTAATACGACCACCACGTACAAGTACGATAGAGTGTTCTTGAAGGTTATGACCCTCACCACCGATATACGAAATAACTTCGAAACCAGATGTTAATCTAACTTTTGCAACTTTTCTTAAAGCCGAGTTAGGTTTTTTTGGTGTAGTCGTATAAACACGAGTACATACACCACGACGCTGTGGACATGAAACAAGAGCAGGTGATTTAGATTTCTTAATCACACGTTTACGCTCATTACGAATCAGTTGATTGATTGTAGGCATACAATTCCTTTATGTAGTTTTCCAGTAGAATTTAATTCCTCAATAATTGAGAGAATTATAGACACGAAATAATACAGAAATAGTAATTAAAGTTTGCTTATTTTAAGATTTTATTAATAATTTGTAGATTTAATGAGAGGATATAATTAGATATGAGTTGAACTCATATCTAATTTAAAAAAGATTACTCTTCTTCTTCAACGAATGTAACTTTTTGATCTTTATAAATACCAGTTCCAACAGGAATAGTACGACCAATAATAACATTTTCTTTTAAGTTTTCAAGATTATCTACTTTAGCACTTACAGCAGCTTCAGTAAGAACTTTAGTTGTATCTTGGAATGATGCAGCTGATATGATACTATCTGCAGATACAGCAGCACGTGTTATACCAACAAGGAATGGTTCAGCTATTGCAGGACGACCACCAAGACGAATAATTTTTACATTTTCAGCAGCAAATTTAGCTTTTGAAATTAAATCACCCTCGATAAACTTAGTGTCACCTGATTTAACAATTTTAATCTGACGTAACATCTGAGTAAAGATAACTTCAATGTGCTTATCAGCAATATTAACACCTTGTGAACGATAAACTTGTTGTACTTCAGATACTAGGTAGTTATAAAGTGCTTTTACACCCATAATACGTAGTAATTCATGAGATGAAAGGATACCTGTAGTTAAACGCTCACCTGAGTGAACAAAATCACCAGCACTTACTAGTGCTTCATGAGATTTATCTACAAAATACTCTTTTACAATTCCATTTTCAGAATTTGAAATAACTATTCTAACTTTACCACGAAGCATTTTACCAAAGCTAACAGTACCATCTATTTCAGAAATAAGTGCAGTTGCTTTAGGACGACGACCTTCAAAAAGTTCACTAACACGAGGAAGACCCCCTGTAATATCTGATGATTTTTGAAGTGCTTTTGGTGTTTTAGCAATAATATCAGCTACTTTAACAGTTGCACCATCTGCAACATATACAGAAGATTTAGGCTCAATAGCATAACGAAGTAATTCCCCTTCATTAGTTGCAAGTACTACAGTTGGTTTATATTCACTAGACATATGTTCATTAATCATTAAACGAGATTTACCAGTTAACTCATCCATCTGTTCAGTTGCTGTTGTACCAATAATAATATCTTCATATTGAATTGTACCGTTTGCTTCTGAAATAATAGGGTTAGAGTATGGATCCCATTCGGCAATTACTACAGATTCATCAGATGATGGTTTTGCTATTAAAGTTGTTGCATCAACAATTTCGTTATCGTCAATAGTAATTACTGAACCACGTGCAATATAATGACGAACACCTTCACGGTTATTACTATCAATTATAGCTGCAAAAAGTCCTTTTTCCTCTACTGCATGTCCAGCTTTAACACCTTCAAATCTTTCTAGGTAATCACCTTTAAGAATAAAGTATTTAACTGTACCTTCTTCCTTAGCTAAGATTTTTTGAGTAACTGGTGCACCATTTTCAACAAGTAATTCAGATGCATAAGGAATACGTGATGGAACATTCCATCCATCCTTAATAGTTTCAACGATAGACTCGTCTTCAGAAACTTCACTTCCACTTACATAAGGAAAATAGTATTTACCCTCTATTTGCCCAGATATACCTGCAAGTTCATTAGGTTTAGCAATCTCATTTTTTCTAAGAGAGTAACGGATAGTATCATCCTTACCTACTACACTTATAATAACTTCATCATGTATAGTTTGAATTTCAACCTTACCAGAAAATGGTGCTTTGATTTTAGGTTCAACTAAAAGTACAGCTGCATTTCTACGATTTGCTACTATATTTTTACCTTCTTTATTAGCATAAGTTTTAAGGTTGTAATAGCGGATAAAACCTTCTTTATTAGCTAATACTTGGCGCTCTTGGGCAGTACTTGATGCTGTTCCCCCAACGTGGAACGTACGAAGAGTAAGTTGTGTACCAGGCTCCCCAATAGACTGAGCTGCTACGATACCAATAGCCTCACCAGGTCTAACGATATGACCTGTTGCAAGATTCACACCATAACATAATGCACAAACACCATCTACACTTTTACAAGTTGTTGGTGTTCTAATGTGTGCTGTTTTAATTCCTGCTTCTGCAATTACTTTTGCTGAAACTTCATCAAGAAGTGTACCCTCAGCATAAAGAATTTCATTTGATATTGGATCAATAATATCATCAGCAAGTACACGACCATCAAGTCTGTCTTCTAAAGACTCAATAAGAGTATTTTGATCTTGAATATCAGAAATCTCAATACCTTCGTGAGTATGACAGTCATGCTCAACAATCTTAACATTTTGTGCAACATCAACAAGCTTACGAGTTAGGTAACCCGCATTGGCAGTTTTAAGTGCTGTATCGGCAAGACCTTTACGAGCACCGTGAGTTGAAATGAAGTACTCAATTACATTTAATCCCTCTTTAAAGTTAGAGATAATTGGAGTTTCAATAATATCACCTGAAGGCTTAGCCATAAGACCACGCATACCAGCAAGCTGACGAATTTGTGCAGCAGAACCACGAGCACCAGAGTCAGCCATCATATGAATAGAGTTAAAACCATCTTTATCAGTTTCAACAAGTTCCATCATCTCAGCGGCTAGTGTATTATTTGTATCTGTCCAAACATCAATAATTTTATTGTAACGCTCTTGTTCAGTTAAAAGACCAGCTTCAAACTGTTTTTGAATCTCAATAACACGTGCTTTAGATTCAGCAATTTTTGCAGGTTTCATATCTGGAACACGAATATCATCAGCAGAAATAGACACACCAGCTTCAGTTGCATGTTTAAAACCTAAATCTTTAAGACGGTCTAAGAAACCAGCTGTAACACCGATACCACCATGTTTTTGAACATAATCAACGATAGCATTAATAGCTTTTTTCTTCATAACTGTATTCCATAATTCAGCAGGAACAAAATCTGGTAAAATTGCTTTAAGAAGCATACGTCCAGCTGTAGTATGAATAATACGACCATCAATACGAGTTCTTACTTTTGCATGTAGATCAAGAGCATCATGCTCTAATGCGATATTAATTTCATCAACATTTGAAAATAGTTTATTAGAACCTTTTACACCATTCTTTTCAAGAGTAATGTAATAGATACCAAGAACCATATCCTGTGAAGGTGTAGCGATTGCTTTACCTGATGCAGGAAGAAGGATATTCATAGATGCGAGCATAAGCACTTTACACTCTGCAATAGCGGCAGAAGATAAAGGTACATGAACAGCCATCTGATCTCCATCGAAATCGGCATTAAATGCAGCACAAACTAATGGATGTAGCTGAATAGCTTTCCCATCAATAAGTTTCGGGTGAAATGCTTGAATAGAAAGTTTGTGAAGTGTTGGTGCACGGTTAAGCATAATTGGATAACCATCAACAATTTCAGCAAGACATTCCCATACTTCGTTAGTTTTAGCTTCAATCATTTTCTTCGCAGCTTTAACAGTTGTAGCATAACCCTTATCTTCAAGTTTAGCAATTAAATGTGGTTTGAATAGTTCAAGAGCCATTTTCTTAGGTAGACCACACTGGTCCATTGTTAACGATGGTCCAACAACAATTACAGAACGACCAGAGAAGTCAACACGTTTACCAAGAAGATTTTGACGGAAACGACCTTGTTTACCTTTAATAATTTCAGATAATGATTTTAAAGGACGTTTATTAGCACCTTTAACAGCATTAGCACGACGACCATTGTCAAAAAGTGCATCTACAGACTCTTGTAGCATACGTTTTTCATTACGTACAATAATTTCAGGAGCTTGAAGTTCAACAAGACGTTTTAAACGCTGGTTACGGTTAATAACACGACGATAAAGGTCATTTACATCAGAAACAGCAAACTTACCGCCATCAAGTGATACAAGTGGACGTAAGTCTGGTGGAAGAACTGGTAAAACAGTTAACATCATCCATGCAGGATTATTTCCACTATTTAAAAAAGACTCAATAACTTTAAGACGTTTATTTATAGTTTTCTTTTTTGCTTCCGATTTTGTTTGAGTTAATGCTTCTTTTAAACTAGTAAATAAATCAACTAAGTCGATAGAATCCAGCAAATCACGAACAACTTCACCACCCATTCTAGCTTTGAAACCAAGTGCATCAAATCTTTGTACTAAAGTTCTATATTGCTCTTCATTTAATACATCATACTGAAGTACAGGTGTTTTTGCTTCAGCATCATAGTATGCTTCTCCACCGTTTTCAACAATATAAGCTTCATAATAAAGTACACGTTCAAGATCTTTCATCTTAATACCAAGTAAAGTACCTATACGTGAAGGTAGTGATGAAACATACCAAATATGTGCAACAGGAGTTACTAGTTCAATATGACCCATACGAGTACGACGAACCTTTGTAGATGTAACTTCAACACCACATTTCTCACATACAACACCCTTATAGCGCATCTTTTTGTATTTACCACAAAGACACTCATAGTCTCTCACTGGTCCAAAAATTTTCGCACAAAAAAGTCCATCACGTTCAGGCTTAAGTGTACGGTAGTTAATAGTTTCAGGTTTTTTCACTTCACCATTTGACCAAGACATTACCTTCTCAGGTGATGCTAGGCGAAACTGAAGTTGTTTAATATCTTTAGGTCTATTCTCTTCTGTTACTGCTACTGGTATTAATTTACTCATCGTCTTCTACCTCGTCCATAATCTCTACATCAAGTGCAAGTGCTTGAAGTTCTTTTGTTAAAACAAATAGTGTTTCAGGAATACCAGATGCTGGTATTAATTCACCTTTTGTGATTGCTTTGTAAGCACGTACACGACCATCAACATCATCAGATTTGATAGTAAGCATCTCTTTAAGTACAGCAGATGCACCGTATGCTTCAAGAGCCCAAACTTCCATCTCTCCAAATCTCTGTCCACCAAAGAGTGCTTTACCACCAACTGGTTGTTGTGTAACAAGTGAATATGGTCCAGTTGATCGAGCATGAATTTTTTCATCAACAAGGTGATGTAATTTAAGAATATACATAAATCCAACATTTACACGCTCTTTAATTTTCTCACCAGTAAGACCATTGTAAAGTACTACTTTACCATCAGTATCCATTTTTGCAAGTTCATATAATTTTTCAAATTCTCCAGCATTAACACCTTCAAAAATTGGAGTAGCAAAACGAACACCACCTTTAGCCCAATCTCTAGCATATTTTAAGAATACATCATCACTCATATCACCTATAACTTTTACAGCATTCATCATACCTGCTATATCAGCTATAGAAATCATTTTAGCTCTTAATTTATCAATAAAATCTTTCTGCTTAGTGTCAAATTCTTCTTGTATTTGATTTCCTAGTTCACGACCTGCCATACCAAGATGCATTTCTAAAATCTGTCCAATATTCATACGAGAAGGTACACCTAGTGGGTTAAGACATACATCAACTGAACGTCCATCTTCCATATATGGCATATCAACTTCTGGAACTATGATAGAAACAATACCTTTATTTCCGTGACGACCAGCCATTTTATCCCCAACCTTAAGGTTACGTTTCGTAGCTATATAAATCTTCACATATTTAACAACACCATTTGGAAGAATGTCATCTTTCTCTAAAATAGTAAGTTTCTCTTCATGCTCATCTCTGAAAACACGTTTTTGTTTTTGAAAGTGATTTTTAGTCTTAGAGTACTCATCTTGAATTGATTCACTAAATGACTTAACAATAGCATTCATAGCAAAACGATTCACCTCTTTAAGATCATCGCCATTAATTGTGTCACCAGCTTTATAATCTGTTTCGGCAATTGTAATATCAGCTAAAAGTGCTTCACGAGTAAGCAGTTTAGTCACACGTAGCATCTCTTCTTTATCTATCATAAGTAAACGGTCATAATGCTCACGTTCTAAGTAATCACGTTCTTCTTTTTCAAGCTCAAGTGCACAAGGATCTTTATCATAACCTTTTTTTGTGAAAACTTTAATGTCAACAATAACACCTTCCATAGAAGGAGGGCAATAAAGTGATTTATTTACAACATGACCAGCTTTTTCACCAAATATTGCACGTAATAAACGTTCTTCAGGAGTTGGTTTAACTTCACCCTTAGGGCTTACTTTACCAACTAAAATCATACCACCAGACACATTAGTACCAATTTTAACAATACCTGATTCATCAAGATGTGCTAACTCATCATCACGAACATTTGGTATATCTCGTGTTATCTCTTCCACACCATGCTTAAGTTCACGAGCTTCAACTTCTTTTTCATAAATATGTACAGATGTAAACTGATCTTTTCGAATCATACGTTCCGAAATAACAATAGCATCCTCAAAGTTGTAACCATTCCAAGGCATAAATGCAACCATAGCATTTACTCCTAGAGCAAGTTCTCCTTGGTCCATATTTGGACCATCAGCTATTATTTGACCTTTAGCTACTATCTCTCCAACTTTCACAATTGGTTTTTGAGTAAATGATGTATTTTGATTTGTTCTCAAATTCTTTTGTAAAGGGTAATAATCAATATAAATTTCTCCATCTTCATCACCCATTACATAAATATGTTTACCATCAACTTTTTCTATTTTACCACCACGCTTTGCTTTAACACATTCCCATGAATCACGAGCAACAAGTTTTTCAACACCTGTTCCAACCATTGGAGAGTATGCACGTAAGAGTGGAACAGCTTGACGTTGCATATTTGATCCCATTAGAGCACGATTGGCATCATCATGTTCCAAGAATGGAATGAGTGAAGCTGCTACACCAACAACCATGTGAGATGACAAATCTGCATACTGACATTCTGTTGGACTTTGAAGAAGTATTTCACCATCTTGACGAATAGCAATTAGTTCTTCAATAAATTGATTATTTTCATCAAGTTTATTTGAAGCAGCTGCAATTTTAACACCCTCTTCTTGTGTCGCTGTAAGATAAACAACTTCATCAGTTATTTGACCATCTTTCATTATTTTATATGGTGCTTCAATAAAACCATGTGCATTCACTTTAGAATATGTTGCAAGAGTATTTATAAGACCAATATTTTGACCCTCTGGAGTCTCAATAGGACAAATTCTACCATAATGAGTTGGATGAACATCACGTACTTCAAAACCAGCACGTTCTTTAACAAGACCACCTTCTCCTAGCGCAGACAAACGACGCTTGTGTGTAACTTCAGAAAGTGGATTTGTTTGATCCATAAATTGAGACAGTTGTCCACCAGAGAAAAATTCCATAATAGTAGAAGTAATCATTTTTGAGTTAATTAGATCATGAGGCATAAGTTCAGCCATAGGACCACTCATAGTAGACAATTTATCTCGAATTGCTTTTTGCATTTTTACAAGACCATTATGTAATTCATTTCCTAAAAGTTCACCAATTGAACGAATACGACGATTACCAAGGTGATCTCTATCATCAATATGACCTTGACCATTCTTAACTTTAATTACATATTTAACAGATTCAATAACATCTTGATGAGTAAGTACTGTTACATATTCTGGGATATCCATACCAAGCTTATGATTCATTTTCATACGACCAACACGAGTTAAATCATAACGTTCAGGATCAAAAAATAATTGGTTAACAAATGCTTTTGCAGCTTCTTTAGTGACTGGTTCACCTGGACGCATAACTTTGTATATACGTATAGCTGATAAATCATTTTCATCTTCAATTTCTTCAGTTTGCTTAAGAAGTTTTAAAGAGTCAGCATCAGCATTAAATGCATTAATAATTGAGCTATCTACACCTTCCGCTAAATCATTTGCTATTTTAAATTCATTTACTCCTATCTCTGCCATCTTTTTCAACTTAGTTTCATCAATATGAGTCATAGTATCAAAAAGTACTTCACCAGTTTCAGGGTCAATAATTGCTTCTGCTAAATAACGATCAAGTAAAATTTCCAATGGATATTCAACATTTGTGATTCCATCATCAATTAATTTTTGAGCTTTTTTAGCTGATAATCTTTTTCCAGAGTTTACAAGTATAGTTCCATCTGTACTTACTAAATCGTAAGATATTCTTGATGCATAATCTTTTGGATTAAATGCAATTGAAAATTGATTATCAGATAAACTTACTGTTTGTATTGGATAAAAAAGTTTCAATATATCTTGTTTAGAATAACCTAGTGCACGGAACATAATTGTTACAGGAACCTTACGGCGTTTATTAATTCTCATATAAAGGATATCTTTAGGATCATATTCAAAGTATAACCATGAACCACGATCTGGGATAATTTGACCAGTATAGATAAGTTTATTTCCAGCTGTTGTAGATTCTTCTTCTTTAAAAATTACACCTGGTGAACGGTGAAGTTGATTAACAACAACACGTTCAACACCATTAATAATAAAAGAAGTTCTATCTGTCATAAGTGGAATATCACGAACAAATATATTTTGCTCTTTAATATCTTTTACACCAAGTTTTTCTTTAGTGTTCTCATCTCTGTCCCAAAGAACTAGACGAGTTTTCATTCTAAGACTTACAGCATATGTAAGTCCTCTTTCCATACATTCACGAACTGTGTACTTAGGATTTGCCACTTCACTACCAACATACTCAACTGTTAATCTGTTTTGAGTGTCATGAATAGGAAATGCAGATTGAAATACTTTTTCAATACCACTTGCAGATCTATCTTTTGCATCTAACATTAAGAATGTATTATAAGAATTCTGTTGTAATTGGAGTAAGTTGGGTACTTCGATTGCTTGAGGAGTTTTAGAGAAGTCTACACGAAGACGATTTCCGGAGTATAAAGTATTTAACATTTGCTAACCTCGATGAATATTTGTATCAGTTCAAGCGTCCTTGAATGATCATTATGAGGCTCTTTTAAGAGCTCGATATTTATTAGTGCTTATAAACGACATAAGGGCACTTTTGCGAGGAGATAAAATTCTCTTCGCAAAAGCGCCCAAAGGCGAAGAATCCGAGGATTCTTCAATAGTGCTAATAAAAGTTAATTATTTAACTTCTACTACTGCACCAGCTTCTTCTAAAGCAGTTTTAGCTTCTTCAGCAGCATCTTTATCTACGCCCTCTTTGATTGTAGATGGAAGACCTTCACAAGCCTCTTTCGCTTCTTTAAGTCCAAGACCAGTAAGAGCACGAACAGCTTTAATAACAGCAATTTTCTTAGCACCAACATCAGTAAGTACTACATCAAATTCAGTTTTTTCAGCAGCAGCTTCACCAGCAACAGCTCCACCAGCAACAGCAACAGGTTGTGCAGATACTTGAAATTTTTCTTCAAATTCTTTAACTAATTCAGAAAGTTCTAAAACAGAAAGTCCTGAGATAAATTCTAATACGTCTTCTTTAGTAACAGCCATAATGACTCCTTCAATTTTTATATTTTATTTTGTGAATTTAATCACTGTATAGAAGTGAAGACTAAGCTTCTTCTTCTAATTTTTGTCTAAGAGCATCGATTCCAACAGCCATATTCGTGATTGGAGCCATCCAAGTAGCAGCAAGCATACCGAGAAGTTCTTCACGACCTGGAAGTTTAGCGAATGCTTCAATTTTAGCTATATCTGCAGGTTCTTTATCTAGGTAACCAGCTTTAATAACAAATTTCTCATTGTTTTTAGCGAAATCAGCAGCAACTTTAGATGCACTAATAACGTCATCAGACCAAATAAAAATATTTGTGTCTTTAATTTCTACACCGCTCATCTCTGCATTTTTCAATGCGATAGTAGCAAGAGTATTTTTAACAACCTGAACACTTGTATCTTTAGCACGAGCATTAACACGTAACTCTTCAAGTTCACTTACAGTGAGACCTTTGTAGTCACAGATAATAACCGCTGTTGTATCAGCAAATGCTGTAGTTAATTCTGCAATTAATTCAACTTTTCTTGATTTTAACATATATTTCTCCTTTCCAGACATAACTTCAAGAGGGGTGAGAAAGGCTCGATTAAGCTAATCATCAACAC
>Ga0256826_1002802_pt1 | contig 10546 bp, 8 predicted proteins | sample CV79metaG_FD_185975 | JGI IMG/M metagenome (GOLD analysis project Ga0256826, IMG submission 185975) | Hydrothermal vent microbial communities from East Pacific Rise, Pacific Ocean - CV79 | ecosystem: Environmental > Aquatic > Marine > Hydrothermal vents | place: Pacific Ocean: East Pacific Rise... | reverse complement strand
AGCTGACGCTGTTAATGTTCCAATGGTTACAGATGTTCGTGGTTCAATGTTTGGTTTCTTCTTCTCTGACAAACCAGTTAAGAACTTTGACGATGCCTTAGAGAACAACTCTGAGCTTTTTGGTAAATTCCACGGTAAAATGTTAGAGAAAGGTGTCTACCTTGCTTGTTCATCTTATGAAACAGGTTTCATCTCTACTGCTACAAGTGATGAGATGATTGAGCAAGCTATTCAAGCTGCTAAAGAGTCACTTCAAGAACTCTCTTCGTAACAAATATCAGACTTTTGTCTGATATTTAAAATTTTATTAAATTAAAAACTATAAATTAATTTTCAACTTTTATTTATCTTATTCTCTCTTTTAAAACTCTTAATTTCTCTTCTAATATTTTCAAATGTGATGTTATTTCACCTTTTTCATTAAAAAATAATAGTCTAAAATAGTATATATTTTATTTAACATTAATTTAAACAGTAAATCATGGAAAAATGAATAAAGTTCTCACAAACCCAAAAATGAGTAAAAAATAGGCATATAAAAAGTGAAATTATTTGCTATCATTTATCATCGATAGATCAAGTAAGGAGGATTTAAATTGATGCAAAGAGGTAAAGTATTAAAGGCATTACTGCTAGTACTCGTATTGTTTATGACTGCATGTAGTCAAAATCAAAATACCCTAAAAGTTAAAGAGCTTAATTCTGAAGTCAAAGATCAGAACAAAACAACTCTTGACTTAACAACTTTGAGTTCTGAGCTCATTACAGACAACCAAACAGAAACTTGGGTTCCACTCCAAATTGAAGATGAAGTTGAATGGAATGCAAAAGAGCTTTTAGGAAAAAAATATGTATGGGGTGCAACTGGACCTAATACTTATGACTGTTCTGGATTTACCCAAAAGATATATGATGATTTAGGAATTAAAATTCCTAGAGTTTCACGAGAGCAAGCGAAACACGGTAGACTTTTACAATTTGAAGATTTGAAAAAGGGTGATTTAGTATTTTTTCAAACCAATAGAAGAAGACCTGGTCTGGTTACACATGTAGGAATTTACCTTGGTAATGGAGACTTTATACATGCCAGTTCAGGAGCGAAAAAAATTGTTATTTGTAACTTTAAAAAAGATTGTTTCTATAAAAAACGTTTTTTATGGGGTAGAAGAGTTATTAAAGATACACAGCACATTGCAACAACACAAGAGACTATACAAAGTTCAAAGAGTCTATAGTAACTCTTCAAACTTAAAGCCATTCTCCTGTAAAACTTTACGTACCTCTTCTTGATGCTCAAGACCTTTGGTTTCTAAAGAGACAGAAACCACTGCGTCGCCAAACTCTAACTCAACAGAGGTTCTGTCATAACCAATATGGACAATATTTGCATCTGCATTGGTCAATAACTCTGTAAACATCATTAGTGAACCTGGTTTATCTACCATGACTACTGAAAGTTTCATTTTACGTGAACTCTTCACCAGACCTTTTTCAATAATAAGTGAAAGCATCGTTACATCAATATTTCCTCCACTAAGAACTATACCAATTTTTGAACCTTTTTCTAGCTTTAACTTTCCATGTAAAAGAGCAGCCACACCCACAGCTCCAGCACCTTCAACCAATACTTTTTGTTTCTCTAACAAAAAGAGTATCGCTGCTGCAATTTCATCTTCACAAACTAACTCTAATGCATCTACTTCTTTTAAAATATGTTCAAGAGTAATAGGTGATGCATCACGTACTGCAATACCATCAGCAATGGTTCGTACACTTTTAGTTCCATGAGCCTCTTTTGAGTCATAAGACTCTTTCATGGCAGGAGCCCCAGCAGAGGCAATACCAATAACTTTTGTACTAGGATTTAAAGCATTAGTAGCAATTCCCATTCCAGCAATAAGTCCCCCTCCTCCAACAGGTACAACAATAGCATCTAAATCAGGCTGTTCCTCTAGCATCTCAACAGCAACTGTTCCTTGCCCAGACATCACTTCATTGTCAGTAAAAGGATGAACAAACTCTTTCTTATGCTCTTGGCTATAGGTCATTGCATATGCATATGCTTCATCATAGTTTGCACCATGTAAAATGACATTAGCACCAAACTCTTTGACTCCTTGAATTTTATTAAGTGGAGTAGAATCAGGCATGACAATGGTAGCTTCAATATTAAAGTGTTTAGCAGAAAAAGCAACACCTTGTGCATGGTTACCAGCAGATGCAGCTACAACTCCCCCTTTTTTACCAGTTTCAATAAGCGTTGCAATTTTGTTAAAAGCTCCACGCAATTTAAATGCACCTGTTCGTTGAAGGTTCTCTTTTTTCAAGTAGACTTCATAGCCACTCATTTCAGAAAGTATAGGAGCATAAGAGAACGGAGTATGATGTATGACTCCATCTAAACGCTCTTGTGCCTCTTTTATAGATTTTAAATCTAACATTTATGTTTCCTAAGTATTATATTGTAAGAATTATATCGAAAAGGATTAAATATGGAATGTGAAATGCCAAGAGTGAACTCAAACAGAGATGAGATAAAAAAATATTTTGAAGAGGTTAAAACCATTGCTGTTCTAGGGTGTTCCCCTGACAACACAAAAGCGAGTAACCATGTAGCTGAGTACCTAAGAGATGCTGGATATAAAATGATTCCTGTTTACCCAAAGCATGATGAAATTTTAGGTCAAAAAGTTTACAGAAGTTTAGCCCAGATTGATGTACCTGTAGACATGGTAGTTGTTTTTAGAAAACCTGCAGCACTTGGTGCTATTGCTGACGCTGTTATTGCTCGTGGAGATGTAAAAGTCTATTGGACACAGTTAGGGCTCATTAACAATGAAGCAGCCGACAAAGTAAAAGAAGCTGGAATTTCTGTTGTACAAAACTACTGTGCAATGGTTGAGCATAGAGAGATTTTTGCTTAAAATTCTCCTGTAGGAGTAACCTTTACTCCTACAAACCTTCATCTTCAAAATTCTAACTTTATAAAATATAAAATAATAAATAATGTTTTAAATTAACTTATATATAAAATAAATTGTAAAGAAACAATCTATTTATCCTTAAAAAGTGATGTAAAAAGATACTTTTTATGTATACTATTTTAAGAAAAAAATAAAGGATAAAAAATGAAGAAAAATTTTAAAGTAAAAAGTTTGGTATTAATAGGATTACTATTTGGTGTAAATACAACAACACTTATGGGAAATGGTGAGCTAATTCAAAACGGAAGTTTTGAGAATTTTTCTGTAGATAAAGATCATGGAAAATGGAAACTTGTTCATTTTGATAACTGGAGTGGAAGTGGAGAAGTTTGGAACAATCGCATGGGGAGAATTGCAACAAAAGGGGAGTACAAAGCTGAACTAGATGTAGGACGTAAAAGTGTTAATAGTTTAGAGCAATCTATTACAACTATTAATGGGGAAAAATATACACTAAGTCTAGATGCTTATGCGAGAAAAGCTGGAACATCTGATTTTGAACTTCTTGTTGATGGTCAACTTGTTTTAAGAGTTACACCTACTAGACACTGGAAAAAGTATGGTACAGAATTTACAGGTAATGGGTCAAATCAAACTATTACTATTCGTGAAATTACATCACAAGATGATGGTCGTGGAACAATAATTGATAATCTTTCTATTCAAAGTGATTTCTCTTTAGATCAACTCATTGCACAAGAGAGAGCATTAGTAGAGATTATTGAACCTACAGGTTTAAATCAAATTCATGATGTAATTGCTAATGACACTTATCTAAATGCAAAAGTTTCAGCTGAAGATGTAGTAAAAGCACAAGAGGCTTCAACACGTATGAATGAGCTTATTTTCGAAGCAGTCAATGTTAATGCTTTAGCTAATGATGGATTTATTTCGGTTGCAGATACAATGGAGATAAATCTCTATTTAGTTGAGAAATATGCTGAAGAGTGGGCTGAACTAAGAGAAGACTTTAAACTCATAGAGAAAAGAGCAAGAGTTAAAGCTCTAAACCGTAGAGCTGTTAGAAATGTATGGGGTAAAATTTACAATCTTGGTTTTGAAAGTACAAACAATGGAAGAAGTACTACAAATATGGATGGAAACAGAGACAGTAGTTTTACAACTGTAGGCTATCTACTAGGTTCTGTTATGAAAAATGATGCTAAAAATGGTAGTTTAGAAAACAGTAATTTTAAAGAAGTATCAGGAACAACCAATACAAAACTTGACATGATTGTTAATGTGATTTTAACAGACAGAGGATTACTTAGAAAAGTTCCAACCAGTGACCTAAGAGCTGGTGCAACAGCTGCAAACTCAATGAATCATCTTCTCATTGAGGCAATTAAAGCTGAAGGTTTAGGAAATGATAAAAAATTAACTACTGCTGACATTAGAACTGTCAATAACTACTTAGTAACCAATTATGCAGCAGAGTGGGCAGTACTTCATGGAGATGATGAAGATGGTGAAGAGACAGGGTACCATAGAATTCAAAATGATGGTGCAACAACCAGAATGTATGCTGACAATGTTATGAATAACATTGCTGATGGTATTTATCATTTAGGTTTTGAAACAAATAAAAAAGATAGACTGGTTAATGAAGATGGTAATGCAAATCAACGTTTTGAAAAAGTTGCATGGTGGTTAAATAGTTCATTACAAAAAGATTTACAAGAAGGTAAGTTTGTAAATAGTGAATACCACGAAGTAGAAGGAAATACAGGAACATCATTTGATAAAATAATTCCATACATCTATAATAATGAAGGTTTAATCTATAAAGTTTCAATGGATGACATTAGAGAAGGTGCAAGAACAGCAAATGAAATGAATAAACTCATAGTTGAAGCCATCAGAACAACAGGGGTAGTTCAAGACAAGTACATCTCTATAGATGATGTAAAAACACTTAATACCTATTTAGTAGACAACTATGCTTCTCAATGGGCTGAACTTCATGGAAACGATGAAGATGATGAAGAGACTGGGTATCATAGAATTCAAAATGATGGTGCAGTAGGTAGTATGGAAAATAGAAATACGATTAACAGTCTTGCCGATGGAATCTACCATTTAGGTTTTCCTACAAGATTTAAAGACAATCTTGAAAATGAAGATGGAAACAAAAATGTATCTTTTTCAAATGTAGCTTATTGGCTAAATAAATCTTTGAAAAAAGATATTTCTAATGGTACTTTTGAGTAAACTAAATTTTTTTAAAAAGAAAGGGCTTTGCCCTCTCTTCTACTTCAACTCACCCCAAGAGTCTCCAATATTCACAGAACATTCTAAAGGAACAGTAAGCTCCATAATGTTTTCCATAATATGTTTAAACTTTTCTCCTACTTCATCAATAACCTCTTCTCTTACTTCAAAAATAAGTTCATCATGAATTTGTAAAAGCATTGCTCCATCAATATTTTCTTCTTTTATAAAGCTCTCTATCTCTAACATTGAGAGTTTAATGAGGTCAGCTGCAGACCCTTGGAATACAGCATTTACTGACTCACGCATAAAAGCTGCTTTTTGCATTCCTGTAGCATTTTCATAATCAAATATTCTTCTACGCTTTAAAATGGTCTCAACGTAACCAATAGTTTTAACATCGTCTTGAATTTTTGCCAAGAAGTTTTGAATGGTTGGAAAGTTCTCAAAGTAAGCTACAATAATCTCTTTTGCTTCTTTGCTTGTAATACCCAATTCATCGGAGAGTTTTTTTGCTCCCATTCCATATAAGATACCAAAGTTTACAGATTTTGCATAGCTTCTTTTTGCTTCAGCTTCTTCCTCCCCAAAAAGCTTAATAGCTGTTGCCATATGAATGTCTAAGCCTTCATTAAACGAATCAAGTAGAGCCTTATCTTGTGAGAAGTGTGCTAAAAGTCTAAGCTCAATTTGAGAGTAATCAATGCTTAGAAGCTTATACCCTTCTTTAGCAATAAATGCTTCACGAACACTTCTTCCTAGTTCTGAACGAACAGGGATATTTTGTAGGTTGGGGTCTTTTGAACTGAGTCTTCCCGTAGCTGTTCCTGTTTGTAAAAATGAAGTATACACACGGTTTTGTTCATCTAGTTTCGCTAACTTTAAAAGAGGTTCAGCATAGGTTGATAGAAGCTTTTGCGTAGTACGATACTCTAAAATTTTAGGAATAACCTCATGTTCCTCTTTTAGTGAACTAAGTACTGCTTCATTAGTTGAATAACCTGTTTTGGTTTTCTTTCCACCTTTTAAACCCAAATGTTGAAAAAGAATAACACCCAATTGTTGAGTAGACTTAATATTGAATTCTGAACCACATAGCATATAAATTTCTTTGGTAAGTTCGTTAATTCTTGAACTTAGTTTCTCTTGTAAAACTTTTAGCTGTTCAATGTCAAGTTTAATTCCTCGTCGCTCCATTGCAATAAGAGTGTTAATGAATGGATATTCTACATTCTTAGCTTCATCTTTTAAATGGTCAATCGACGCTAAACTCATGGCTTTGTCTAATGCACCGTAAAGCATAAAAGTCATCCATGCATCTTCTGCTGCATAGAAAGTTGCTGATTCAATATCAACATTGGCAAAGGTCTCACCTTTTTTAACCATCTCTTTAAAAGGTTTCATCTCATAACGAAAAAACTTTTTTGCCAAGGCATCAAGACCCACTTTTGTACCAGGGTTTAAAAGCCAAGCCATAATCATTGTGTCAGCAAAAGGTACAATCTCTTTTACATCATATTGGTTATAAAGTAAAGAGAGGTCAAATTTGAGATTTTGTCCTACAACTTTGGCATTTAAAATAACTTTAATGGCTTCTATAGCATCATCAATATTTACTTGCTCTGTAACACCCAAGTAAGCGTGAGCAATTGGAACATAGTAAGCTTTGCTTTCAGAAGTAGCAAATGAAAAACCAACCATTTTGTCTTTTTTAGTGTCGAGTCCTGTGGTTTCGGTATCAAAAGCTACTAATGTATCTGCATCTATGGTATTTACAACTTTAAAAAGCTTCTCTTTTGTGTCAAGTGTAATGGCTTCAAACGAATCTTCTTCATCTTCTTCATCCTCTTCCATATCTGAAAAATCAACACCTACTTTTGCTTTTTCTAATGCTTTTCTCATCTCATAACGTTCAAAGTCATCCATGAGACAAGTAAGGTAGTTTTTCTCTTCAAACACAAAACTCTCTAAATCAAAGTCTTTAAAAACATTTTGATCCATCGTTACTAACTCACGTGACATGAACGCATTCTCTTTTGATTCTAAAAGCTTCTTTTGAATATTTGCAGTACCACAATTTTCAATATCAGCATAAATAGCTTCAAGTGTTTCATATTTGTTAATAAGCTTTGATGCTCCTACTTTACCAATCCCCTTTACTCCAGGAACATTATCTGAACTATCCCCCAAAATGGCTTGAAAGTTAATAAAATCTTTTGGATAGACACCAAATTTTTCAAAACACTCTTTGTCAGTTATCTCTTTTCGTTTTACTGAATCATACATAACCACATGACCATCTTCAATCATTTGATATAAATCTTTATCATGAGAGACAATACGAACCTTAAGACCCTGCTCCTTTCCATACTTAGCAAGAGTAGCAATAATATCATCAGCTTCATAACCCTCTTTTGCTAAGTTTGCAAAACCCATCTCGGTAATCCAGTCAATAGCTATGGGGAGTTGTTTTATTAAGTCTTCAGGTGGTGAATCACGATTTGCTTTATAGTCAGCATATATATCATTTCTAAAAGTTGGACCTTTTGAGTCTAAAGCAAAGACAATATAGTCTGTATTATGGTCACGATGCAGAGAGTCAATAAGGTTTATGAACCCTGTAAGCAGACCTGTAGGAAAACCATCTGAGTTTTTAAGAGGAGGAAGTGCAAAGTAAGAACGGAAAAAGAAGCCAAAAGTATCAATAATTGTTAATGTTTTCAAAGTATAAAGCCTAATTAAATAATATTGCAAATTCTATCTAATTATGCGTTACAGTCTAATTTTTTAAAAACTTTTATTAATTTTATTTTTTTATAGTATAATTTTAAATTAATATTTATTTAAGAGGTATATAATTATGCAAACAGCTCATGATCCATATTTAATTACTGTTAAGAGGAGTATGAATGAGCAAAAGATAAAAAATCGTAAGCAAAAATTTCAATTGGAAGTAAAGAGTAAACCAAGTAAAAACTTTTTATATAGAGATATAAAAATCAACTACTACCTACACTTACCAAAAAGTATTCAAAAACTTCTTTTTATTGGATATTTTATTCTATTTCCATATATCATAGGAATTACATTTATATTTTTTGCTTTAGCCTATGCTAGTATAGAAACATATAATAATTTACAAATGGATTCTTTTATGTTACCATGGTTAATTGGTTATGAATGTCTTGCATTTACTTTATTATTATTCATTATAAAAAGTGCTTTTTGTTTTAAAAAGTATTAAAAACTATACTCTTGTGCAAAAAACTCTTTTGTTGCATCTCTCATTTCAGACACATCATCTATACGATTTACTAAATCTCTGAATTTGGATGCACCTTGATACCCTGCTTTAGAATATGTATGTAGATGCTTTCTAAAAATAAGAGCTCCATGATTTCCATAATGATTAATCATCTGATCAAAATGTTCTAAAACTAACTCTTGTACAAGGGCTGAGCTTACCTCTGCACTTCCTGTTCCATTTAAGTAGTTTTTCATAAGCTGAAACATCCATGGTCTACCAACAGCACCACGACCGACCATTACTCCAGCTGCTCCTGTATGTTCTAAAACCCATTTTGCTTTTTCAGGTGTATTAATGTCACCATTAACTAATACTGGAATATTAACAGCATCAACAACTTCTTTTAATGCATCATAGTCTACAGCTGCTTTATATTTACCAGCACGTGTACGACCATGAACTGCAATAAAATCTGCACCATTATCTTCACAAAGTTTTGCCTGTTCAATATGATTTTTTTCATTAAAACCTAAACGCATTTTTACAGAGGTATACTCTTTATTAGAATACTCTTTAATGGTACGAATTGTCTCTGCCATTTTTGGTAAATCTGTCAATAAAGAAGATCCCTGCAAATTATTAACAACCTTTGGTGCTGGACAACCACAGTTTAAATCTATAATATCTATACCATCACGTTCATTTAAAAGCTCAACTGCTTTACGAATAATAATTTGATCAGAACCAGCTATTTGTATACTATAAGGTATTTCAAGCTCATTCTTTTCTAACATTTTAAAAGTTTTTTGACTTTTAAATGCCAAAGCATTAGAGCTTATCATCTCTGAAACAGTTAAGTCTGCTCCAAATTTTTTAACAACAGAACGAAAAGGAAGGTCTGTAAAGCCAGCTAAAGGTGCTAAGGCAAATAGGGGTTTAGAAAAATCGAGGGTAGGCACTAAAGTGTACCTACTTTGCTTCACAAATATGACGAATATTCATCATATCAGTGATTTTATATTTTTTATGTTCTCTTTTTAAATCATATAAAGCTCTAAAACGTTTAAAGTCATTTTCATCATGCTCTTCAAGATAATCACCTGCTCTATCAATCATCTCATAGTCAAATAGTAAATAAAGATAAGCAATTTGTGCTTTTGAATATTTAGACTCATATTCACGCCATAGTTTTAAATTTTCATCTGGTGAAAGTTGTTCCATCATCGCTGTTGCCATTTTTAAATAATCGCTACACTCTAATGTTGGCTCTAAGGCAATAATAAAATCATCTAAAATATCTTTAGTTAAACCTAAATCATCATCTTTACTCACACGAGAAAGAAGTAATAAAAAGTTTTCTTTATTAAAAGTTTTAGCATATCTACGTGCTTTTGCAAAAGTTACTTTTGAAGCAAAGATTCTTAATGCTTTTTCAAAAAGTTCTTCTGAATAACTCTCTTTAGAACCAATAACCATCTCTGCAAAACTCTCATCTTTTTTAAGACGATTCATTAAGTTTTTAATAACTAATGGATTACTATTAGAAAGAGAATTTGACAACTTTCTACTTTTTAAATCTACATATTCACCTCTATCAATTTCAGAAACTAAGGTTAAAGCACCTCTTAACTTATCTGAAATATCATCAACAGCTCCATCTACTTTAACAGTAGCTACCGAAAGTAAAGATGCTGTTTGTTTTAACAAAGGTAAATTAAATTTATGTGCTTTTGGCTCATTTAAAAGAGACCAATATAAAGCATCATCTAAACTAAGTGTATCTTTTTCCCATTTTTTAAACTTAAAAAAGTTTTTTGTTCCATAAAACATCATATGCACAATAGATGCCAACATTAATATAAACATTGGTAAGACAGTCCATACTGCTATAGGAATAGTAATTACTATTCCAAATTCATCAATACTGTAGTTTCCTGGATTAATTGTATATACAAAAATACCAACTATTGACATAAGTACAATAGAAGCAATAATATATAAACCTAAACGCATAAACACTCCTTTGTTTTTACTCTTTTTCTACAACTTCTCTACAAGTAATACAGTAACGAGCAAAATTTTTCACTTTTAACCGTTCAATATT
>Ga0256826_1002801_pt1 | contig 10549 bp, 12 predicted proteins | sample CV79metaG_FD_185975 | JGI IMG/M metagenome (GOLD analysis project Ga0256826, IMG submission 185975) | Hydrothermal vent microbial communities from East Pacific Rise, Pacific Ocean - CV79 | ecosystem: Environmental > Aquatic > Marine > Hydrothermal vents | place: Pacific Ocean: East Pacific Rise... | reverse complement strand
GTATACTAAAGTCTCTATTAACGGAAAACTAACAGTTATTGGCTATTATAAGTGTATGAAAATACTTATTTTAGAAGACGATAAAAAACTTTGTGAGCTTGTAGTTGCCTACTTAAGTAGTGAACTATTGGTTGATTATGCGCATACGGTTGATGATTTTAAAGCCTACGTTGAAAACTACATTTATGACGCCATTTTATTAGATAGAAATATTAATGATGATGACGTGGGACTAACTCTTATAAAAATAGTAAAAGAGAAAAATCCAAAAACTGCAGTCATTGTTATTAGTGCCTATGGAAGCGTAAGTGACAAGATTGATGGGCTTAATCTTGGAGCAGATGACTACCTAGACAAACCCTTTGATAACGAAGAGTTATTAGCACGTATTTATGCTCAAGTACGTCGCCAAGTGGGTGATAAAAACTTAGACTTTGACGAGCTTAGTTTTGATTTACATACTCATGCGATTAAGTATCAAAACAGAACCATTGAACTCACAAAAAAAGAGTCTGAACTTCTGTTTTATCTACTTAAAAACCTTAATAAGGTTATTTCAGGGGATGAGTTGATGAACGCTACTTATCTCCACCCCGAAGAGATCTCCTCTTCGACTATTCGTGTGACTATTGGAAACATTAGAAAAAAACTACCTCTAGACATCATTAAGACTATTAAAACACGAGGATACATCATTGAGAAAATATAGCATGAAGGTGGAAATCCTTATTTTTATCGCACTGAATGCCTTTTTAGCCATGTGTTTAACACTGGGATATCTCTTTTTTATTAAAGATATTTTTGATATTCAACTTCTACTCGCTTTTATCTCTATTTTTCTTTTTTTTATGGTTATTGCTTATCTTTTTTTAAATAAAAAGTTTAATGCCCTGCACTGTCTGATTGAGTTTGCTTCTAGCCATGCGAACAAAAAAGGTAAAATTCCTATCTGTGATGGAAGTTATGAGGTCAAAAATCTTAGGGACGCGATGCTTGAACTCATTGATACTAATGACTACCTTTGTGAGCAGAAACAGGAACTTTTTAAAGAAGCAGCACACGAACTTAAGTCACCTTTGAGTGTTTTAAAAGCACGACTCTCTCTGTTCGAACAACAGCGTGATGCTTCAAAAATAGAGTTTATCAATGCTTCTAAAGAGGATATCTCTATTATTACGTCTAAGCTCAAAGAGCTCCTGTTTCTAAAGTCTATTGAGTGGGACATGCAACAGCAAAAAGTGATGCTAAACATGGAAGACAACTGTAAGGTGATGCAGGAGATTTTCGCACCCATTTTAATGAAGAAGAATGTCGATGTTGACGCGCACTGGGAGGAAGGCTTTATCATTTACACCTATAAAGAAGCCATGCTCAAGGTTATTCAAGCCATTTTTGAAAACATTTTCATTCATACCAAGGCGAACTCGACTATTGTCGTTGATGCTAAGCCTAATGTTATTAAGATTACTAATGAAATCGACTTTACGGGAGAAGGGGCACTTTTTAGCTCACACATCGGTATTAAAATGATTCAAAGGCTCTCCTCTAAACTTGCCTATGAGTACACCACAAGTAGTGATGACAAGTACTTTTACTCCACCTTAACCTTACATGACCTACAAGCACAAAAGTGTAGTATCTAAACGATTTTTTTACAGTTTACGCTCTATACTTAGGGTATTAATTTACAAGGAAACCCTTAATGTTAAGCGAAAAACTACAACGTACCATGATGGCTTTAATGATGAGCCTCTCTTTAGCTCTTTTTTATGCCGGTTCTACTCAAGTTGCCTCTGCCTTATTAGGCTTTATCATTATTATGACACTCACCTGGGCAATCACCGACTTTTGCCCTTCAATCTGGTTCTTTTCTAAGATCTTAAAAGAGAAATAAACCTTTTCAACCTAGTCTATGACTAGGTCTAATCTTCTTCTTTCCTAAAAATTTGTATAATTTAGCATTACATTAAAAAGATAAATTATGCCAAATAAACAAGCCCTCGTTGGTTTTCTTCTACTCGCACTTTTAGTTCTTGCTTCGTACACAGTTCTCAGTACTACGGAACTCTTTCTTCGTTTCCTTATTGGTCTTGGCTTTGGATATGCCTTAGTACGTGCGTCTATGGGCTTTGCTGGTAGTGTCAACCGTCTTTCTCGCATAGGTTCAGCCCAACTTGCTTCTGCTTTACTATTGATGTTTGTCATCACCGCCATTTTGACAAGTTTTGTTCTTTATGGAAATGAGAATGCGTACAGACTCAATATCTACCCTATTAATCTTGGACTTATTCTAGGTGGTCTTATGTTCGGTTTTGGAATGGCACTTTCAAGCTGTTGTGCAACGGGTTCATTAACCGACCTAGCCGGAGGATTTTCACGAGCTTCGGTTACCATTTTATTTTTCAGTATAGGGGTATTTTTGGGCTTTTCTTACCAAGGTACAGCCTCATGGATTAAAACTTCTTGGTTGACAACAACCACTGGGGCCACCTCTAAAGGCGGTGTCTTCTTGCCTGACCTTTTCTTGTTTGATGGTTTTAATGGGTATCTCGGAGCACTCCTTATTACTGCTATTTTTGCCTACCTTATTCATCTGCTTGCCAAGGCTTATGAGAAAAAACTAGGATTAATGCCAACATCTATCCCTAAAGAGAAAAACAGGCCTAAACTACTAAGTTATGAAACACTCTTTGTTAAGCCATGGAGTATGAAACTTAGTTCGCTTATTATCGCTGTTTTATTTGTAAGTCTACTTCTTGTAAGTAACAAAGGGTGGTCAGCGACCTCTCCTTTTGGTCTTTGGTTTGCCAAAGGACTTATGATGGTAGGTGTTGAAGTAGAACAGATTTCAGAGTTTACCACCCGTTCTGTAAGTTTTTTCACTACCCCTATTTTTGAGAATGGCACAAGCTTACAGAACTTTGGAATCATCTTAGGAACTGTTATCGCCCTACTCTTAGCAGGAACCTTCTCTCAAAAGTTTATTGCCGGTCTAAAAATCACACGCTTGGCTTTTATCATCTATGCCTTTGGTGGTTTCCTTATGGGTTTTGGAACCCGTCTTTCAAACGGATGTAATGTAGGAGCTCTGTTTACGCCTATTGCAGAGTTTTCACTTTCGGGTTGGTTGTATCTTATCTTTGTGGTTACAGGTGGCTTTGCAGGAAATGCTTTTATTAAACGCTTTATCAGTAAGAGTTGTAGTTTCTAAACCTCTAGACTAATATCAAACTGAGCACCCTTATAGTGCTTACCTTCATACTCATACTCGATATTAAGAACATTAATACTTCCCTTAAGATGTTTAGCCACAATCTCTTGGGTCATAAACAGACCTATACCCGTACCTTGACTCTTATGTTTTGTTGTAAAGTAAGGCTCAAAAATCTTAGGCATGATCGCTTCATCAATCCCACCGGCACTATCTCTAACGGTTATTATCACTTCATTGTTTTTTAGTTGAGAAAATATGAAAATATATTTCTCCTCATTTTCACAATTGAGTAAGGCATCTTTTGCATTAGAGAGTAGGTTCAAAACTACCTGAGAAAGTTGACTTTTAAAAGAGTCAATCACACAACTTTGTACATCAATAACAATCTTAATTCCTACCGACTCTAAAGAGGGCTTCACTAAGCGAATATCTTGAAGTAAAGACTCTTTAATATCAAACTGTGAAGAGTTTTTATCTGTTCTAAAGTAGTCCGAAAAGTCAGTAATGGTCTGTGATAGATATTGCACAGATTTTTCAATACTTTCAATTCCCTCATCAAAATTCTCATCATCTAAGACTTCAAGGTTTTTATTCATCTGCATCCCACCGGTAACAACACTGATGCTGTTAAGAGGTTGTCTCCATTGATGAGCAATGTTTGCTAACATCTCCCCCATCGCTGCCATTTTGGACTGTTGGAAATAGATTTTATCTTTTTCTCTGTTGGCTTCAACCTCATGCTTAATCTTGTTTTCTAACTCTTTATTAAAAACTTCTAAGTCTCTCTTCTGTGCGACAATGGTTTTAAAATTATCTTCAATTATATATTGGAAAAAGGACATCGTTCCAACCAACACCAAGAGCACTAAAAAGAAGTAGCTTATTTGTGTCCAACTAAACAGAAGGGGATGAATATTTTGAAATTTAAGAAGCACCACTGTAAAACAGAAGAATAGAATCCATTTCCACCCTTTTTTATTGCCCTTAAAAAAGATAAACACCGCGGTATAAACCAGTATCCACGTAAACTTTAAATCTTTAGGATCAGAAAAAAGAAAAAGTGCATCAAAAAAAAGCAATACCCCAACAGTTAGGATATTGGTACTTTGTTCATACATCTCACGACTTATACGCAGACGAAGTAAAATAAAAACGAGGAAGAAGAAGACAAAGGCTTCGACTAAAATTAAGGTGAAGTTTCCGGCAAAGTAGTTATACGTCATCCCAATAGGGACGATAATAAGTGCTAGCAAGACTGAAAAGTTTACGATTTGAAAACGAAGCTGTTCTAGCTTCTCTTCAGCACTAAACGTCCAGCCACTGTTAAAAAGGTTTGAAAGTCTACTTTTAAAATCCGATTGCATACTAAAATTATACATAAGCAGCCATTTAAAAGGACTTATAAAACTAAAGTGTTGCGGGAACTAAGTCTACTTTTTCTAAAAAATGACGAAGTAAAGTCACCGAATCTTTAGAAAGATCATTACTATGGGACAGAGATAAAACAAACTCTTCATCACGCAGATAGATTTTAGCCTTATGTTTTTTAGTTAAATCTACTTTTGCACCATAATGCTCTAAGGCACCTAACATTCTATGTATATCAATATTTCCCGAAATCGGATGCTCAAATAATTTCTCAATTTTTGCTTTATGTTTTTGACTCATGTAAAACTCCTTATCTTTGTATTAATGATACTCCTACTTATATTAAAGTTTTATCAGTTAACTCTACAAAAATTGCACACTATTTATCTACTATTAGGTATTCAAATACAAGGAAATAAAATGCAAGTCCATAATGCAAGCCCACAGAATATTTCAATATCTGAACAAGCGGCTATTAGAAGTGCTGAACTAAGAGAACAAAGAGAGATTAACCAAGAAGTAAACAATGAACAGACCCAAAGAATTCAAGAAGAGGTCAATGTCTCTTCCATTACTGGATTGGGTGGAAGTTTAAACCTTCAAGCTTAAAAGCACTTCGCACCCAAAAGAATTTTAAATATATTCAGCAATCTCTTTAATTGAGTCGACATAGGCCTGAACTAACATTTTTCGATTAACATTAGCGGTCATAAAATCATCTTCATTATCCATAAAAAAAGGCTCTGCTATCACACAAGGAGCATGGGTGTATTTTAATAGGTAACCACCTCTATCTTCTACACTTTTAGGTTTTATTCCCCTGTCTTTTAAGCCTAAGGCCTCGACTAGTTTATGATTAAGTAATTCTGCCATTTTCTCACTATTGCTTGACTTATGGTAATACAAGGTTTCCGTTCCTGAAGCCTCAGTATTAAAAGCATTACAGTGCAAACTAATAATAAAATCTGGTTCGTACTCATTAATATCACGAGGAAGACTCTCATAAGTTCGTCTATAAATACGCTGAACTTCTACACCTTCAACTGCCTTTTCGATCTCTATAGACAAAGCATCATTGTAAGAAAATTCATCAATTCCAGAAGGCACATTTGCCGTTCCTGGTGAGTTTTTTTTATGTCCAATTACTAAAGCACATTTTTTCATTTTCTTCCTTATATAATTATATTTTAGTTCACTACTTTATAAGGAGATAAAGTTTCTTTATCTTCAATATCTACTAAGGCTAAAGGTTTATAGTTATTTATTCTTTTTAATTTTTCTAAAACACTAATGTGTACACTTGGCGTATTTACCTCTGTTGCAGAAGCCACACGTCTCTCTTTACCACCATAATAGAACTTATATGAGTCATGAATATTATAAGAGACATCCTGATGATACGGATAGCTACTGTCATCTAAGATGAGTTTATCTTTAATCTTATTTACCATCCATTTAAAGGTAATGTCAGAGTGCTCACGTTCTTTATATCCACCCCCTACATCTGAATGTACTCCAGCAAACCAAACTTGTTCTATCGTCTGATGTGAATTTCCTGAATGAACATTCCATAAGGTAGGACGAAAGGTTTCACGCTGTTCATCTATAGAGAGTGCATGATAGGCGTGCTTTATCTCTTTGTTAATTTTAGTATCATGAAATTGTAAAAACCTATTTGTAAATTTTTTAAAAAAACTAATGGGAATGCCTAAGGCTCCTACTGTGTCCCACACCCCTATAATTTCGATTTCACATTTTATATTTTTATCCTTATAGGCCTGACGAGTAGGTTTATCTGCTTTTTTGTACACATTAAAGGCCTCAGCAATAGTATCATCAGATAAATTCTCTTTATTAATCAATCCACAACTGTAAATAAATCCTGAAAGAGAACGCGCCGTATACGCCCCTCGTGAAAAACCAAAAATGCTAACCCTATCACCCTCATTATAATTTTTACATACTTCATAATAAGCTTCACGAATATTCTTAGATAGACCCCGTCCAGAAACCCCACCACGAATACGGTCATACCAATGTGACCCTACTCCGGTATCATAATAAACAACTTGTTCTTCAGGTTCATCTTTTTCAAGAATCTCCCACAAGTTTCTTACATTGGTCTCTTCATTCTCTTCATGTGGCTTTTCATCCGGTTTATTCCATGTGCCATCTAGACAGATTATTATATTTTTTCCTGACATAATTTTTCCTTTTTATTTACTTCATACATCTTTTTTGTAATAACTTAACCTAAAACCCATTCCCCATTGGTGCAAATATAAGGCCCTATTTTTGTACCTTCTGAATATGCCTTTCCTTCATATATACAATCTGCACTACTGATACTTGTCATCAGCAAAAAAGCTGTTACTAACACTATTTTTATCGTTTTCATATTTTCTCCTTATCCCTCTTTTAAAATATATTTCTGACCATTTTCTGCAGCAACAACTTCAACTTTTAAAGAAGAAGCTTCTTCTTTCCAACCTAACTTTAAAGCATCTGCATTATTTAAAGCGATAATTTCTTCTGTCGTACAGGGTAAAATACCTTTTGCTTCTACTTGAATAATTCGCATAGTTTTTTTGTCAGTTATTAACAAGTACCGTCCACTGTACTTCGCATTAGAACAAACTGCCGCTGTCCCCACTTCAAGTTTTGTACCACTTAAAATTGCTTCTATATGAAAGACGCCAGAAAGTTCTGGTTTAACAAAGGAAGCTAAAAAAACAATAAGTGCTAATGCAATATTGATATACATACTCACACGAATTGTCTTTAAAATTGAATGGCTAGGTTTCTCTTTTTCTTGTTCTTTAGATAAAAGTCGAAACGCAAAAAAAGAGAGTAAGAACACCACTCCCGGTAATCCTAATTGTAATATTGCTAATATATCCATTTGATCTCCTATATTAAACATTTATATAAGTCAACTTTATTGTAGGTTTTAATAAACCATAAACACTTCGTAGCTCCATAGTTTTTCCTTAATATTAAACTAGATATTTTCGATTTAAAAAATAGATTTCCTAATCCTTTCCTATCATAAAAAGATGATATCCACTACTTATTTATAGCATTTAAAGTATTAAATGAAAATAAATATTATTACTCTAAATAACACATAATATAATATTTTCTTATTTAACGACAGAAATAATTTCATTTACCAGAATTGGTTCCCAACTAATTAATTAAAAAAAAAGCACAAGAACTAAGTATTAATTTTAATTATACACTCATAAATAATTAAAATAATACATAACATTTTAATTATAATCTTAAGCATTAAGTAAGGTTTTATACTGTTATAATTGGTAGTAAGTAAAAAAAAGGTGAGATTTTTATTGATCTTATGAACTAATTTAATAACGATTAAAAAGGATTTATTATGAATAATGATAACCCAGGAAGAGAATTGTCAAGTATAGATTTTCAATCTATGATAGGTGGTCCATTAAGTGCAGTAGTTGATGCACAGGCTCAAGCAGCATTATCATCTGTAAACTTTATAAAATCTGTAGGTTTTACCCAAGATAAAAAAGATGAAAATGACAACATAGTCCCCGGTGGCGATCCTATATACGTCACATTCAAATATCCAAAAGAACTGCAACCATATCAGCCTGGAGTACAAGGTATTATTCAATCTATTAAAGTAAAAACAGCTGGTAGTAATTATCCTGCAAACAGTAGTCTAGATGTAACAATAAATGGAGGGAATGGAGCAACCGCAATAGCAAATACTAATGATGCAGGGGCTATTACAGGAATTAGTATTACGAATGGTGGATCAGGATATGACAAGAGTACTGCAACTGTAGTAATAAATGCAGATACTGGTTCTGGATTTGTGGCTGGAGTAATAGAAACAACCGACAAAGATGCAGTTGCAGCTGTAGTTCAAAACATGGCATTAGAAGTTCCAATTTTAACGATGTTACCTATTCCATTTATTAGAATTGAAGAAGCATCTATTGATTTTCATGCAAAGATTACTTCTATGTCTTATCTGAATACAGCAAGTAATGTGAGTGTGTCTGAAGGCTCTGTAGACATTAAAAACTATACAAAAAGTCGCCATCATAAGTCAGGTTTCTTTTCTTTTGGCAATACTAATTATAATTCAAGATATTCAGGTTCTGCAACACTAAGAACAAACTTATCTTATCGTTCTAGCACAAGAAATGGTAATCAAGTAAATAAAGTTTTTCAACTTGGCGTTAATGTAAAAGTATCTCAAGCTGAAATGCCTGAAGGTATGGAAAAATTAATGGGAATTTTAGAAGATTCTATTGTTGCAAGACCTATAGAAGCTTAATGATACGTTTATGAAAACTAGAAATAGTTTTCATGAGCGAAAATAAGGACAAAAAATGGCAACTTTAAAAGATTACTTAGGTTCGTTAGTGAAAGATTTAAATGAGGCACGTTATAGAGCAGATTTGGAATCTGCAAGAATTGCTCAAATATATGCGAATGACCCAATATTAAAGAATTTTTCAGTACCGAGAATGAAAATTTTAGATACAGAGTTGACTATACCCATAGCCATAGATAGTTTAGACGAATCAGAAACTACCCTACATAACCCTATTGACAATAATGAGATGTTTAAAACAATTTATACAGAAGTAAAAAATATCATTGAAACAAAAAGCTTTAATACAGAAGTCTCTAAAAAATTACGAAGTAATATCTACAGTCAAATAGATAGTCTTGAAAAAGACATTAAAGGGGGAGAAGATACCGTAAAAATTATTGAAAAATATGCTGAAAAAATTGCAGACACTTCATTTAATCATATTAAAAAAGATTCTAAAGAATTGAAAAAATACAATACTCGAATAAAAAAAATCAAGTTAGATAAAAACGATAATACTCAAAAAGAAAAATATTTAAAAAATATGTTGGTAGCAAACCTAAAACAATATTTTGCGCATGAAGTAAAGCCTGTTCAACGTGTATCAAGAGTTGAGAATGCCCAAATCATAGCTGAAAGTACAAAGCTCAAAGAGTTTCATCCTCAAAATATAGTTTATATTAAAATGAAAGTTACAGAAGAAAGTATGGAATGGCAAACTATGGTGGAAAGAAATGAAGATGATACAGAAGACATCATTGTGAGTAAATTAATGCAGGAGTAAGTTATGAAAACATCAATAGTAGATACTTATGAAGCATTATTACAACAGAGCTTAGCTGTTCCAAAACTCGTAAATCTTGCTTCAAAAAAAGACAATAGTTTTTTAAATGAACTAGATAAATGGCTTATACAAACAGAAAAAATACTTGAAAAAAATCGTTTTGCGCAATGTTCAGAAATTGCAGGTCTACGAAGCAAGATAGTTGCTTCCAAATATGATGAGAGTATCAATGTCATTAAAAAAAGAAAACATAAGATGTCAGTAGCTACAGATATTATTTATGAGGCGCAAGCGACACTTTTAGCAGTTTTAGAACCTATACAACATCGTATCAATGAAGCTACAGAAGCTATACGACAACTTTTAGGAGTAACCTATCAAGCTGACATGATTGACTATGATATGAATTTTAATGAACTATTACAATATCTTTGGACTTCATTCTCAACACATGAACAATTAAAAGGGCTTACAAGTAAAGTATTGGTATATGTGAATAAATCAGATGCTTTAAGAATTTTGGCAGAGGAAATAGACATGTCAAGGAGCTAATGAAATAATACCCAGCGAGAGTGTAAAATAAACGGTGTAGACCCACCTATTATCCTCTAATCGCTTCGTATAATTTCACTGAAAACTTACTAAGTTGAGGAGAAATGTCATACCGATTTCTTACATTATCTATCCGACTCAAGACTTCTAAAAAATCACTAGATGTCTTGTTCAATAACCTTTTTGAACGATACACCAACTAACAAATGTGAGTCACCTCACATTTTTGTTGAATAAAATAACTTAAATATCTTGTTCGATTACT
>Ga0256826_1002800_pt1 | contig 10550 bp, 13 predicted proteins | sample CV79metaG_FD_185975 | JGI IMG/M metagenome (GOLD analysis project Ga0256826, IMG submission 185975) | Hydrothermal vent microbial communities from East Pacific Rise, Pacific Ocean - CV79 | ecosystem: Environmental > Aquatic > Marine > Hydrothermal vents | place: Pacific Ocean: East Pacific Rise... | reverse complement strand
AAGTAATATGTTCACCTGAAAGTATTTTACAAGGTCATGCCCTATGGCACTTACTGACAACCTTCTCTGTCTATTTTTTATATCGTTATTATATTTCAGAAAATTTTCTATCTCATCGGGACTAATCGACGTACTTTTGTAACATTTCTCAAATGCAAGGTATCTTCTATTATCTCTAGCTTATCATCCATGGTTACTTCACCCCATGGATGAATAACAGCAGAGGAACATGCCATATCCTCATTGGCTGAGTTACAAACCAAAACATAACATTGATTCATAATCGCTAAAGCTTGTGAAAGTATCTCTAAATGGTTTTTCCTAGGCTTTCCCCACATAGAAGGTACAAGTATAACATCAACACCTTCTAGTCGCTTCCAAAGCTCCTTAAAGCGTAACTCAAAACAGATAATTAAAGCATACCTAACACCCTCTATCGTAAAATGTTCTATCTCTTCTATCTCACCAGCTTCAAAGTATTCATGCTCATCTCCAAGTTTAAAAAGTTTATATTTGTTTTGGGTATATACAATCTGATGATTATGAATAACAACTGCTTGATTCAAAATCTTATTGCCCTCTTTTTTAACAATGGTAAAAACCAAAATCTGTGTTGAGATAAGAGGGAGAAGTCGCTGCATGGCTATCTTATAAAATGCTATAGAGGCATCAAAATTATCATAATCATACCCTGTCAAATAGACTTCCGGAGCCATAATTAATGCTTTATCTTGATGTGCCAAAATATAAGATACTAATTTTTCAAGATTCTCTTGATAGTTTGATGTTGTTTGAAACTGAAGTAGTGCAATTGTCTGTATCTCTTTTTTCATCCCTGTACCTTTTATCTAATGGCTAAAAGTATACAGAAAGATTACTTATTTATAAAGTAAAGTAAAAATAACCCATCAGAAAAAAGAGTGAAAGAAAACCATAGATAACTATCTTATTAGACTTTTTCTCTTTTTTAAAAATATTGTCCATCGCATTATTATAATACGTTACAAACCTAGAACCATCTTCAAAATGTAGTTCTCTTTCTACACTTTCAAGCTGTTCTTTCATATTTACTTTTGCCAGTTCACCACTAACAACAACCCCATCTTCTGTCTCTACAAAATAAGAGACCGAATCTAAAATATTAAATGTTGCTGTCTTCTTAAACTTACTTCCTACGCTATACCACTGTCCTTGAATCATAATAGAGTCCTACTTCAATATTCATATTAATCAAATATTATATCACAGTTTTAATAATTTATGTTTATTTTTATTAAATTAACTGTTACGTAAAGATTCATACTCTTTAGGAATTAAATAATCCTCTGTCTTCATAGGCTCAGAAAAGACCCCTTTGTCAAACCCCAGTTCATACAACTTATCTAACGCTTTAAGTTGTAATACTGAAAGTTCTACCGACTCATCAGAAGCATACATATCTAAGTATTTGGTCAACATATCAGAAGAGATTCTAACCAATGAGTCTGCTTCTAATTTAGTACAAAGCTCCTCTTTTCTATCATTAGCAACCTTTACCCCGTCAATAAGTATATTTTCAATATCAATAGCACGGTTAAGAGGAAGTGAACGACGAATTGCCATACCACCTAAAGGTAATGGTAAACCCTCACCTGCTAACTCGACCCAAATATCCCAAAGCTCTTTTTCAACTTCTAAACTCTCATCATAATCCAAAATAGACTCATGAATCAGCACACCAGCATCTACCTCACCATTGACCACTGCCATCTCTATCTCTAAAAAGTCCATGTAGACAGGTCGTGCTTCTGGGTAGTAGATTTTAAAAAGCATTGCATTGGTAGTATACTCACCTGAGAGAGCCACTCTAAAGTTTCGTTTGAGCTTTTTATCTTTTCGTCGAATCAATTTAGGACCATAACCATCACCAAAACTTACAGCTGTTCGCAACATTGCATATTCATCTTTAATAAACGGGTACATTCCAAAACTTATGGCACTTACATCGTAAGTCCCTTTCATCGCCTCTTTGTTTAGGGTTTCAATATCTAAACCTATATTATCGAACTCATAATCTTTCACATCAACCCAACCAAATTTAATGGCAAAGTACATAAATATATCGTCGGCATCAGGGGAGTGGGCTAGTAGTATTTTTTTCATAACAATTTAACCTATCTATTTAATTTTGTGTATTTTATCTAAAACTTTGATTGCGTCGGCTAAAGCCAACCCTACAGCATTCCAACTTTTAATTTAGTTCGGGAGCTGTAGGGTTGGCTTCAGCCGACACATAATACAAAAAGTATTACAATTTGACATATTTCTAGGTCAATTATAAAAAACCTATTACAATGGTGATAATATTTTAAGAATTTGATACAAGGAAGTTAATAATTATGGATGCTAACAAACAAAAAGCCTTAGATATGGCAATGAAACAGATAGATAAAACTTTTGGAAAAGGGACAATTGTACGATTGGGTGACAAAGATATCGAACCTATCGCAGCAATCAGTACAGGTTCACTAGGTCTTGACATGGCACTTGGAATTGGTGGGGTACCTGTTGGTCGAGTTATTGAAATTTATGGTCCTGAAAGTTCAGGTAAAACAACTTTGGCACTACAAATTACAGCTTCAGCACAAGCAGAGGGTAAAGTATGTGCTTTTATCGATGCGGAACATGCACTTGATGTTCTTTATGCCAAAAACTTGGGTGTAGATGTAGAAAACCTTTTGGTTTCTCAACCAGACTTTGGAGAACAAGCACTTGATGTTTTAGAGACCCTAGCACGTTCAGGTGCTGTTGATGTTATCGTGGTCGATTCAGTTGCTGCTCTTACACCAAAAGCAGAGATAGAGGGTGAAATGGGTGACATGCAAGTGGGTCTTCAAGCGCGTCTTATGTCTAAAGCACTTAGAAAATTGACAGCTGTTTTACATAAAACAAACACCACTGTAATTTTTATTAACCAACTTCGTATGAAAATTGGGATGATGGGTTACGGTTCTCCAGAAACAACCACTGGTGGTAATGCTCTTAAATTCTATGCATCTGTAAGAATTGATGTTAGAAGAATTGCAACACTTAAACAAGGTGAATCACAAATCGGTAACCGTGTTAAAGCAAAAGTTATTAAAAACAAAGTGGCACCACCATTTAGACAAGCAGAGTTTGACATTATGTTTGGTGAAGGTATTTCTATGGAAGGTGAGCTTGTAGATTACGGTGTAAAACTAGACATCATCGATAAATCAGGTGCGTGGTTCTCTTATGGTGAAGGTAAACTTGGTCAAGGTAAAGAAAATGTTAAATTAAAATTCAAAGAAGACCATGCGCTGCGTGATGAAATAGAAGCTAAAATTAAAGAAGCTTTAGGCATCACAAGTATGCTGACCATGGATACAAAAGCCATAAAAGAAAGCGAAGACGATTAATATTTGATCTGTAGTGACAACCCCCTGTGGTTGTCCGATATTTATGTTTACAAACAACGAACAAGTACAGAAGTATTTGTTCCTACTATATTTTTTCTGAAACTTTTTCCAACATTGAAGATTCCCACGCTGCAAAGGCAGGTGAAAAATATTTAATTCTAACTTTTTTAAATTCACGTGTTGAGTAGAGTGGTCGTCGTGAAAAATGTTCTATCTCTGATGCCATCTCTTTAATAATACTATTGGTCTCTTCGGTTGTTTTTCCATGTACCATCGTAAAAAGATTATAAGGCCAATTGGCATATTTTGGACGTAAGTAACAATGACTTACCGCAGAAAATTCAGCAGCTTGCTTTCCTATCTCTTCCCCTTTGTCTTCATCGACATCCCATACCACCATGGCATTGGCATTAAATCCTGCTTTTCTATGATTTAGAATAGCGGCAAAACGACGCATTACTCCTGACTCTTTCAACTCATTTAAGGTTGCAAAAAACTTTTCATAACTAATGCCCAATGCATCGACCACTTCTTTAAATGGCTCCGATACAATCGGTATATCATTTTGTGCCAAAGCAATAACTTCATGATGAAAATCAGTTAACTCAATATGTTTTCTTTTTGGTTTTTCTACTTTCTCTTTTTTAGCATCGTTACCCGTAGTATTAAGTTTAACTGCTATTTTAAAAAGTTTTAACGTCGGTAGCATAATATACTCAACAGCATTTACCTCTTCTGCTAAAATTTCTACCGTTTTTTTAAGACCAAGCTTCGAATCGGGGGCAACAGCCAACGTAAACCAAATATTAAAGGTATGCTCACGCTCATAATTATGAGAAATCCCTGGATGTGCATTAATAACCTCTACAGCCCTATCAATATCTTCTCGTTTCACTTTAAAAGAGATCAAAGAAGAACTATATCCAAGACGTTTTGTGTCAAAAATTGGTGAAATTTGCCTAATGATTTTCTTTGCTTTTTCTTCTGATAATATCTTTATAATACTCTCTTCATCGCTACCTAACTCTTCTGCAATTGCAGCAAAAGGTCTAGCTACTAAAGGGAATCGTTTCTGTATAATGGAAAGTAATTCAGCTTTCATGACTCTGCCTTAATATATAATATTTTATATGATCAAATAGTATACATCTTCTCCAAGTAAATAGGTTTGACACTAATCAATTATTTAAAATACTTCGCCATAAATCTATCAGTTTTTTCTTCAAAAAACTGCATACGATCTTTTCCTTTGGGTAGTGTTTTTCTAAGATTTCGCATCTCTTTTAAAAAAGATTCTATTTCAGTAGGAATAATTTTTTCTAAATAAACACGAAGTCGTTTTGCCAGTGCAGGTGAAGCACCCGAGGTAGAGACAGAAACCGTCAGATCTCCTTTTTTAATATAAGAAGGAAAAATAAAATCACAATAAGCAGTATTATCAACCGAGTTAACCAAAACTCGAGTAGCACGGCTCTCTTCATAAATGGCTTTATGCAAAACAGCGGTATCTGTTGCAACAATAACAATATCGTAACCGTTAATATCTCCAACTTGATAAGCCCGTTGTTCTATGTGAATATTATGTGCCAACGCAAAAGATTGAAACTCAGGAGAAAGCTCTTTTGAAATCACCATTATCTCTGTGCTAAAGTCAATCAACTTTTCTAATTTTTCTAAGGCAATATACCCACCACCTACAAGGAGGATTTTTTTATTACTTAAGCTCAAATATGCAGGGAAAAAAGACACTATTGACCTTCCATCATGGCTAATTTCGCTTTAAAATCAGCAATACAATTGGTACACTCTTTAACCGTATTGGTCTCTAAAATCATATAGAGTGCATCTAAATTTAAAATTTTTAAATCATGTTTTTCAACCACAATAATACTCTCTTTTTTAAACTTGGTAATCACACGAGAAAAAGTCTCTGGAGTGAGATTTAAAATAGAAGCGATTTCATTGTTTCGTAGACGGTTAAAAATAGAGACATTCTCTATCATAAGATCTGCTACTTTCGCTTCCGAAGAGAGAATAGTCTCTTTATGTACCAAAGCAGAGAGTACCAACACTTTATTGGTTAAGGATTGAATAAGTCCTAATGAAAACTCTTTGTTATCCAAATACTTATAAACATGGTCAAAGTGCAGTAATCCCATGGTTCCATCGCTAATAAACTCGCATGTTACAGGAAAAGGCTCTTTTGTAAAACATGCATATTCACCAATTATATTGGGTGCTTTCATTCTTTTTATCTGTACTTCTGTCCCTTTGGGTGAAGTTTTATAGAGCCTAATTGTTCCATCTAATAAGATATGTAAATAGTCACTCTCATCACCTTCATAAAAAACAATACTATCTTTAGTAAATTTTTTCACATGTATACTGTCTTGAAGCTCTTTATGAAACTTTTGATCCAAGTCAGCAAACATTGGTATACACTCTAAATCTATCATAAATTTACCTTATTCTTATTGTCAATTCTTATTATTAACTTTCATATTACACTATAATTTCTTTATATACTCTTACTCTAAAATTAAACTTTGACAATTGTGATAAATTTCTACTCTTTTTCAAACCAACTTAATTGCTCCCTTAATTCTACCACTTGTCCAACAACAATTAAAGCAGGGGTTGGTAAATCTTTAGCCAGTTCCCAAATGGTATCCAATGTTCCTACCACTGTCTTTTCATCTTTGGTGGTTCCTCGACTTATCACCGCGACAGGATAGTCTTTTGGTTTACCAATCTCTATAAGTTTTTTACTAATTTTATTTAATCTATGGAGTCCCATTAAAAAAATGATTGTATCATCACTTTTATAATTTTCCCAAGGTATTTGCGAATGATCCTTGTTATTTGACTCATGCCCTGTTACTACTCTAAACGAAACCGTAATTCCTCTATGAGTTACGGGTATCCCTGCATACTCAGGTACCGCAATGGCAGAAGTGATTCCGGGAATAAACTCAAAAGTAATACCCCGTTCACGAAGGTAGATGCCCTCTTCTCCTCCTCGACCAAAAACCAAGGGATCTCCTCCTTTTAACCGTACCACATTCTCATGCTTTAAGGCACTTTGATAAATCACTTCATTGATTTCATCTTGAGGAAGACTATGATGTTTGTCCTCTTTTCCTACATAAACAAACTCACAACCATCTTTTGCCTCTGCCAATATATCAGGATTTGCCAATCTATCGTAAATAATAACATCAGCCTCACGAACAACACGTAATGCTTTTATGGTCAGTAACTCTAAGTCACCCGGCCCTGCACCTGTTAAATATACCTTTCCCATCTCTACTCCTTCATTTTTTTAATCTACTACTTTATATCTAAATAACATGATGGATCTTCTGCCCATAGTTCACCATGTATCGCATAGGCTCTACTTCGTGAACCTCCATTACAAATAGTTAAATATTCACACTCCTCACATTTTCCACTTAACTTACGAGGATGAATTCGAAGTTTCTCTAACAAATCAATGGGTTTATTGGTCCAAATATCTGCAAAATCTTCTTTAAATATATTACCAATAATTGCAGGGAAAAATGGATCTGGTTTAACATTACCTTCTGCATCAATATTTAACAACTTTCGTCCTGCAGAGTTTCCACCCCACGTCACAAGTCTTTTGTTCATCTCTTCTGCATGTTCAGGATAACGCTCTATAAATTTATTATAAAACAAAATCGCATCCATCTCCATATTTCCTGTTACTATCTCAATATCACGTTCATCATCATGATATGCAAAAGCCTTATCTATAATAAAGTTAACGGCTTTTATCCGCTGTTCTTTACTTAAATCCATCTCTAAATTCTCTAAACCTCGACCAGAATAAACCAGATGAGAAATATAAATTTTTGGTATGTTATGCTGCTCTGCAAGCTCAAAAATAAATGCCAAATCATCATAGGTATCTTTGGTAATCGTAAATCGAATACCAACTTTTGTTTTGCCGTAACTGTTCAACAGATCAACGGCTTTCATGGACTCTTTAAATGAACCTTTTAAACCACGGAAAGCATCATGTACCTCTTCACTACCATCAATACTTATTCCAATATAGTTAAAGGTGTCTAAAATTTTTTCTGCATTTGATTTTTTAACGTATAGTCCATTGGTTGACAAATACGTCACTATTCCCAACTCTCGACATCGTTCTGCTATCTCATATATATCATGTCGTGTCAAGGGTTCACCCCCTGAAAAAATTAAGAATTTAACCCCATTTTCCTTCAGTTTTGGGAGTGTATCCATTATCTTTTTACTTGTCAATGTGTCAACTGCATCTAATTCTGCTTTTGAATAGCAGTGTAAACACGAGAGGTTACAACGATTGGTAAAATTCCAAATAGCAATACTTCCATCAAGAACACGTGCACTTTTTCCTGCCACAACAGAATTTAAAAGGTTTGAAAGTCTAAACATTATTTTTTCTCCTCTAAAGAGGCTATATTAGGATAAGGTTCTTTTATAATTGTCTTATTAAGCTCTTTAGTTTCATTAATTTTTGTACTATTATCTTCTACTTTATAAGAAAGTATATACGTTGTAATTGCGGTTAAGTTATCTTCTGAAAGGGTAAAAGAAGGCATTGCATTTCGCTTGTATCCCAATGTTTTTGAGACCGATTTTGGATCCGTTATCATTGCTCTAATTTCATCTGCATTTCGCTTTTCTGCGATGGCTTCAAATGGTGGTCCAAATGCTACCGCTGTTTGATGATGGCAACCCCAACAATATGTTTCAAAAACCACTTTTCCACTATCTGCATAGAGAAATGTACTCCCCAAAATAAATGTTATACCTGATAAAAAGCTAATAATTCTTCGCATTGATTATCCTTGTTTCGTTAACATAAAAGAATCATAACACTCTTTATTTTCTTAATCCTTGATATAAAACAAGTTGAAATAGAGAATATTATTTTAATTAAGAATATTATTTTAATTAAAAATTATTATAAACTTTATATTAAAAGAACGATACAATACTTCTACCTTTTTAATAACAAAGGATTATAATGACCATAAAAATAATAGCAACTCTATTTTTAAGTATTTTTCTATCTTCTTCTATCTATGCTAATACCACACAAAGTACCACTGGAAATATTGTCATAAACCTTGCGGGGAAACAACGTATGTTAACCCAAAAAATGAGTAAAGAAGCACTCCTTATCATTAAAGGTATTGAGATTGAGAAAAACAAACAACAACTTAAAGAGACCATTGCCCTTTTTGACCTAACGTTAAAAGGGTTAAAAAATGGAAACGACACATTGCAACTTCCTCAAACGGAAGAGAAAGAGATTCTTAAACATATTGAGGAAGGCACTAAACTTTGGAATCTATTTAAAATATTCTTAGATAAAATTGTTGAAGGCAACGCCAACAAAGAGACCCTTAAAGCTGTTGAAATAGCCAATATGCCCCTACTTAAAGTAATGGATAGAATCGTCCACCTGTATGAAAAAAAATACAAATCTAAGCGCGATCCCAATATTGCAAAAACCATCAACATCTCGGGTAAAGAGAGAATGCTCATACAAAAAATGACCAAAGAGTTACTTCTTATTGCCAACAATATCAAGTCTGATACTTATATAAAGAGTCTTCAATCTGGTGGGAAACTGTTTCAAACCAGACTTTCTAATTTGATTAAAGACAAAAAAATTATCAAAGATCATACTTTAATCAAAAGAGTAGAAGCGATACAAGAACTGTGGGAAAAGTATCAAAATAACATTATGAATGCTGAATTATCACCCTCTGGTCTAAAGGTATTTAAAGAAAAAGAGAGTGCTATGGTGCAAAAAATGACCAAAGAACTGGTTGATGTTGCCCTGCTTATTGATGCCCAACGATATCAGATAAACCTAACACAAACGGAATACCTTTTTGATACCACCCTAAAAGCATTAATTCATGGAGATAAAGAAATTGGAATTAAAGCGACCTCTAATAAAGAAATCCAAGAACAGCTACAAAAAGTTTTAACGTTATGGAAAGAGTATCAACCCATTATCAGCGCGGTTGACACCTCTAAAAAAGGCTTACTAAAAGCAATGAAAATCAATATGCCCCTATTACAAGAAATGGACAAAGCCGTAAAACTTTATGAAATAAATTTAAAGTAACTGTTTCTTAATCCATATCAAATATCATCTCCTTAACATTGGTTATAATCAAGAAAAAAGGAGAAGACTAATGAAACAACTACTCTCAATAATACTACTGCTCTCAACATTATCCCATGCCGATAATATTATAAAAGAGGGACAAGAATACCCCGTAGAAAAAATAAAAGAGCAAAATAAAAAAATTATAAAAATGGTAGTAGAAGAGATTTCAAAGTCCCTACCACAAAAAGTAGATTCCTATACAAACATGACCCAAATACGTGATGAAAATCTTACCCTTATTTATACATTTGAAATTAATACCGGTGCTAAAAATGATGAAAGTGTTCAAAAAGAAGATCAACCTAGAATGGAAAAAGCAATTACCAAAGGGGTATGCCAATCTTCTAAACGCTTCTTAGAGGCAGGCATTAGCTTGAGTTATGAATATTTAAATGCTTCTACAAAAAAAGAACTTTTCACCTTCTTTATGAACCAAGAAAGATGTAAAGAATTTAACCATGACTAAAACACTACTCATAGCAGCCATCATCAGCTTAAGCCAAACAGGCTGTGAAAAACGTTCAACTACGGAAGTTACAGAGGTTCACTGGGACAGAGATATGTGTGCACGGTGTGTTATGGTAGTTAGTGATCGTCAAAATACCACCCAAGTAAGAGATCCAAAAACAGGAAAAACCTATATGTTTGATGACATAGGGTGTGCCATATTATGGTTTAAAAGTCAGCAGATACCATGGCAAAAAGATGCCGTAATATGGATAACTGATATTAATTCAGGAGAGTGGATAGATGCACGAAAAGCATACTACGATACTGAAAACATCACCCCAATGGCGTATGGATTCTCTGCCCATAAGAGTAAAACTTCTATCAAATCGGGTCAAGAGAGTATAAACTTTGATGAGATTAGTAAAAGAGTCATCAAAATAGGGAAATAATCCCCCCCTATTTTAGATTCGTCCATTCAAAAG
>Ga0256826_1002799_pt1 | contig 10550 bp, 7 predicted proteins | sample CV79metaG_FD_185975 | JGI IMG/M metagenome (GOLD analysis project Ga0256826, IMG submission 185975) | Hydrothermal vent microbial communities from East Pacific Rise, Pacific Ocean - CV79 | ecosystem: Environmental > Aquatic > Marine > Hydrothermal vents | place: Pacific Ocean: East Pacific Rise... | reverse complement strand
ACACACCGTTTTGAGAGTGGAATAGAGAGTATTAATATTTTGGTAGGTCGCCTACGTAAAAAGATCGGCTCACAACCGCTTGATCAATTTATACAGACTGTGCGTGGGGTAGGGTATCGTTTTGTGGAAAATTAAAAGCTACTCTATCATTTCGGCAACACGGATTGTTGGCTTTATTGCAGGAATTCTTCTTGTTATGGCAACCGTATTGTCGATCAATGTTGCCATCTACCATGACAAAAACAACGAGGTTCATCGTGCGGTCATGCTCTATGACATCTTGTTTATGGAGCACCCAACACCTGAAGATTTTACCAAGTATCTGAACCAGCATAATCTAACACCTGTCACGGGGGTAGACATTAAAAATGTGCGTGAGTTTGGAATACCGCTAATTGAAGATGAGTTACTACGTCGTACATTACAGTCAGGAAAGATAGAGATCTTTGTCTATAAAGATCACTATTATTATGCCTATAAGATGCACGATATGTACTATTATCGTTCAGACGAACCGATGACACCGTTTACCCTCTACATCTCTATTACAGCGATTGTACTGTTACTGATCTTGCTCGGACTCTATCGTTATATGACGATGGGAGTAAAACCGCTTAAACGCCTTCATCAGCAGATAGAACGTTTTTCTCAGGGTGAACAAGATATTGATACTCGAGTAGAGGGGAGTGATGAGGTGGCTCAAGTGGCAAATGCTTTTCATGACTCGGTCGAGAAGGTGACAGCTTTAGAGCAGAGTCGCTCACTCTTTATGCGCAATGTTATGCATGAACTCAAGACCCCCATCACGAAGGGAAAACTCATGAGTGTTCTTTTGGATATCGACGTAAAAGAACAAGCCGAGTTAAATGAGCTTTTTGAGCAGATGCAGACCCACCTTGATGACCTTGCCCAAGTGGAGTCACTGACAGCAAAAAGTTTAGAGTTAGAGGTTCGAGAGTATGCGCTTGTTGACATTGTGGAACAGGTGTGTGACATGCTTGGGATTAATGAAGACCAATGTAAAAGCTATATAAAAAATGAAAAAGTAAATGTTGACTTTAACCTTTTTGCCTACGCCCTTAAAAACTTGGTGGACAATGGGATCAAGTATGCGGAAAGCTTGCCTATTGTTGTTCGCTACAAAGAGGGTTGCATTGAAGTGATTAACAAGGGTGCTCCACTAACAGAGGACTTTAATAGTTACCTAAAAGCCTTTAAACGCGATCGTAACTATCATAGTATAGAAGGGATGGGGCTTGGGCTCTATATTGCTAATGAGATCATTGAGAAGCATGGGTATACACTTCAATATACCTACAAAGATAATTCGCACTACTTCAACATCTGCCTTTAATGCCAAAACTTTAATATATAAATGTTGATTTGTCTGAACTTACTCTATAAAACAATTAAAACATTTCACTTTCAAAAGAGATGTTATATTATTGTGATTAATAGAAATATTTCCAAAGATATTCACCATAATGTATTTCAGTTAACTGGTCATCAACATATACACAGACCTCATGATCACTCTGATGATCTACTGACTGCAACTCCCCATCTTCATCATAACGGTAAAAATCATAGTTTACATCATATGAATCTATACGTCCATCAGTATTATAATTGTTTATGATATAAGTTGTTTGATCAAGTAGACAACTTGTGGTTTCATGACAAAAGTACGAATTTTCATATGTAGAAAGTAGAGTATTGTTACTGTCAAAATTATATTGCGTTGTCCTGTAACCTTTTAAATCGTTATCAACGTATCTTTCATCTTTAATAGTACGACCATTTTGATCAAGATATATTTGATGATATTCAGTATTGCTATTTGGTTCACTTGATACGAGAGTGTAAGAGAGTAGATTACCCATTGCATCATAAGTATATGTAGTTGTATCTGTATCACCAGTAGAGAGATATGTAGTTTGCTGTGTACTAAGTAAAGAATCATTAGTGTAATTAAGTGTCATAATTAATTCTAAGGTGCCATTAACATACATCTCCGCTCTTATAATAGGTGAAGGTGTCGTGATACTTGCTAGTTCTAAAATACCAAAGTCACCAAATGTAGGTAACCAGAAAGTGTCTACAAAAGCATAGAAGCTATCTTTGATTGTTCCTTCCTCAGTAAAGAGCCACTCCCGTTCAAACTTGGTTTGTCCGTCAATTGCAGGCATATCGAAGAACCAACTATAGTTATACCCACCTTGTCCGTCTGGTATTCGTTTATAAATGCTTATTTTTTTGACGTTGTAACCTAATAGGCCATAGTTTATGGTGTTGGGATCAAGTTCAACGGTGAATTTGACACTATCTGCAATATGATATTGTTCTTTATTCGCTGTGGCCTTGATGACCTTGGGACTGGTTGCTAGATCAGTTGAGACCTTATACTCAAAACCACTAAAACTGCCAGGAGCGAACAGTGAGATGAATTCATTGATATCACTGCCGGAGGCGACGGAAATAAATAGTGAAAGTTTATAGTCAGAGGTATAGTTGTTATCTACACATTGGGCGGGGATAAGAGCAAGGTCAGCACCTTGTGACAGACCACCTTTTGCACCTACAAGTTCAATTGAGTTTTCCAATCCTATAGCATCAAACTCAAGCTTTGCAAATCCAAATCCAGATACCTCTGGTTTTAGACGTAAGTCATTATTGATATTACCACTGGGTAGGACCCACTTTGTTTCAAAGGTACTGGTTCTGTTCTGCATTTGGTTTAACCCAATGCAGGTTCCACTGCTACAATCTAGTCCGAAAGCAACATCATATACTGTTTTAGAGACCGCTTCAAATGAAAGCTGGGCCAATTCTAAGGTACCGCCTGCTTCAAGTCCGACGCCAAGTGGTACTTCTAGACCAAAAAAGTATGAGATAGCACCACCAATAGGTATAGGGAGTGTAGCAAGCTTGAGTTCACAACTCACCTTAGCCGTTACAGCAGTGGTAAATGTTGGTGCAATCTTAAATTCAGTACCTAGGTCACCATAGACAAAAGCTTTTAGATGACCAATGCCCATTGAAAAATCAAGGGCAGTATGTAAGTTATGTGAAAGTTGGTAAGTGGCAGGAAGTGATAGGGTGAGGGGGAACACACCGCTACCATCATAAGAGCACTCTATTGGTCCAAGATTACGTGAAGAGCTTGGATACAGTTGAGAACTTAGAGTGGGTGCTTGATCCTTTAGTGTCCAAAGGTAGCTTCCATCATTTTGCTTTTGCATGTCATAATAAGGTATTAAGGATTTATCTACTTGTGCCTCTACATTAGAGAGATCAAAATCTTCGTTTATCTCAAGTTGTGAAAAGACTTGATCAATTGGTACAACCTCAATGGTAACGGTAGTCAGCGTATTATTTGTCTCAATATTAATGACCTGACCTGCAATAGGAACTACACCTGTGCCAATGATGATATCACCAATTGTAAGTGTTGGAATGTTTTGTAAGCGTACTGTATATTGATATCCGAGGCCAGGTAGGTCATCAGGATTAACTGCTTCGATGTCTCCAACGACTTGAGTATCATTTACTATTATAGCACCACCAACGAGTTCAGTGACTAAGACCATGATCTGAGCAGACTTTACACCATCTGCTATAGCAGTGATGGTTGTTGATCCGATAACTCCTTGAGCAGAGGCATTACCATCGGGTGTGATTGCAACAACATCACTATGCGAACTTTTCCAAGTGATCTTTTTGTTGAGTACATTGCCATTAGTATCATAGGCCACGGCTTCGAGTGTTTTGTATTGATCGGGGTCTGTTAATAACACTGTAGAAGGTGCTATGACTACTTTCGCTACTTTTGGTACTTGAGCATCTACACTAGACGATGAATTATCTGAACTACAACTACTTAACAGCAGTACTATAAGCATTGATATAATAATTTTCATTTTTTATCCTTGTCTAATATCTACTATAAGTATGTAGTAAATATTCTTAAGGTTCAAGACATGATTGATATTACATTTGCGTATTTTCTTTACTTGTTAATGAAACGTTTATAAATCATATAATAAGTGTATATAAGATGTAATTATACTAGCGGTATCTAAAAAGAAAAAGGCTAGAAAATGAACAAGATACTTGCTTCTACACTCACAACAGTTGCTCTAATGAGCACAACACTTATGGCACAAGATATTGATGTTAAGATCACTAACAATACCAATGGTATCTACTTTACACCACTACTTGTTTCTGCTCATCCTTCAACTACGATGCTTTTTACTGCAGGTGATAGTGCATCTGCAAACCTACAGTTAATGGCGGAAGGTGGTAATATCTCAGGACTTGTTGCTGACTTGGATACAGTTAATGCAGACAGTATTACAAATCCTGCTACTGGTCTTCTCGCTCCGGGTGCATCAACAATGACGACACTTTCAACTGCTGCAGAAAATACAAACTTATCTATCGTTGCGATGATGCTTCCTACTAATGATGGTTTTATTGGCTTGAATAACTGGAAAGTACCAACAGAAGCTGGGATATACACGATTAATATCAATGCGTATGATGCTGGTACTGAAGCAAATACAGAGATTATTACGGACATCCCTGCTGATCCAGGTGCCCATGCGGGAACGGGTGCAACAGGTCTGACATCGACAATCGAAGGCTTTGTCCATATTCATCGTGGCAATATTGGTGATAGCAATGCAACAGGTGGAAAAAGTGACTTGGATGCAAGTGCCCATCGTTGGCTAAACCCAGTTGCAACTGTAACGGTTACGGTGAAGTAAGATGTTAGGCCGTATATTAATGAGTAGCGCTTTGATCGCTATGGGTCTAGGTTTTAGTGGCTGTGGTGACAGTGATGATGATATGATGGAAGAGACTATACCTAAGTATGAACTCTCCATCACTAACTTAACAGCTGGTCAACCGATGGCACCAGCAATCGCTACACTTCATAGTAGTGATTATGCAATGTTTAGTTTAGGTGAAAGTGCTAGTGTTGCACTTGAAACTCTAGCTGAGGGTGGTGATAACAGTGTTTTACTAGCAGAAGCACAGGCGACTACTAATGTTGATGATGTGACCTCTTTTGGTGCGTTATTAACACCGGGGTCTAGTTTAAGTGTTACACTCGAAGGTGATGATGACTACCTTAGTTTTGCTGGGATGTTGGTGAACACCAATGATGGCTTTGTGGGCCTAAGAAGTTATCATATCTCACACTTAGAAGCAGGCGAAGTTGAGACACTTGAACTTGTGACGTATGATGCAGGAACTGAAGCGAACAGTGAAAGTGCAGCAACGGTACCCGCTCAAGGTGGAGAAGGGTTTAATGCTGCACGAGATGATGTTAATGCTATGGTACGTCTACATGCCGGTGTTGTGAGTCAAGATGATGGTCTAAGTAGTTCGGCTCTGACATCGATAAACAAGTTTGATAATCCAACGGCAAAGCTTGTTATCAAGCGTATACAGTAAGAATCTATCTACTAAGGAAGTTAAGAAGCTAGTCTGGGCTATTATGCAGATTACATGGCATTGTTTCTAATTTGTGTAATTAGTGGACTACCTCTCTTTCCTTTTACAACGGCTATTCCTTTCTTTTTTGACTTAACTACTAAGGATAGCCTCCTAATTAGTCTCATTTTGCTATTATTGCAGTAACAAAAGCTACTAAAGTAGTATAGAGAGAAGTGATTATGGCAAAGAAAAAAGTATTGATTGGTATGAGCGGTGGGGTGGATTCTACTGTCTCTACCATGTTGTTACAAGAAGATGGTTATGAGGTTGAAGGTGTTTACATGAAGCTTCATTCTAAACCTGGCTACCATGAAGTTCACCAAGTTCGTGCCCAAAAAGCAGCTGACTTTGCTGGTGTTAAATTACATATTTTAGACCTACAAGAGACCTTTAAAGAGCTGGTTGTTGACCCCTTCATCGAGACCTATAAAGATGGTAAAACACCCAACCCTTGCGCCCTTTGTAACCGCAACCTAAAGTTTGGTGAGATGATGAAATTTGCAGACAAGGTTGGCGCGGACTTTTTGGCGACAGGCCACTACATCCAACATGATGGTAAGTACCTGATGCAAGCAGAAGATGACACAAAAGATCAATCTTACTTTCTATTTTACATCAACAAAAACATCATTCCTCGTCTTATCTTTCCACTAGGAACACGTCTTAAAAAAGATATCAAAGAGTACGCGGCGAAGATAGAAGGACTAGAGTCTTTTGCTTCTCAGGCTGAGTCAAGTGAGATCTGTTTTGTAGAGACAACGTACACCGAGGTTTTAAAAGAGCATGTTGATGTTGACCAAGTAGGTGAAGTCTTAGATGCTGAAGGTAATGTAGTGGGTGAGCATAAAGGTTATATGCATTACACCATTGGTAAGAGAAAAGGCTTTACTGTTCGTGGCGCGCATGACCCGCACTTTGTGACTAAAATCATCCCTGAAAAAAACCAGATTGTTGTGGGTCTGAAGCAAGAACTTGAGTGTTTTGATGTTACTCTAAAAGATATGAATATGTTTGATGATCGTACGAGTTTTGATACTACCGTAAAACTACGCTACCGCACAAAAGCAGTTCCTTGCCATGTCGAGATGGATGGAGAGACAGCTACTATTAAACTACATGAACCTGTTTTAGGTGTCGCTTCTGGACAAGCTGCTGTCTTTTATGATGATAATAAGCTCATCGGCGGTGGCTGGATCGCCTAGGAGATGTTGAACCAATTACTACAATGGATAGGGTATAACGACAGTTCGATTACAGATGCGCTTGCGCTTCGTCGAAAACGTACCTTTATTTTAACCTCTTTTTTTACAGGTCTTATCCTTTCGATCGACATCTTCCAAAACCTTGCAGCGGGGTTTGAGACACTTGCGTATATTGAGACCTTTGTTCTTCCCCTTATCGCTATAAACTTCTTTGTATATAAACGTACTAAATACCATGCACGCATTCATGAGATGCTGATGGCACTGCTTCTCTCCTTTATGATCCTTATTAGTCTTATTATAGAGGGATTTGGTGTTCAGATCATGTTGTTTTGGATCGCTGTTTTACCACTGATTCTCTTTCTATTACTCAACCTGAAGTGTGCACTTATTGCAAATGCAATAGTCGCAATAATATTGGCACTTTTAACGCTCAATGCCTATGTTGGTTGGTTAGAACCACTCTTCTCAATAGATATCTTCATACAGCTCAGTTTTGGTTACCTTCTATTTTCATTACTTGTTTACTTGATTGAGCAAAGCCGTACAGAATACGAAGTACAATTGATTAGCCGAGACAGAGAACGTGAGGTCCTACTTAAGGAAGTCCACCATAGGGTTAAAAATAACTTACAGTTGATGATGAGTCTTTTAGGTCTGCAAGCAGATAGTATTGAAGACCCTAAATATGCTAAACTTTTTCTAGATAACATCGATCGTCTCTCCGCCATGGCCTTAGTGCATGAGAGTATTTATAAAGCTGAAGACTTTGAGAAAATCAATATGCAGACTTATTTGCAAGATATTATTAATCATCTTCAACGCATTACGCGACATAAGATCAAGACGAAGATACCACCAATACGACTAGAGATGAAGAGTGCAATGAACTTAGGTCTTATTTTAAATGAAGCGGTCACTAATGCTATTGAACATGCCTATCCTGATGAAAATGAGGGTACTATAAGCATCACATTAGATAAAAAAGATAGAATAGTTAGTATGAAGATAGAAGATAATGGCGTTGGTCTTATACAAGGTACTAATACAGAAAACAGGTTGGGCATGACCTTGATGGATGACCTCAGTCATTCGTTACCAGAGGGTAAATTACAGGTTACTTCACTTCATGGGGTAACAGTTCGAGTTCGATGTAAAGGTGAAGACAGTTTTGCCTAAAAGAATAGCGATTGTTGAAGACGAGCGTATCACAGCGCGCTATTTGCAAAGTATTATCACAAAACAAAACATTGAAGTCATGGGTATTTATGACAATGCGGAAGCACTGTTATCGGCTTTAAATGATGAACGCCCTGATATGATCATGATGGATATCAATATCAAGGGTAAGGTAGATGGCCTTGAACTAACCGAGATGATAGCTAAAGAGTATCAGATTCCAGTTGTCTTCATAACAGCCTATTGTGATAGTGATACCTTGTCTAAAGCGATGAGGTTATCACCTTATGGTTACATCGTAAAACCATTTACTGAGGTCGATATTGTCATTGCTATTAAGTTGGCACAGCAACGCTACTTAGAGAACCATCATGAACCAGAGGAACATCAAGAGACAAAAGTCCGTCTGACGATGCACTGCTGGTTTGACACAATAAACCAAACCCTTACATCGCATGATGAGCAACTTCACTTGAACGCTAAACAGTTACAACTACTACAACTTCTTATTAAACATAAAAACCTTGCTGTCTCTCAAGAACTTATTGAACAAACACTTTGGCTTGATGGACCTACCTCTAGCTCTACCGTTCGAACACTTGTATACTCCATAAGAAAATTGGCACCAGGTTTGATTATTGAGACTCAAAGTAAGATAGGCTATATTTTACGAACAGTGACTTAATTACTATAAGTATATTGACATTTTTTTGACATATTAAGAGTAATCTATAGTAAATGAAACTATAGGAGTTTGTTCTTATGTATGATCTATTTAAAAAAAGAGCTCTTTACAGTAGCGTATTAATTGCGTTGCTCGTACTTAGTGGCTGTAGTAATAGCGATGGAGAAAGTAGTAGCACTGGTGGTGATGTAACACTGTCATCGAAAGCCAGTGGTCCAGTTGTAGATGGGTATATTGCGGGTGGGCATCTTTATGCTGACCTTGATGGCAGTAAAGATGAAAACAGTGGTGATATCACTACCACCACTGATGCTCAAGGAAACTTTAGTTTTGGCGAGACAACGATCGCACACGGGACATACCTGTATGTTACGGGTGGAACTGATCTTGCAACAAACACTCCTTTCACGGGTGAGTTAAGTGCATATTTCTTTGGCGATACAACAGTTATATCTCCACTCTCAACATTGATCGTTTCGTTGATGCAAAATGAAGGTCTTTCCTATGCAGCGGCAAAAGCACGTGCAGCAACGATGATGGGGCTTACAGAAGAACAGCTTGTCTCTGACCCGTTTGCTGAACCAATTGATACTGATGTCTTTATTGCTTCACAACGTATCGTCTCGGTGGCAAATACACTAGGTGGTGACTTTTCAACTGCAGTAGATGCCCTGGCCAGCTCAAATATGAACATCGCAGCTGCTGCTGGAGCATTAGTTCCCCCTGTTGATCCGAGTGATGCCGAGGCAGTAGATGCGTATTTAGTTGATTTAGAAGGACAAATGCCTGCTAGTGCCACACCTGATGATCTGGCAGCCTATCAGATCCTTTTAACAGATGCGATTAGTGATCCTAGTAATATCCCTAGTGCAGATGCTTCTGCTGCTGTGGCAAATGCGATCGCTTGTGTGACCTTTGATGCCATTAAAGGAAGTAACACAGCAGAAAACAACATCACAACCGGCCTTGTATTAGACAGTTGTGAAGCTAGTAATGCTAATGTCACCTTTACTTGGAGTAGTGATAATATCCTATTATTGGACGATAGTGGTAGTATCGTATTACCAGTATATGCAGGTGGTAATATTGATCTTAGTGTTATTGTTACCTCTGATGCAGATACCTCAGTCTCGACAAATAAGACATTTACACTAAGTGTTCCACGTCTTAATAACCATCCTCCAGTTGCAGTTGCTGATGTTAACTCGACAGATGAAGATACGGTTGTCTCATTTAATGTTTTAGCTAATGATACGGATGAGGATGGTGATGCCTTAACATTAGTTGCTGTTTCTAATGGTGTAGGTTTCAGTACGGATGGAACAGTGAACTATACACCAGTTCAAGACTTCAATGGTGCTTTTATGTTTACCTATACCGTAAAAGACAGTTGGAATGATGAGGTCAACGGTACTGCTACAGTAAATGTAACAGCAGTTAATGATGCACCTATTCTTGATGTTATCACAGAGCAGACAGTTGTTGAGGATTTTGTTACTGCTACTTTGGATATCAATGCTAGTGATGTTGAAAACGATGCCTTGACGTACAGTGTTGTCAGTGTTGTTCCACAGTTAGTCAATGCTTCATTTAATGGCAATCAACTCGATCTCGCTTCTATCTCTAACCTCAATGGCGATACGAATATCACGGTCATGGTATCTGATGGCGATAAAAATGATACAAAAATATTTACAGTGCATATTACTCCTGTAGATGATGCGCCAGTTATCAGTCCGATTTCTAATCCATTCCCTATTGATGAAGACAGTGGTAATCTACATGTGATTTATAATGTAAGTGACGTAGATACTTCCGGTCTGACACTTGATGTTAACTCAAGTGATGACACTGTCGCAACAGCAGTGATCATTGGGAGTGATATTGTGATCACACCACAAGCTGACAAGTCTGGAACAGTGACTATCACTCTATCTGCAGATGATGGCGTCAATACTCAAGTCACACGTAGTTTT
>Ga0256826_1002798_pt1 | contig 10551 bp, 9 predicted proteins | sample CV79metaG_FD_185975 | JGI IMG/M metagenome (GOLD analysis project Ga0256826, IMG submission 185975) | Hydrothermal vent microbial communities from East Pacific Rise, Pacific Ocean - CV79 | ecosystem: Environmental > Aquatic > Marine > Hydrothermal vents | place: Pacific Ocean: East Pacific Rise... | reverse complement strand
TTAGGTGAGCACATACTTGTTTCATGGAAACTAGACCCTTACTACTCAGACAACATAGGAAGTAGCTACTACGAAGAGTCTGTAAAAAAAGCAGCCGAGCTTAACCTGCCACTAGTTTTCATACTACCTGCTCCTGAGTCTGCTCTTACAAAAGAGAACTACTACAGAAGCTTAGAAGCTACAGAAAACCCAAATGTAGTAGACACAAACGGAGACATAGTAGAAAAACTAAGCCCCTTTGGTCCAGATGAACTCTGGAGTGAGATGGGTGAGCAGTGGGCTAGTTCAGCTCTAATGGCTCAGCTACAAGAGTGGTACCCAAACCCACCCTTAGTAGTGTTTGTCAGTAAAGATGAAGCAGACAAACTACTCTGGAGTGAACTAGACACTTCTTCTCGTTACCAAGAGAACTACCCAGCAGGAAAAGATGACTCTTTTAAACGCACACTAGTAGGTGCAAAGTGGATAGAAAAGTACCGCCAAATGCACGATGGATTTAAGAAAGGTTTTTCACAAACTGCATGGAAGAAAAATGTAAAGTTTGTAAGCTATAACAAACTATCGGACAACCTAGGTACATCAAACGAGTGGATAAACAATGCAACCTTAACAAACCAGTACATGAATGTCTGGCCACTTACAGCAGATGGTGTAACCATAGACTTTAACCTACTAGGCGACAAAAGCGACACAAGTGCAAATGCACCCCACATACTAGCAAACAACCTCCCTTTTATGCTAAGTGAAGCAAAACTGCAAAACCCAATCTTCTCATACCAACTAAGCATAGACGACAACGAAAAAGTAACAGATGTTGCTCGATACAGAGGACTCACACAGTTTGCTCTATGGTTCTTAAGACCAAGTACCATTCGCCAAGCCTCTACTGCTACAACTACAGAAGAGCTAGAGCCTATGTACCAAGAGCTCTCAGACTCAGTAGAACTCATACACTACAATGAGCAACTAGCAAGCTTTTGGAGAGATGCTGAGCTAGTAAGCACAGGAGCGAGTGAGCTAAACCAAAACATACCATCTCAGTACCAAAATGACCCAAGAGCATTTCTACTAGAAACAGATGCAAACCCAGCTAAACCATGGAATGACAACACAGAGGTAAAAGTATGGTCTTTTGCACTTGTAAAGGGTGAAGCACCCAATCGAGAGTGGTTGTTATATATACAGTCTCCTGAGGGTGATAAAACAGATGTTACTATTACTATACCGGAGTATAAAGATGTGCTTGTTGATAGTAGTTCGAAGGGGGATTTTTATATTTTACAAGAATCGTTGGCAAATTTATCTGTTAAGGTAATTCTTAATCCATTTGGAGAAGACAGAATTTCACCATATAATACGATTGAATCAAGTATGAAAAATACTATTCTTAGCACTAAAGGTTGTCAAGGAGAGACAAAGTCATTGTCTGTTCTCTTATATGCAAATGTAGATATAGAGAATCTAAAAGTCATAACTAAAAATTTTATCGGGCCATCAAAAACTCTAGATAAGTCAATAATAGATGTAAGAATTCTTAAATGGTGGTATCAAGATCAAGGTGGTAGTACTTATGGTCACGGGATTAATAGAAAATTTATTAATAAACTAAAACCTGAATTATTAGTTAAAGATGATAATTTTTTAATTATTAATCAAGAAAAAGAAATAAATAAAATAAAATCCTTAAATAATAGTATTTATACATATATTGATTCTAGTAGTAATGAGATTTCTACTCTTCAACCAAAAGATACAAAAGTACTATCATTAATAAATATTTCAAAAAATACAACAAAAGAACTGTGGATAAACATAGATATACCATTCAATACAGAACCGGGTATCTATTTATCTTCAATTGAATTGCAAGTGGAAGGAGAAGAAAAAATAGTAATACCAATTTCACTTAATATTTATTCATTTGATCTAGAAAAATCACCGATAAAATATTCTGTTTATTTAGCATCAAAATTATGTCCAGATAAGGGTGCTACTATTGATGCTAATGGACAATCTTGTAGATCAGAGGAACAATACAAGAACGAATTGCTAAATATTAAAAACCATGGTGTTCTTTATCCTATTAATTATAGAAGTTTAAGCTATATGAATGGTATAAATAAAATGTTAGATATTAGAGATGAAGTTGGTTTACCAAAAGACACATTTTTTACAGTAAGTTTGGGAGAAGGAACATCGGTTCCTATAGAACGAATCCCTAAATGGATAGCTCTCTTAAATAAATATGGATATAAAGATAAATATTTTTATGGTATTGATGAAGCGAAAGGAGAAAAGTTTTTTGAACAAAAAACAGTATTTGATAAAATCCATGAATTAGGTGGTTATACATTTGTAGCACATAGCACGGCTGATTTGGATAACTCTATAAATAATATTGGACAATCCCTTGATATATACAATCTTGCAGCAAAAACAAAATTAGAATATTCAGCAATAATTCATTCTGTCGGATCAAAAGTATATAGTTATGGAAACCCACCTTCAGGTAATGAGTCCCCACTACAATATAGAAAAAACTATGGACTTGATTTGTGGAAAAAGGGGTATGACGGAGCAATGATTTTTTCATATCAGTATGCTTATGGAAATACATATAATGATTCAGATAATGATACCTGGAGAGATCATATGTTCACTTATCCAACAATGAATGGTGTCATAGATACTATATCTTGGGAAGCCCTACGAGAAGCCACATATGATGTAAGATATGCATTCACTTTGGAAGTACTTATTCAAAATAATCCAACAAATATCGATGCTCAAGATGCTAAAAAATGGCTTGATAATTTAATAATTTTAGAGAGTACAAACTTAGATACAACGAGAGAGAATATTATATATTGGATTAAAAAAATTAAAGAAAGTAGTTAGTTAACAACTAAATATTTTAGTAGAGTATCGGGACTGTTCAAAAATCTGTGTCAATCGGGTAAAATAACAATTACTCAAGGAAACACAGATGAAGATAGAAATAGATGTAGAGCAATTTGCTCGTGATATGAAAGCCGGTAAAAGTATCGGTGGTAAAGATGGAGCATTAGGCGCTCTAATTAAACAACTTACAGAAGCTGCACTCTCTGCAGAAATAGATTCACACCTCACTCAAGACCTCAATAGAAATCGTAAGAATGGCTATGCGACTAAAACTATGAAAAGTGAACATGGAGAATTCCAATTGGATGTTCCAAGAGATAGAGATGGCTCATTTGAACCTGAGATTGTCAAGAAAAATCAACGAACAATGAGTGGGGAAATAGAAGAGAAAATTCTTGCTCTTTACTCACATGGCAATAGCTACTAATAAATAGCAGACTTAATAGAAGATATTTACGGTGTAGGCTTTTCTAAGGGTGCTATAAGCACCGTAATAGATAAGATAATACAATGCTTCAAGAGTGGAGAACAAGACCCCTTGAAGAGGTATATCCATTTATATTCTTAGATGCTATTCACTATAAAGTCAAAGAAGATGGTCGTTACATCTCAAAAGCTTTTTATACAGTTCTTGGAGTTGGAATTGATGGTAAAAAAGAGATACTGGGTCTATATCTAAATGAAAGTGAAGGTGCTAAGTTCTGGCTACAGGTCTTAACTGACTTACAAAATTGTGGAGTCAAAGATATACTGATTGCATCTGTTGATGGACTAAAAGGCTTCCCCGAAGCTATTAACTCAGTTTTCCCTAATACCGAAGTTCAACTTTGCATCGTTCATCAAATTCGCAACTCATTGAAATATGTAGGTTCAGCTTATCAAAAACAGTTTACTAAGGAACTTAAAAAGGTTTATCAAGCTTTTACAAAAGAAGAAGCTGAAATTGAACTCGATAAACTAGAAGAAAAATGGGGTAAAAAATATCCAATAGTCTTTACTTCTTGGAGAAATAAACGGGATAATTTATCAGTATATTTCAAATATCCATCTGATATTAGAAAGGTGATTTACACCACAAATATTATAGAGTCAGTCCATCGCCAGTTAAGATCACTTACTAAAAATAAAGGTGGCTTTCCTAACGATAAGAGCTTACTGAAACTACTTTTTATGGGCATCCAAAATGCCTCAAAAAAATGGACTATGCAAGTAAGAAATTGGAGCTTAACTATCTCACAACTTGCTATTCACTTTGATGGGCGTTTGGATAAAGCCTTTAACTTACATGTGTAAAATGCCATTGGCTAGCATTTTTATGATACAATTTTAGGAATTACTCGATGCTGACACAGATTATTGAACACTACCAGAGTATCCTTCATACCTTACTAAACAAATTTTAAATTGTTGATGATTGAAATTATTTGTTTAGTACTTTCCTAAATCTTTTATTATAAATCACTTTGACAATAGAAGGTGGCAAGAGCCTTGTTATCAGTCTTAATAAAGGATATAATAATCTATAATTGTAACCATATAAACTTTTTATACCTCTCCAGTAAATACTAAATTCACCAAATGCTCGTTTATAACTTCTTCTTTTATAGAAATCATTTGATGTTCTCAAGCTTAATACAATATCATCTACATTAGATATCTGTATATCATTAATAAGCGCTTCATACCATAACCCTAAATCTTGATTAAATCTATAGTGCTCACTGTACCTAAAGCCCTTATTGAAAAAAGATTTTCTAAAACAAACTGTAGGATGAGCAAAGATAGATGCTTTAGGTATAAATTTTTTTGCTTCTAATGATGATTTTGGATAGGTTCTTATCATTTTCACATTCTCCTCTTCATCTATTTCTTCTATTGCTCCACCTATTATTTCTATTCTTTGATTTTTTTTCAAAAATAATAGTTGTTTATTAATCCTATCTAACTTACAAATATCATCAGAATCCATTCTAAAAATGTACTCTTCATCTTCTAAAATATTTATAAGTCTATTGAGTGTATATGCTAACCCAAAGTTGGTGTCATTTCTTAGTACTTTATAGAAAAAATCTTGATTCTGATTTATAAATTCTTCGATGTCATCAGTTATAATACCGTCAATACCTAAGTATATATGAATTTTTTCTAATTCGTAGTTTTGATTTATTATAGATTCTACTGCTTGTTTAAAAAAATCTACTTTATCATTCTTATATACTGTTATTATAAATGCAACTTGTTCCATATTCTCTCCAATTTTTATCTAAATATTCTTTATACATTTTAAAACTAATGATTTTTGATACTCAAAAGTTATACTATTTCTATTCTCTATTATATAGTTTTGCATTTGACCTTGTAGTTGTTTATTAATAATCAATTCTTCCATAGTCTTCGCAATAGAATTTGGATGCTTAACTTTAACAAATAAAAGATTTTTTCTATTCTGACCTAATCCTTTTATCCCTCCAACATTTGTTGTAATTACTGGCATTCCATGAGCCCAAGCTTCCAATATCACTCTAGGAAATCCCTCTCTATACGATGGCAGAATAAAGATACTATTTTTCTCATAATAATTTTGAACCTCTTCATATGGTAACGAGCCTATAAAGTTTATATTATTACTTAATTTGTATTCTTGAATTAAACTCTTTATTTTTACCTCTAAACTTCCAAAGCCTATAATATCAAGTGAAAAGTTAATGTCTTTTTTTTCTAATATTTTGCATGCCTCGATTAAATCCAAAATCCCCTTTTCTACACTTAATCTACCGACATAAAGAAAGGTACTATCAATTTTTTTCTTTGTTTTAAATGTATTTTCATTTATGATAGAATCAGTGAAAATATTAATATTTTTATTGAACGAACTAAATTGATTATACAACTTACTTCCAGTACACAATGTATATGTATTTTGATGTTTAGTAATATTTTTTAATTTGTACAAAATAAATTTAGACATAAAAAAAGCTAATATTTTTTTTACACCTTTATATTTTATAGTATTCCATGTAGATTCAATATCAGCACAGATATGTGATATCAATTTTTTATTATGCTTAAGTGCTAATTCTGAAAAAATTATACTTGCAAGAGATGGATTTCTTGCCCAAACAATATCTGAATCATTGATTAAATCAATAAATTTCTTATCTACTTCTAGTCTAAAACTTCTGTTTAAATAATACTTTAGTCCAAAATATTTGATTGAATCAAAAAAAGGCAATTCGATGAATTCTTTTCTAGATATTACTGAATTGTGTGAAGTTGGAATTGGTTTATAATTATTTCCAACAGGGGCTATAAAGACTTTATCAAATTCACTTATATTTTTAAAAAAATTATAAGAAACAGATTCAGAAACATAATTTTCTTCTGTTTTAAAGTAGAGTTCACTTAAACATATAGACACTATCATTAATTTATCCTCTTTGCAGGTACTCCAGCAATAATAGAGCCTTCCTTAAAGTTTTTTGTAACAACACTTCCTGCTGCAATTATACAATTATTCTCAATTGTCACACCCGGCAATATACTTACATTATGTCCTATCCAGATATTATTACATAAACTCACTTTTTTAAGTGTTTTATTTTTATTTTGCATACCACTCTCAATATCTGCATGATTCATTGTTGCTATCATAATAGATGGTCCAAACCTTACATCATTTCCAATCTCTACTTCCCCTATACAATCGATAATATTATTTCTTCCAAATCCAGAGTCGTTACCTATAATAAGATTTTCAGGGTGATGTATTTCTACATTTTCTTTAATTGTAATTTTCTTACCTGCTTTCTTAAAAAATTGTTTTAAAAAATAACCTCTAATATAGTGACCGATACGACCAGGTATAAACAAAAATATCCATTGATATAAAGACCATAATTCTTCAAAAAAAACTCTTTTGATTTTTATATACATAACCTTTTTTCCTCCAATTTTTTAATATGTAAATTTATCATTAGTATACCTAACCAAAATGGTAAAAAGTACAGCATATATATAAAAAACATGAAAAATAATATAAAAAATAAATATCCAAATATAACATATTTATATCTGTCGTTTAGTCTATATATCCTATTAAGTAAGGATAGTAGTAAGTATATAAAAATTGAAAAAGATATTAAGCCATTTTCTAAAATTATTGCAAAATAGCTATTATGTATTCTATGAAAATCTTGACCCTGTTTATAATACTTCTTATAAACTTCCGGTGATGAACTAATAGAAGTGCCATTTCCTAATAGTACTGTAAGAACATGTTTATCTAAAAAACGAAAACCTGCATTAATTTCATTTACCCTACTACTTAATGAATGAGAACCTTCTCCTCCTGTAAATCTTCGTTCAAGGAGTTCTATCGATTTATTCAATCTTTCCATAGATAAGAAGACTAAAATAATAATTAAAAAAATTAGTATCGCCTTTTGTCGTAAAGATATTACATGTTTAAAATAGGGGTAAGCAATTAGATAGAAAATCACTAAACCAATCATAGCACCCCTTGATAAAGTTACGAAGACTAGTAAATGTAATCCAACTAGAGTGACAATATTTAAAATATTATTTTTATTATGATGGAATATATTGTAATACATTAAATATATATATAAAATTATAAAAAATGCAAATTCATTTGCTCCACCAAATAAACCTTCAAATCTAGCTGAAAAATCATAATATATAAAATAGTATACTACATTGGATAGCATAAAAATAAATGCGATATATGGAACGGTAGCATTAAATAAAGTAGCATTAGTAAGATAAAATCCATAAAATGGTATAAGTAATAATAATATAATTACAAGTTTGGCATCAGCAAGTATAACAGTCTGCATCCCATCAGGATTAAAAATTAATGTATTTATTGTTGACAAAAGCATAGATGTTACTAGAATGATAATTATTCGAAGTTCTGATGAAATAATAAATGAATGCTTAAATAAATATATGGATAAAAGCATTGGTAATATAAGATACATTAATTTTATACCTGGAGTTAAATCAATATTATTGAATCCATACAATATTAGCATTACAGAGAAAGATAATATATAAATTTTAGATAAATTATTGTTTTTCATATTAATGTAGCTCTATTATTTAAGAGTGCTTTAGAATAGTAAATTTTAAGTAAGGCTTCTAAAACATATACTATTTGCACCGTAATCGCGATAGCAACAAAATCAATTTTATAGTTTATAAGTATTAGGTACACAATAAGGCTATATCCAAATGTAGCAAATAGTGAACTCTTAAATAATTTATTACTTTTATTAAAGACTGAAAGTATATTTAAGCCAAGGAATGAATTTAATATATTAGCAATTATACCAACAGACATAATATTTAATATATTGCTTAACTCTGAGCTTTTTATTTTTAACAATAATAATATAATTTCATTATTGAAATAATAAATATTAGATAATAATATCACACTTGAAAAAAGACTAAGTAGAATTATTTTTTTGAGTAATTGAATGTCTTTCGTTTTTACAATATAAGGGTAAATGGTCGATGAGACAATATGAAATGGTGTAATTAGTATATTAATAAATTTTTGTATTAGGTCAAAATATGCAACACTACTAATACCAATAAAATATTCAACAAAAAAAATATTCATTTTTTCCCTTATTGTGTAAATAGCATTAGATCCGAATAGAGGAAGACTTTCGTTAATATAGAAATATATTCTCTGTAGTGAAACTTTTTGGAGATAGATACCATTTTTATAAATATAATAATTAGCTCCTAGTGCACTTAAAAACCCCGATAAAGCATATAAAATTGGAACATATATGTAATCACTTGGAGCATGAATAAATAGAAATATAAGTCCTGTATACCCTAGTTTTACAAATGATGTGAAATATGCTACAAATTTCATTTTTTCTATACCTCTAAAATACCATAAAGGCATAATTAATTCTGGTAGTACTATTAAAAATGTAACATAGAATAGAGTTATATTTTCTTTTATTAAAGGAACGAAATTCACTAAAATAAAAGAAATAAGTAATATGATAGTTAATAAGAATAACTTGGCATATAAAACAGAGGAAAATATAATAGAAATTTTATTGAGGTTATCTCGATTAAGAGAAATATGCTTTGTAATCGATATTTCAAATGCAAAGTTTATAAAAACGATAAATAATTCCATAATAGCCCATATCCAAATAACTAGACCCAATTTTTCACTACCAAGAACACTAATTAAATAGGGATAAACTAATATTGGAACAGTGAGTGTAAGTATTTTTAACATATTCATATAAATTATATTATCTATCATGATTTTATATTTTATATAAATAGATTTTAATTTAATAGGCATAAATAATCTCCCAAGTGTTTTCATTAATAAGACCAAGTGTATCTCTCATTTAACTTCTTTCTTTAAAGTCAAAATTATATTTACCTTTTTCAACGAAGATTACTTGATCTTCAGCTACTATTGTAATGCTATAGTTTCTTTTGTTTAGCCGAAAATTTTTCATACAAAACTCGCCTTCTAGTTGGTTTTTAGATTTAGTAAATATAGCTATGTTATTTCTCTATACAGTGTCTGGAGTATTTTATTTTGTTTATATTAAAGATGAAAAAATATCATATTCCAATGATTTTGAGCACTAAAACCTTTAATAACACAAACTTTTTTTGTAACTTTGTATATAAGGCTTTAATTACTAATTTTCCTCAGCTTAAGCTTTTTTCCCCTCTACTATACTTTTACCTATGTCCCAATATAAAGACATAAGCTCTTTGTTTATAGATTTATTGAAGTCTATCTTATTATTTAACATAATGCCCTCCAGTTTTAGGAAATTCACGAAATTCTATCTTATCTGTATCTTTTAACTGCTTTATATATCCTTCTATTATGCCAAACGACTAAGAAAGGATAGTTACTTTTGTAGCTTCATGTTCTTGTATAAACTCAAAGATATCATTTACACCGACATCGTTTTCTTTACTAGTAGAGTCAATCTTTTGACTATCATCACTCATTGTAACTAAGTAGCCATTTAGACTCTCTTTATACTCAAACACCATTATAAATCTCAGCTAAATCTCTGTCTACCATAATGTGAATATCTCGAAAAGTATACATTCTATTTTGCATAGACTCTTGATTGACATTGATTATTTTATTCATTAGTTATAAAACTCTCTATACCAAACAACAAACTCTTCTATCCCATCCTTTAAGTCAGTATCTGGCTTATACCCAAAGTCTTTCATTAGACCTGTAACATCTGCATAAGTACTCACTACATCACCATCTTGCATAGGCATGAAGTTCTTTTCTGCTTTTTTATCTAATGCATTCTCTATTGTCTCTATAAAGGTCATTAGAGGGAGTGGTGCATTATTTCCTATGTTATATAATCTATAGGGAGCTGATGAGCTGTCTATATCTGGTTGTTTTGCATTCCAGTTTTTGTTTGGTGTTGCTGGTTTATCTATTACTTTTATTATTCCATCTACTATATCATCTATGTAAGTAAAGTCTCTACTCATTTCACCATTGTTAAATACTTTTATAGCTCTATCATTAAGTATTGCATCTGTAAAGAGCATTGGTGCCATATCTGGTCTTCCCCATGGTCCATAAACAGTAAA
>Ga0256826_1002797_pt1 | contig 10551 bp, 9 predicted proteins | sample CV79metaG_FD_185975 | JGI IMG/M metagenome (GOLD analysis project Ga0256826, IMG submission 185975) | Hydrothermal vent microbial communities from East Pacific Rise, Pacific Ocean - CV79 | ecosystem: Environmental > Aquatic > Marine > Hydrothermal vents | place: Pacific Ocean: East Pacific Rise... | reverse complement strand
AGGATACATGGGTGGAGATGAAGGTCTTGCAAAGTATCTAGGTGTAAGTGAAGATAATCTTCCTACTTATATAGCAGGCTTCCCTCGTTATATTAAGAAGTTTGATATGGTTGTAGGACTTGATCAAGTCATTCAAGCAATGATGGCGGATGGTGGGCATAAACCACTTAAACTTAAAAGTGGTAATATGTTTTCACTTTTAGCATATGTGAAATCTATTGCAAATGGTGAAAATATCAATATAGATGTAAACGCAAACCCTCAAATGAAAGAGGCTTATGCACTAGGCGAAAAAACTTTTATGACTAAACGCGGTGGACGAGGTCTTTCTTGTAACTCTTGTCACTCTCCCGATATCATTGGAAGTGTTTTAAGAACACAGCCTCTTCCTGATTTGGGTGCAAAAGGTGCTAAGGCAGCTGCAACATGGCCAGCATATAGAATGACAAAGTCATCACTTCGAACTATGCAAAGACGTTTTCAAGGATGTATGAAAAATGCCTTGTTAGCAGTAATTCCAATAGGTTCAAAAGAGATGGTTGCTTTAGAAGTTTATTTAACAGACAAATCTAAGGGTGGCGAGATAGCTATTCCTGGTTTAAAAAGATAAGGGTAAATAATGGAAATATCTAGAAGAGACTTTATGCATATAGCAGCAATATTTGGTCTTGGTGCGGTCGCTTCTGGCTGTACAACTCCAAAAACAGTTGACCAAATATCATTAAGTGACATTTATGATTTTAAAGCAAAGGGTAACTTTACCCTTATGCATATATGTGATTTACATGCTCATATTAAGCCACTTTATTGGAGAGAACCATCTACTTTGATTTCTGCTCCAAATCTTGTCGGAACACCTGGATTTTTATGTGGTGAATCTTTTGCAAATCATTATGGACTTGAACCAAGTTCACTTGATGCTTATTTTGATACCTATATGGATTTTGATGCCTTAGCGAGAAAATTTGGAAAAATGGGTGGAGTTGCGCATATAAAAACACTTACAAACCATATCATCAAAGAGAGAGGTAAAGAAAATGTTCTTTTTCTTGATTCTGGAGATACATGGCAAGGTACAGGTGTAGCACTCAAATCTGGTGGTGAAGCTATAGTAAAAGCTCAAAATTATTTGGGTATTGATACTATGGTTGGACATTGGGAATTTACTTATGGTAAAGAGAGAGTAAAAGAGCTTATAGAGATGCTTGATGCTAAGTTTATCTCTCAAAATGTTGTGGGTGATGATCCTTTTGCTGATGAGTATGAAGAGTTAATTTTTGAACCATATACTATTGAAGAAAAAGGTGGTGCTAAGATTGGTATCATCGGTCAATCTTTTCCATTTACATCAACTGCCAACCCTAAAGAGTTTACTGAGGGTTGGAGTTTTGGTTTAAGACTTGAGACTCTTCAAGAGTATGTTGATGAGCTTAGAAATGAGAAAAAAGTTGACTGTGTTGTTGTGCTTTCTCATGATGGCTTTAGTGTTGACCAAGAAGTGGCTCGTCAGGTAAATGGTATAGACTTTATCTTAAGTGGACATACACATGACCCTTCTCCTCAACCTATCACGATTAATGGTACTGTGATTGTTATTGCGGGTAGTCATGGTAAATATATAGGGCGTTTAGATATAGACGCTAAAGATGGTAAAGTAAAAGGGTATGAGTATAAACTTATTCCAATTGCATCAAATATGATACCAGCCGACCCTGAGGGTGTAAAACTTGTTAATGAACTTTATGCTCCATATGACAAAGAGTTTAATGAAGTTTTAGGACAAACAAAAGGAATGCTTTATAAGCGTGATACATTTTTCTCAACATTTGACCAGTTGATTAATGATGCGATTATGGATGAGATGAAGTGTGATATCTCTTTTACGCCAGGATATAGATGGGGAACGACAGTTCTTGCAGGTGATGATATTTTAATGGACAATGTATATGAGATGTGTGGTATAACTTACCCTAATGTATATACTTTTGAGTTAAAAGGTGCAAAAATAGCTACGCTACTTGAAGATATAGCAGATAATGTTTTTAATTCAAATCCTCTGTATCAACAAGGTGGAGATATGAGTCGTCTAGGTGGTGTGACTTACTCTATCGCAGTTGCAAACAAAGCTGGAGAGAGAATATCTAAGCTGATGATAGGTGGTAAGCCTATTGAGTTAGATAAGACATATAAAGTTTCATCATGGGGTGGTAACTTACAAAAAGCTGGTGAAAACTTGCAAGAAGATAAAATCCGTCCAGTATATGATGTGGTACGTGATTATATTAAAAGAGAAAAAGTTGTTGATGTTAGTAATAAAGGAAATGTGACTTTAGTTGATTATAGTTGTGGATGCCCTAAAAAAGGTTCACGAGGCTGTTAGTTAAAGATAAGTTGATGGTAGTTGGAGCTACCATCTAATCTGAATATGGTTTAATACATAAACAAACAAGAAGTATTATAACATATTCTTTATTTAATAATAAGGAAAAATGATGAAGAAAAGTATGATTAAATTAGCAGTTGGAACTGCAGCATTGTTAGTGATGGCTACTTCAGCACAAGCTGGATATACAATGAAGAAAAAAGTTGGAAATATTGATACTAAACTTACTATGTTTGGTTTTGCACAGCTTGAGGCTCGTGGCGGTGCAGGTAATATTGATTCTTCAACAACTGATGCCCCTATTAAATTTGGTGCACAGCGTGTGCGTCTTGGTTGGAAGTATGTTGCTGGTAATATACGAGGAAAAGTATTTTTAGATTTTAATCAAAAACATGATGATTTAGATAAATATGCTGGAGCAGCAATGCCAAGTATGGTAAAAGATGCATTTATATCATATGTGGCAGATCCTGCTTTTGTAGCTAAAGCTGGTCTTATTAAAATGCCAAATGGTATGGGATTTACGATGCCAGGATGGAATCTTGACATCGCTGAGCGGGCTTTAGATAAGCAACTTGTCTTAGAAAGAAATACTGGTTTAATGATTTCAGGGCGTGGTATTGGTTGGAAAGGCAATAAAGTAAATGGTTTTGAAATGGGTCATGAACGTCCATGGAAAGGTTTTGGATATGATGTAATGGTTGCCAATCAAGCTAGTAGAAGTAAAGCAGTAACTGGTGTGACAAGTGCTGGTGGATTGGCTTATGCTGTTCGTGGTATGTTTGATTATACAGAAAAGTTACATGTGGAAGCTTCTTATGGATTAAGTCAAAATGCAGGAGGTTATGTCGCTGTAAATCCTACATCAGCAGATAATATTGATTATAGTAATGTGAATCTTGGTATTGACTCTAATTTAGGTAAACTTAGTTTAAAAGCTGAATATTTTAATGCTCAAAATATTAAGGGCATTAAAAATTATGATGAACAAGTATTTACAGGTACTGCTGCTTATTTCATAACACCAGCTTTAGAAGGTGTTGTTAAGCATATCCAAGCTTCATCTGATAAGTCTAATGTATCGACAGATTTGGGTAATACATATCTTGGATTAAATATTTTCTTGTCAATGCCTTATGAAAATTTTTCTCGTAAAGCAAAACGTACAAGAAACCAACATAAAGTTGTTCTAAACTATATTATTGCTAGTGGTGATACTGGAGGTACAAAGGTTTGGAATGGACTGAGTGGTTATAAAGATAATGCCTTTATAGCTCAGTACCAATTTAAATTTTAAATTACGAAATAGGAGTACGCTTTGAAGTCATTTTTGCTAAGTATTTTACTTGTAAATTCTCTCCTTTGCTTTGATTATAAACTTCAACCTAAGGAAGTCAGTAAAGATATTTACTGCTTCTTTGGACTAGCTCAAGTGATGGATAAGCGTAACAATGGAAACATGTCCAACTCATGTTTTGTTAATATGGGGACTAGCTATCTTGTGATAGATAGTGGTCCTACATTCCAGTTTGCAGAGCAAGCCTACGCTCAAATGCAAAAAATCAATAACCTTCCAATCTCTTATATTATCGATACACATATTCATGATGATCATTGGTTAGGTAATAGTTACTATAAAACTCTTCATGTAAAAATGATTGGTTCTACTGCGTTTAAAGAGTTACCAATACTTGAGAGAACAAGAATGCAAAGACGAATTTCAAAAGAGGCTTACAAAAAAACCACACAAATATTTCCAACTATTCTCGTAGATAAAGAAAAAATTTTAATTATTGATGGTAAAAGAGTGGATATTAAAAGTGTAAATCATAAAGCGCATACAAATAGTGACCTTTACGTTTACATTCCGAGTAAGCAAGTTGTTTTTGCTGGTGATTTGGTTTTTAATGAGAGACTTCCTTCACTTAGAGATGGGGATATAACAGGTTGGCTAAAGATACTCAAAAAAATAAAAAGTATGAATGTAAAATATATCATAGGTGGGCATGGTGATGTTGTATCCAATGATGCTGTTGATTTTACTTATGGGTATTTAAAAGAGTTAAGAGATGACGTTAAAAAAATGCTTGATGATGGCGAAGATATAGCTGATGTTGTAAACGCAGTAGTCATGCCAGAGTATAAAAATATACCTTTTTATAACTCGATACAAAGGCAAAATGTAGAAACAGCTTATAGAACACTGGAGTGGGAAAATGAATAAAATATTAATAGCATGTTGTTTGAGTGGTTTATCACTTTTTGGTGCGGACTTTTACTCTTATGAAGAGGCTTTAGCCTTGCAAAAAGTAAATCATAAAATTATTATGATTGATGTTATGAGAAGTGATTGTCATTACTGTACAAAGATGGAAGAAGAAGTTTTTAATGATAAAGAGATGTATAAATGGTTACAAAAGAGGTTTATCTTAACAGAGTTGAATTTAGATTTTGATGAGGTTCCAGCAAAATTTAAAGTACCTTTTACTCCAAGTTTCTTTTTTATAAACGAGCAGGGGAAAATTGTCAAAAAAATTCCAGGTTCTTGGAATATTCAAGATTTTAAAGATTTAACAAACAATATAAAATAAAGGTCAAAATAATGAAAAAGTTTACACTAATTTTACTAAGCTTTTGTATTCTCTTATTTGCAGATACAGAGTATGCCGAACCAAAACCTTCTATTGACAATCCAAGACAAATAGTCTTTTCTGTCACAGAAGATTCGCCGCATGCACTTGATCATATACTAAGTGTGGCAAATAATGTTTTGAAATTTTATGGACCTGAAAAAGTAGAGATGAAAATAGTCGCTTACTCTAAAGGTCTAGTACTTCTGTATAAACGCAACCATGAAACAGCTCAAAGAGTAGATACTTTAATGCAGTATGATGTTGAGTTTGTAGCATGTGGTAATACAATGAAAACATTAAATGTTAAAGAAGATGACCTAGTCGAAGGCTCTGTAATAGTAACAGCAGGTGTTGTAGAACTTTTAGAGAGTGTTAAAGCAGGTTGGACTTACATAAAACCATAAGGGGAATTTTTATGAAAAGAGTAATAATGTTGCTAGTAACACTACTATGTGTAGTGAGCTTGCAGGCAAAAGGTGATTTAAATATCTTTAGTGTAGATAACTCAAAAGCTAAAATAACATCAGATACAATTGCCAAAGTATTGGGTGAAAATGGCTTTAGTGTTGATTTGGTAAGTAAAATGAATAATCCTTTTAAACTACAGTTTAAACAGACTGATTTTAAAATTTTTACTTTGATGACAGTTCATGATAATAAATATGCAAAAGAGCTTTTGCTTAAATATCCTCAAGCAGGAGCTTTAACACCAATGGGTGTTGGAATATATCAAAAATTAAATGATAATACTTTGTATGTTTCTATCTTAACAGCGGATGCTCAAAAGAAGATTTTAGACATTGATTCTAAGATTTTAGATGCTATTGAAAAAAATCTCATAAAAGCACTAAAAAAAGCACTTCCAAATGCAAAACTCACGCAAAGTGAAGACTCTTTAAAAGAGGCTCATAATCTCGTCACTACATATGAGATGGAGTTAGATGGTGAAGATTGGGAAGATGCAAAAGATGAATTTGAAATGAATTTAGAAGAGTCTTTTAAACCTTATGGTTTTATAACAGCAGCAACACAAGATTTGACTTTTTTGGATGAAGATAGGATAGAAACGGTGTATGATTTTTACGATACTTACTCTATTTGTAAGTTAAAAGTCATCTATACAGTTGCAAAATCAAGACCTGAAGCTGCTGCGTTTGCACCATGTACTACTATGGTTTATAAGAAAAAAGGTGAAGATAAAATAGTAGTCGGATTTCCATCAGTTTACAACTGGTTAAGTTCTGCTAGAGTAGAGGATAAAGCTGCAAAAGCTGAACTACTAAAAGCTCAGGCTGACTTTGAAGCTATTTTGAAAGATGTTACAGAGTAGAAGTTTATCTTCTACCTCTGCTTCTATTTCTTCCTGCGTTTGAGTTGCCTCTGTTGCTAGAGTTGCCTCTTGGTTTATTTCTAGCACCACGATTTCCACCCATATTTATAGGTTCAGCTTTTATGCTTGGATCTGGTTTAAAACCTTTTAGCCATACTTTTGGTATATCTTTTTTTATCAGTTTTTCAATACCAGCTAAAAACTCATCTTCATCAACACATACTAGTGAGATAGCTTCACCTTTGTTTCCAGCACGACCAGTTCTACCAATACGGTGAACATAATCTTCGCTTACATTAGGAAGTTCATAGTTTATAACATGTGGAAGTTGGTCTATGTCAATTCCACGCGCTGCAATGTCTGTTGCAACTAAAACACGAATTTCACCTTTTTTAAAGTCTGCTAAGGCTTTTGTTCTTGCATTTTGGCTTTTATTTCCATGAATTGCAGCAGCTGATATGCCATCACTTTCAAGTTGTCCACATAAACGATTTGCTCCATGTTTTGTTCTTGTGAAAACTAAAACTTGTTGCCATTTTCCTTCATTTATAAGATGTGTTAAAAGTTCGCGTTTACGAGTTTTATCAACATGATAAATAGCTTGTTGTACTGTTTCACTTGAAGCGTTTGTGCGTGCAACTTCTATAAGAGTAGGGGCATTCAAAAACTGGTTTGAAAGTTTTTTAATAGCATCTGAATAAGTCGCCGAAAAAAGTAAAGTTTGTCGCTGTTTTGGAATAACATTGATGATTTTTTTGATGTCATTTACAAAACCCATATCTAACATTCTATCTGCTTCATCAAGAATTAAAAACTCTACTGCGCTTAAATCTATAGTTTTTTGTGAGATGTGATCAAGTAGGCGTCCTGGAGTTGCCACAACGATATCGACACCTTTACGAAGTTGTACAATTTGTGGATTTATTTTTACGCCACCAAAAATTACCGAAGCTTTAAAAGGTGTGTGTTTTGCATAAATAGCTACATTATCATAAACTTGTGCTGCAAGTTCTCTTGTCGGTGTTAGTATAAGTGCTTTTACTTTATGTTTATGTTGCGTTCGTTTTTTTTGTAACAAAAGTTCTAAAAGTGGAAGTGTAAAACCAGCAGTTTTACCAGTTCCTGTTTGTGCACCTGCAAGGATGTCTTTCTTTTGTAGTATGACAGGTATTGCTTTTGCTTGAATTGGAGTGGGTTGTGTATATCCAGCCTCTTTTATCGCTTTGAGTAAGGGAGCCGATAAACCGAGTGAATTAAAGTTAAGTTCTTTATTAATTTTTCTTTCCTATATTTGTATTGTATTTATTCATAATAGCATAATTTATGTACTTTATGGATATAATTTCAGAAATACTCTTTAGGAATAAAATTTGCCATCAAATAGTTTAACCATTAAACCAAATAATCATCGTATATATCAATGTCCATTCGATAAAAAAATAGACCTTTTAAATAAACTTATCGAAGATAATTCAAGCTCTTCAATAGTGGTCGTGACTGCTAAAGATGCTAAAAAGATTGAAGATAACATTACTAACAAAGATATAAAAGTTTTAGAAGATAAACAACTTATAAAAGATAAAACATTAACAGCAGAGATAATCATAGGTTTTGATATGCCTATAAAAAACATAGTTTATATGGCTAGAGCTGGAAAAGCAACTGAAAAATCTTTTATGCTTTTAGATGAAAGTGAACAAAATGAGCTTCATTTTATAGAGACACTTTTAGGGCGTGCTATAAAGCAAGAGAGTGTTGAGGGTTTTTACTATCCAATTGTAAAAAAAGAAGAACCTCTTAGAAAAAAATTATCGAAAGAGCAAATCAAAGAAGTTGCTAAAAAGCGTTATGAAAGTAGCACTCAAGAAAAACCAAAATATGATGATACAAAATCTGATAAACCAAAACGTGATTTTAGAGATAAATCAGGTGAAGGTAAATGGGATAAAAAGAAAAAAGCTCCAAATAAATTTTTAGGTAAAGATGAAAATGGAAAAGCGATATTTTCAGGTAAAAGTGGAGAGCGAAATCATCGCCATGATGGAACACCAAGAGATAGATATGATGCTCCAAAAGTAACAGGTAAAAAGATAAACATCAAAGCTCGTAAGCCAAAATCAGAGGATTAAACCCCTCTTATAATCTCAGCTACTCTTTTTGAACTTCCATGTTGTAGGTAAGTTCTTAAAGATTGTGCATTTTGCAAAAATTCTTCTCTATCGTATCTATTGTACGCATCTAAAAGGTTTTGTACTGTTACATCATCTTGAATAAACTCAGGATGCAGAGCTTTTCCTTTATACTTCTCAAACATAATGTTTCCAAGCCCCAAATAGTTTAACTTTACCAATCTACTAGCTATAAAATAATCAATCGGATTTGCAATATAGGTAAGTATAAAAGGAATACCAATAAGTGAAGCCTCAAGCGTGGCTGTACCACTACAAATAAAAGCAAAATCTGCATTGAAAAGTGTTTCATGTGGTTTATGAGATATGCTAAACGCAGTGATATCCCCATAAAGTGAATTTACCTCTTCTTGCGTAAAATGCTCAGGTATTACTAGCGTTGCGTTTACATTTAAGCGTTTTTGTACCTCTTTAAAGAGCGGCATAAGTTTTGTTATCTCACCTTTTCTACTTCCTGGCATAAAAACAATGCTTTTCACCTCAGGATTGACCTCAGTTTTACAAACTTTTATCTGGTCAAGTAGAGGATGGCCAACATACTCAATGGGAGCATCTTTTGGATAGTAAGAGGGCTCAAAAGGGAGGATGGAAGCGAGGCGGTCAATAGTACGAGCTAAAACGGGTATGCGTTTTTTTTTCCATGCCCACGCTTGAGGTAAGATGTAGTAGATTATCTCTTTATCTGGGTATTTTTTCTTTATCTTTTTTGCAAGTGGAAGGTTAAATCCTGAAGAGTCCATTAGTAAAACTTTGTCAACATCTTTACTAAGTTCCACCATCTCATCTGCAAGTTTAAAGAAAAATCGTAACTTTTTCAAAGCATCTACAAACCCCATAATAGCAAGGCTTCTTAAATCAACAATAGAGTTTCCTAGATTTTTATCAAAAATACCTACAAATTCCACATCATCACCAAGCTCTTTTTTTAATGATTTGAGATGAACATTTGCAGAGTGTTCGAGTGCAGATACAAGGATTTTCATGAGTTTTTTGCCTTAATAGTTATGATGTTAGCATTATATCGAAGAAGGAATGTATTTTAGATTTTTACACTTTAAAAGCTTAAGTGATTCAATTGTGTTAAATAGAGTTGTTTTGGATATAATGTTCCTCGACCCTTGCCGTTGTAAGCTTACACACATTATATAAAAACTTAGGAAATCTTGTAAATTAAATGGATAAAAATAAATATATATTACTTTTAAATGGAAAAGATAAAACATCTGATGTTGAAAGTATTGAGCACCAATCTACAAAAATAGCTGTAAAGTTTTTTAATAGCGGTAAACAATTTACATATAATAAATCAAATGTAATTCTATTAGATAATCCTAGTATTTTTAATCATAATAATTATCTGATTTATTTAGGCAATCGCTGTTTATCAAATATTGAAAAAGTTTTAGACTTTGGCACCCATCTTAAAATTTTTTATATTCAAGGTAAAGTGTCATCATACTCAAAGTTTAAACTTTCATTTAAAGATAATGTTTTAGCGAACAAGAGTGCTAAACATGTTCTAGCTTACTTAAAAGAACTATCAAGTTATTTTAAAAATGAGGAAAATGATTTTCTTTACAATCAGTATGAAAAAATCAAATCAATTAGTGAAGATAGTGTTTTAGCAAAATATTTAAAGCCTGATAGCATTGCAAGAAAAACTTTTGATAGTCCTATAATATATCCTTTTGGATTTAATTTAAGTCAAGAAGAAGGCGTTATAAAAGCATTAACAAATCAAATAAGTATTATAGAAGGACCACCAGGCACAGGTAAAACACAGACTATACTGAATATTCTAGTAAATTTAGTTATGAACGATAAAAGTATTGCTATTGTTTCTAACAACAATACCGCTATTACAAATATATTTGAAAAACTAGATGCAGAAAAATTATCATTTTTTTCAGCAGTTTTAGGTAATAAAGCCAATAAAGATATTTTTTTTAATAGTCAAAATAAGGAATATCCTGAATATAAAGTTATTGATATTGATACTGTTCAAAAATATACTAA
>Ga0256826_1002796_pt1 | contig 10551 bp, 3 predicted proteins | sample CV79metaG_FD_185975 | JGI IMG/M metagenome (GOLD analysis project Ga0256826, IMG submission 185975) | Hydrothermal vent microbial communities from East Pacific Rise, Pacific Ocean - CV79 | ecosystem: Environmental > Aquatic > Marine > Hydrothermal vents | place: Pacific Ocean: East Pacific Rise... | reverse complement strand
GAAGCCATACAATGTCGAGCATTCGGGTCAATATTATTACTTCTCCAACCTGCTTTTGTAAGTTTGCTCATCGCATAACCCTCTTGAATTGTATATTGACCTGAGCCAAAAATACCAATTCCAGTTGGTCCTAATTCTTTGTAAGATTTTTTGAATTGGACTTCCATTTCATCAAATGCTCGTTCCCAACTAATAGGTTTAAATCTACCTTTTTTGCTGAAATTCCCTTTGTCGTCCATTCGGAGTAGAGGAACTTTTAATCTATCTTTTCCATACATAATTTTTGCATTGAAATAACCTTTGATACAGTTTAGCCCTCTATTTACGGGAGCAGCTGGATCACCTTTTACAGCAACGATTGCATCGTCTTTTGTAGCAATCATAATTCCACAACCTGTTCCGCAGAATCGACAAGCTGCCTTATCCCATTTCCAACCTGTTTCAGCACTTTTTACAGATGCTTCAACTTTAGTAGGAAGTGATAAACCGATAGTTGAAGCGACTGAAGCCGCTGCAGCATTTTTTAAAAACTCTCTTCGAGATGTAGCCACGATTTTCTCCTCTGATAATATTTAGATTTGTTCTAAAATTAATAGTAACCTAAATAGATTAAAAGCTATCTTAATATCTACTAAATATCAGAGAAAAACTCTTAAATGTGAAAAAATAGATATTGTTTTTGAAAACATTAAAATATTAAGAATGGAAAAAGGCGAAAAAGTATTTTCGATGTATAATACTTAAAAATTAAGGAGAGTTTTGATCCAAATCAGTCAGAGGCATAATAGAAATATTAATCATATGCTTGTATTCAAAATCGAAGAAATGAATAAAAAAAGATTTATCAATAATAATTTTAAAGGATTGAGGTTTTAACAATGAATATATCAAATATTAAAGTAAAAATAATCATAATGTTTATTTTTATTATCTCAAATATAATTACATACTATTTTTTAGAATTAAATCAAAGTAAAAGTATAAACTTAGTAAAACAAACAACTCTTTCAGACTATCAAACCAGATTAGATATCTTATTTTATAATCAGAAAAAATATTCCAATCTACTTTATAGAGATATTTTGACAACAAATGGATTTCTTGACCTTTTGACACGGTTTGAAACTGCAAATGTCAATGAGCAAATAGCCATAAGACAAAAATTAATAAATTTATTAGACCATAAATATAAAATGCTCAAATCGGAGGGAATTAATATTTTGCAGTTTGTAAATAAAGATAATATTTCAATATTACGAATGCACAAACCTGAAAAATTTGGCGACGATTTAACAAATATTCGAGATGATTTTATATCTGTGAATAAAAATCAAAAAATGATTCGAGTTTTTTCTCAAGGCAGAACGACTCACGGTTTTAGAAGTGTTTATCCTATTTTTGGCAAAAATGGAACTTATTTAGGAGCTATGGAAATATCTTTTTCGAGTGATAGTCTTCAGGATTACTTTTTATCAACAAGTCAAACACATACACATTTTCTTGTAGATAAAAAAATATTCAATCAGAAATATTGGAATAATATCGAATTTGCAAATAGTCCATACTCTGAAAGTAAAGAAAGTAGAGATTATCTTATTTATAAATATACTGGACATTATAAAATTAAACATATATTAGATAGCGACAAGTTATTTACTGTAATAAAAGCTGAAATGACTAAGAATATAGATATTGGTAATTCATTTGCTATTTATAAAAATTTAGATAAAAATAGAAACTTAATTCTATTTCTGCCAATTAAAAATATTGAGAAGTCCAAAAACCTTGCTTGGGTTGTAATTTATCAAACAAATGATTCTATTTATAGAATTATTAAAAGTCATAATATTATTAAAATTGTATTTATCTTTTTATATATTTTCTTAGCTTATATTATCTACTACAAACTTGTATCTCAAATACAAATGAAAGAAGAGCATTATCTTTTAAATGATATTCTTAACTCCACAAATGCAATGATGTTTGTTACAAACTTTAAAAAACTTGCTTTTTCAAATAAAGAGTTTCAGGTATTTTTTGATATTCAAGATGAATCTCAATATGAACAAAATATCTTATACCTATTTGCAGATGGTGATAGCTATATTTCTAGTAAGAATCTTAGAAAAAATGAATCATTTTATGATTTAATTGAAAGAACTCCTAGTGAAAATCGAACCGTTTCTGTATTAAATAAAACTTTTCATATAAGTGCTACTAAAACTAGTTACAACCGAAATAAAGATGGTTCAGATTATTGCTTAGTTACTTTAACAGATATTACAAAAAGAATTGAAATTGAAAAAGAGATGACTAAAAAAGCCTATATGGATTCTTTAACTGGAGTTCCAAATAGAAATCGATTTAATGAAGTTGCTGAAAAGCAGTTTTCTATCGATTCAAGATATAAAGAAGATTTAACCGTCGCAATTCTAGATATTGACCATTTCAAAAAATTTAACGACACTTACGGACACCTCATCGGCGATGAGGTCTTAATTATGTTAGCTCAACATATGCAAAAATCAGTTAGAACTGCTGATACTTTTGCTCGGTGGGGCGGTGAAGAATTCGTTTTACTCTTCCCCAAAACTGATAAAGATACTGCCAAAGTTGTTTGTGATAAATTACGGATTGAAATTTCAGAATTGACTCACCCAGTTGCTGGTCATATTACAGCTAGTTTTGGAATCGCTCAATATCAAGATGGTGATACTTTAAAAACAATGTTCAAAAGATGTGATGATGCTTTATATAAAGCTAAAGAAAATGGTCGAAATCAGGTTGTTATTATCTAGTAGTATTTCTTAGCTGACTCACAGATAAAGCTTACACCTTTTGGGACTTGACTAAATAGAAAATTCGGGCTTGACCAATAATCTCTATTTAGTCCATTCCGCTCAAAAAAACTTACTCAAATTCAAGTTTTATAAAATAAAACCCCATTGCCTTGGCATCTCCACAGGCTTAACTTCTGTTCAACTAACTTTAAATATATTTATTATAATAGCAGTTGCTTAGCCCTGAAGTAAGTTCAGGGTGACATAGAAAGTACTTAGTTTGAGCTAAAAACACCTTGTAAAAATGCTGATTCCATCGTGTCGCCAGTTTGGAAATTAGATAAATTTGGTAAAATCGTAGGAAGTAAAGCATCAGAAACACCAAACCATTTTAAAGCGGGAGCTAACATTTGTTCGATTGAAGTTGTTGGAATAATTCTACCTTTTTTCGTATAGCAATTTTTTCCCTCTAAAGTTAGGTCATCTAAAACAGTTCCAAGAACATTTCCACCTTGAAAAGTTGAATCACCCGACATCATAAATGAGTGTCCGCCCCAACCGTGGTCAGTTCCATCACTATTGTTTTTTAAAGTTCGTCCAAAGTCTGAAAGAGAAACTGTTAGCACTTTATCATCTAATCCCATCTCCTCTAAAGATTTTTGAAAATCAGAAAGAGCTAAACTTAATGAACGAAGATTATTTAAATGATTTGTAGCTTGAGATGAGTGAAAATCAAACCCAGTCATTCTCACATAGAAAATTTGTCGAGTATAATTTAATGTCTCTTTTCCAACTTTAATCATTCTTGCCGTAGCTCGGAAATCTCTAAAGATTCTATCTCGAACATCATCGTGCATAACAATGCCTAAAACTTCTTCAGTGAAAACTTCTTCACTTTCATCTTTTTCAAAACTAAATAGAGGCATTCCGTAACTATTTTTTGCAGTAAAAGTTGCGAAGTCTGGAGCGGTCGCCATACTATCTGTTAAAAGAGTTGATAACTCTCCAGCCCGTTTAATATTTCTACCGTAATAATTTGCAAAAGCATTATCACCTACAATCTCATTAAAATCATCTAAGATAGTTTCAAATCTATCACCTTTAATATCCATTTGTACAGATTTAAAAGATGGAGGAATATCCAAATTTGACATTTTTAAAGGTGATGTAGCTTCACCAATTTGCAAAGTTGTAATATCTCCATAAGTGATATTCAAACCGACAGGCTCGTTCATTTCCCAAGCATCGGCAATTTTTCCTGCCCAACCAACAGTTGCTAACTGTTCCGCTTGAGTTGTATAAACTGCTCTTTTTTGATGATTATGAGCAAAAAGGAAAACTGGAAGTTCAGCAGTTCCATTATCAATTTCCTCTTTTGTTGTAGGTCTAACTAAAGTTCCAATATTTGAAACAACTGAAACTTTTCCGCTTTTATACATCGCAGCAAGTTCAGGCATCATTCCATTCATTCCCATTCCCGAGAAATTGCCATCACTATTTTTTAGATGATAACTTCCTTTGACATAACTTCTTTGAGCACTATCTGAAAAGCCATCTCTATCTTGAGGTTCATCATAATATGGGTGTGGAGTATTTTCATTTTTAATATAATGGCCGTTGCTATCAACTTCTAAATTTCCACCATCTAAATCTACATTTGACACCGCCATATTGTCAGCACCTCGAATAGCTTCATATTCGCTATGTCGGTCTGGGTCAGTTGGAATAAACATATTCATAGCATCATTTCCACCATCTAAGAAAACAACAACCAAAGCTTTGTAATCTTGGAAAGTTTCACTTGCCGTAGCTAGTTGAGAACTGACAGCTAATCCGCCACCAATTCTTAAAAGGGGGCCCAATACAGTTGCACCTGTATTTTTTAGAAAACTTCTTCTATTCATAAAATATCCTTTATCTTAAAATCATATAGAGTTGAGAAGTGACGATAGCTTGAACCGCACCCATCACAATAGATTTAGCTCTGTTTTGTCGTCCATTATCATTTTTCGGATAATTGAAATGTTCAAAAGAGTTAAGTAACTTTAAAACATAAGGTTCAGGAATTGGTTTTCCAATCAATTTATTACCTAAATGGTCTAATAAAGCTCGGATTGCTCTTTCTCTATCTTCGATGTTTTCATCTTCGTCACCCATATTTAGATAATCGTAATTAGCAATTTCTTCATTATCAAGAGCTTTTTCAAAAACTTCATATTCATCGGTTAAGTCAATATAGAGAAGACCTTGAGATAAAGTATATCTTCCGTAGTGTTTAGCATCTGACCAATCTTGCATACTATTATATCTCCCTAAAGCGACTTGATTAACCATTTCTTTTTGTAGTAACCAATTAGTAATAAGATTTGCAAACTCAATTATATTTGGGCTTGTTTGAATTTGGAATTCAGGAGCAACTGAACCAACATCAGCGAAAGCTGGGTCACTTGGAATAAACTCATTACTGTAAAAGTTGAAGACTGAATCAGCAGATAAAATCGCTTGTCCATAAACTCTATCAGTACTTAACCAATAGATATTCTCCATTTTAACATCTCCAAAATACATTGCTGGAATTGGACGAGCCTTAAATTTGCTTAAAATGTGAGCAAGTGCAACAGTCATCTCATCAGCTTTTCCAAAGTTTGGCACATCACTATTTCGAGCTTCAGGGTCTAAAAGAATCGCTTTTGTAACTGCTTTTAAATCACCTTTTACACCGTGTCCATTATCATTGAAAACAGTAGCAACTCTTTCAACATAGGCAGGTGTTGGATTTGATGTAACAAGTCTCATAATAAGATGACGACTGATATATGGAGCTACATTTCTATTTGCAAAAAGAATATTTAAAGCAGTTTCAATATCTGCTCGACCATCTTCACTTGTTTTCATTGTAGCATCGCCGATGAGGTCTAAAGTAGAATTGACATCGTGATACTGTGAATTAAATTGAAGTGGAGACATCCAAGAATTATCTTGTTTTGCGGTTGAACCATATCTTGAATGAACACCTTTTGCATTTACCTGTTTGTCATCTAAATCCCAACCTGTAAAGACTTTTGCTAAATCTGTAACATGCTGTTGGTCATAAGATGGAATAGGGTTTCCGTTTGAATCAAGTTTTTTAGTTCCATCTAACTCAAGTTCATAAAGTCCAACTACAAATAGTTGAGTTAATTCACGAGCATAATTTTCATCGGGAGCAGTATTTCGGCTTCCAATATATGTCATAAAATAGCCCATCGCACTTGAGTGGGTTACATCTGTTAAAAGATTTCTATAATTACCATAAGAGTGTTTATATAAAATATCATAATATGTTGCTGGAGACTCACCTCTAAATTTAGTAGCTTTTCCTGCTGGAGAATCATCTGAAAAAACAAGAATTTGACTTAAAGCATAAGTTAATCTTTGTCGTAACTGATTTTCGTTATCTAATACTTTTTCCCAAAATACAGAACCTCGCATCATACTAACTCTATCTCCGTCAAGCGGTGATTCATCAAGAAGTGTTGGGTCGGCAAAAATTTCAGTAGGATAAGATTCAGGCTTAATTTTATTCAAAGTTCTAAATGTAGATTCAAGATAACCATATTTTTCATCTGTATCACTATCCAAATCACCAACTAAAGAGAATTGATTATCAATCCAAGCTTCATATCCATTTTCCATAATCAAAGCAATATCTGTTTCAGTATCTCTAAAACTTGCTTGTCTTAAAAATTTGATTGCATCAGCTCGAGTTATCTCTCCAAAATCTTGACTACCTGAATTTTCAGTAGTTGAATTTGGGTTCGCAGAAATATTATATCGATACTCTGAAGTTTGATTATTTTCATTTTTAGCTTTTAAAACAAGAGTAAAATTATTATCAAGATTTGTAATAGTTACAGGATTTGAATGAGTATCTAAAATATTTGCAGTTCCATTTTCAAGAGTCCAATTAATTTCTGAAATAGTTTGTTGGTTTTCAAAAATTACCTGAACAGAAATATTATTCTCATTTCGTTCAATTACAAAATTTTTCACAACTGGCGGAAGTTGAATAGAAATTGAAGTATCCACAGCATTTACTTTTTGAATAACAATTTTTAACTCATCACTTGTAACTCCATTTTTCATAAAAGAGATATTGAAAATTTTGTTACTCGGTTCGCCACTGGTATTTAAAGTGATTTTAGCAGTTCCATTTTCATCAGTTTTGATTCCTGTATCAACTCCATTTACAAAAATAGAACTATTCGATTCACCCTCAACTTGAATTTCAACACTATTTTCAGAAGTCATCTCTTCAACAGGGTTTGTCAAAATTGGCGGAGTTGTAGAATCTGTCGGACAAAATGCGAAACCTGAAACGGCAATAGCAGTTCTTGTAGGATTTTCAATAGCTTGACCTGAAATATATTCAACAATCATATATTTGATTCCGTGACCATTTGATGACCATCTTGAATGACCTTTTGGGTCGGTGGAATCAGTTCCAAATCCTGTTGTGATATTATCTTCAGTTCTCACAATGCCATCATCATATTGTAAATTGGTAGTTTGAGAAAGATTCACCGTCATTTCAACTGGATTATCGTGTAGGTCATAACCTGTCACTCTGACGGCATCTTGCCAATCCCAACCCGATTCGCCATTTCTCATATCGCCCGAATCAATATCTCTGAAAAGCCAATTATCCAAAATTACAGTTTCGTTAAATTCAACTTTTAGCTCGATTTTATCGTCTTTTTGCAAAGATGAACTATTTTTGTCATTGTCATCTCCCATATAAAGAGTCAAATATGGAGCTCCAAAAACACCTCGAGAAATTGAACTTTCATCTTCATCAAAAGTTCCTGAATCCAAATTATTAAATGAATTATTGATATCATTTAAAGTTAAAGTAACTTTGTATCCGCCAATTTCAACAATTTTTGATGGATTGTTTGCCATATCTTCCCAAACAGTTTTAGAACTATTTGCAACAGTTGAACCGTCCCAAGTAAAAGCGATTGGGTTTTCACATTGAGCAATCGAAGCTGGATTTACAGATTTGGCATCCCCAAATGAAAAACCGATTGTTCCGATATAGTTTGAAATATTTTTAATAATATTGATATTTCGACTTTCAATTCCAACCGCACCTTCTGGCATATCTGTATCTGTTAAATCAATTTTTAAAGTTACATCGCCCTCGGTTAATTGAGGAAAAGAAAAATATCCGTGAATATCTGTGATAGCCTCTTTTATTCCTAATCTATCTTGAGCAAAAATAGTAATATATGGAATTCCAAGCTCTGAACCGCTTTGAACATTATCGCCAGTTGTTTCTTTATATAAAATTCCAGTTAAGCTACCAAAATTATAAATTACGGGAGCAACAACAACTTCAGTTTTATCTTCAGTCAAAATATCATCAACTGTTTGACCGCTATTTATCGCTGTAATAAATTTATTTGATTCCTCTTCAATTTTATCGTCATTTAAAAATGATGTCGCAAAATCTGAAACAGAAATACCATCATCTGCTAATTCTAAAACTTTTGAAATCGCAGAAATTCCACCTAAAGAGATTGTCGCATTTATAACATTTTTTGCCTCATCAGTTTTAGCTTCAATTTCAGTCGAATTTGTAGCATTTTTTATATTTTCGAGCTTTGCTTTTAAAGGAATAATTAAAACTTCAATCGCACTAGCATTTTTCTTGATTTGAGCATCAATATCGGTAGCTTCGGCAAGTTGAGTTACATTAATATCATTTAGAATTGTAATTGTATTTTGTGTCAAATCTTTAATTGAAGAAAGTTTCTCTTTTTCTAAATTCGATTTGGAAGATGAAACCTCATCGATAATTAAAGAACTATTTTCAAGAATCTGTGACATAGAAATATTATTATCAGCTTTTAACTGTTTGGCAATCGCTTTAAACACTGAATTATGAGTTTCCTTGACATTATCCGAAACAGAAGAAATTACTTCAGCAAGTTTTTGAATCGTTAAAATAGTTTTCATAGCTTTTGCAGATTGTCGTTTTTCTTCTGGAGTTCCATTTTTCAAAACATCAATCGGGTCAGCATCTAAACTTTTTGTATCAATATCTAAAGATGTAACAATAATATTTTTTGCAGATTCTACACTTTCGCCACTTTCAACCAAATTCACAACTAAAGAAGTTAGAGGAGTTACATTCAGTTTTGGATTTGAAGAATCTTTACCAATAATATTTTTCATTGTTCCGTTGAAAGGTTCGCCTGTCGCAGTATCAATCCCGCCTGAAATTTCCAGAATCACTTCCATTCTCGCTCGTTTTCTAAAACTAAATTGACCGTTTTCGTCGGTTTTTAAAGTTTTGATAACTCGACCATTTCGTTTATTGATAATTTTTACAGTTGCATTTGAAATATATCCATCAACCGCCTTACCCGAAACAGCCACAGGAATTGCAACTTCAAAAGTTTTTGTGAAAATATTCCCTTGATTATCTTTAATCTCAATTTTATGAGTATAAAGTTTATTCGGAGTGAAACGTTCATTTGAAATAACTAAATTAATATTATTTGATTCAATTTTTCCACTGATTCCCGAAGTTCCATCTAAATTTAGAAATAATCCTGAACTCTCGGAATCTTTGATAATTCTATAAGTTGTATTTGAGTCAAAATCTGATATTTCAAATTGAACAGAAATATTCGATTCATTCATATCTGGAACATCTACGGTAATAGATGAAGTTGTAATATCTAAAATATTTGACTGAATAAAATTCAAAGGAATATTTATAGAAATAGTGTTTTCTGTTTTCTCATTTAAATTTTGAGCGACTTCTCCACTCATAATTTTTTGAGATGCAGAATTGAAAGCATTAACTTTAAAAGTTAAAACATCATCAATAATTTTGAAATTTGGAATTGTGATATTCCAGTTTCCATTATCATTTTGAAAAGTTTGAGGCGGAATAAATTTTGTTCCGTCAGCTCTTAAAATAGATAAATTCATTTCTGAAATTTCAGTATCTATATTTTGAATAGATGTTAAATTTCTACTATTCATAGAAACAGAAATTGAAAGAGTACGATATTCATTTTTCTGAACATCTTCTACGGTAACATCTTGATTACCGCTAACTTGGGCTGAATTGTCGATAATACTATTATCAGTGGATTTGCTACACCCACCTGATAAAACTAGTAAAATAGACAAGAGAATTATATTTCTAAACATAGAAATTATCCTTTTATATATATTATATATTCATATTCTACCATTTTTAATTTTTAAGAAAATAGGAAATACCGTCAAATCAAACTGATAAGAGTCACTAAAACCTGCACAAAATAAACATTTGCAGATTAAAACCGTAAAATACGGTCAAGCAACCCTGTAATAATTTTCAAGAGTATATTTAATTATCTCTTTTTTGAGATTCTTATTTCTGAATTCTGAAAAATTATTAATTGTTAAAAGCTTATCTTTTAGAACATCTAAAAGAACTCTATTTTTTATATTTACTGCCGAATTAAAATCAGCATTTTCTGAAAAATCACATTTAATACATCTAAAATTTTCTTGAGTTTGTCTATTTTTTCGAGAAATACAACCACATTTATTACAGGTTTGACTTGTATATTCTGGGTGAATAAATGAAATATTCACTTTATATTTATAAGCAATATTTATTATTCTATTTTTAATTGAAGACAAATTCAGCAAACGAATTAACCGACCATTATTTATAGAAAACTCCAAATTGTTACTTCTTAATTTTCCTAAAAGTTCCAAATCT
>Ga0256826_1002794_pt1 | contig 10557 bp, 13 predicted proteins | sample CV79metaG_FD_185975 | JGI IMG/M metagenome (GOLD analysis project Ga0256826, IMG submission 185975) | Hydrothermal vent microbial communities from East Pacific Rise, Pacific Ocean - CV79 | ecosystem: Environmental > Aquatic > Marine > Hydrothermal vents | place: Pacific Ocean: East Pacific Rise... | reverse complement strand
ATCTAAAAGACCTGCTAAATACATAATTGCTTTTATCGGGATTGGGTTTGATTCTACAAATAAAACTTTATTCATTTCAAAAAGTTCATTTGCGATGAGGTTTGCATTTTTCAAATCACCTGCAAGAGAATATTTGGTCAATTCAGAAACTCTATCTGGTAATAAGTTTGAAGTTACAGAAATAACCCCTTTTCCGCCTTTGAAAATAATATCCGAATTGATTGCATCGTCTCCACTAAAAATATCTAAATTTGGAACTAAATTTAATAAGTGAGAAACTCTTTCAAGAGAACCTGATGCTTCTTTGATTGCAAAGATATTTTTTGTTTTTTCAGTTAATTTTTTAACCGTTTCAGGAATAATATCACTTCCTGTTCTTGATGGAACATTATAAAGCATAATAGGAATCTCAATTGAATTTGCTATCGCTTTATAGTGAAGATATAAACCCTCTTGAGATGGTTTATTATAATATGGTGAAACTGTTAGAATTGCATCAGCTCCAACTTTTTGAGCAAATTTTGCTAAGTTAATTGCTTCTGTTGTGCTATTGCTTCCCGCTCCTGCTAAAACTTTAGAATCTGTTCCTTTAACTGTTTCAACAGCAATTTCAATACATCGTTTATGCTCCTCATTTGATAGAGTTGCACTTTCTCCAGTTGTTCCTACGGGAACTACCCAATCTATTCCTAAACGAATTTGTCTTTTAATAAGTGTTGCATATTTACTTTCGTCTAATTTTCCAGCTTTGAATGGTGTTATAAGTGCTGTCATTGAACCCTGTGGTTTAATCACTGTATTTCCTTAATAATATATCTTATTGAATTATATCTTTTTTTATAAAGAGTAACTAAATGAGAAAAAGTATTTTCTTTAAAATGTGTATAATTATATAGATATGAAAAAGAAATTAAGATTATTTTCTTATGGAGCTAATATGGATATATCCACATTACACCAAAGAAATATAAAATATATAAATTACAGTGTTGGAATCTTACAAAACTATCAATTCAAGTTTAATAAACCAACTATCGATAAATTAAATAGTTTTGCAAATATAAATCCTAGAATTGGTTCTAAAGTAGAGGGTATTATTTCTATAATTACAATTCACACTCTCAAATTATTAGATTTATACGAGGGCTATCCTAAACATTATCAAAGAAAAATAGTTAATATAATAGATTATAAAACTAAGAAAATTGTACCTGCAATTGTGTATATAGCCAATCAGAAAACAGTAATTAATGGACTTTTCCCAACAGAACAATACTATGATAAAATAATAAGAGGAAGAAATCTCATAAGAACATTAAAGTTAAAGTAGTAGAAAATGAAATTTAAAGAACTTGCAATAATTGGTGCGACCGCATCTGGAAAAACTGAATTAGCTTTGAAAAAAGCAAAAGAGACAAATAGCTATATTCTCTCGATAGATTCGCTAAGTGTTTATAAAGAAATTGATATTGTGTCAGCAAAACCTACCCAATTTGAACTGTCTCAAATAAAGCATTTTGGAATTAATGAAATTGCTCCAAACGAGAAATTTGATGTAACAATATTTATCGATTTATACAAAAAGGCAAAATCTGAAGCTATTCAAAATGGTAAAAATATAATAATAGTTGGAGGAACTAGTTTTTATCTGAAAACTCTTTTAACAGGTATTTCAAAACTCCCAAAAATATCAGAAAATACAACTAAAATAGTTGATAAACTTTTGGAAGACCTCCAAACCGCTTATAGTTTTTTAGAAACTAGAGATTTTAAATATTCACAAAGAATTAAATCTAATGATAAATATAGAATTGAAAAAGCCCTTAATATTTTGGTTGAAACTGGTGAATCCCCTACTATTTGGTTTCAAAAAAATCCTCCAGAACCTATTATTCAAAATTTAGAGATTTTCAATATTCAAATTGAACGAGCAGAAATTATTCAAAAAATAGAGAAAAGAACTAAAATTATGCTTGAAAATGGTTTAGTCGATGAGGTAAAAACTTTGCTGTTAAAATATGGTCAAGATTTACAACCAAATAAAGCTATTGGAATTCGTGAAACTATTCAATATTTAAATAATGAAATTGATAAAAATGAGCTAATGAATCTTATCTCAATTCATACTCGCCAACTTGCTAAACGACAAACCACCTTTAATCGCACCCAATTTAGTAAAGATACGAAATTATAATATATAATTATATCTTATCTTAAACAATTCAATAAATGAGTGATACAAGAAGTATATTTTAGGGACTGACTAAATATAAAAATTAGCAAGTAGAAAATTAAAGTATATCTTCGTGTAAAGCACGAAGATGACTGGCTATGTTCATTAAAAAATCTGTTATTTGTTTTTATTGTATAATAGCTAAAAAAATGGAGATTTAACAATGAAAATTACGGTTATTCAAGGTCCAAACTTAAATATGTTAGGAACACGAGAACAAAATATCTACGGTGGAATGAAGCTTGAGCAAATTCATCAACAAATGAAAGATGTAGCTTCTCAAAATGGTTTCGAAATTGATTTTTTCCAAAGCAATTTAGAGGGTGAGATTGTAGATAAGGTTCAGGAATGTTTAGGCGACTCAAACGGAATTGTTATCAATCCCGCAGGTTACACTCATACATCAATTGCAATTCGAGATGCAATTACTGCTGTAAATTTACCAACAATTGAAGTTCATATCAGCAATATTTATAGAAGAGAAGAATTCAGACAAAAGTCTATGATTGCTCCAGTTGTTGCAGGACAAATTTCAGGATTCGGACCTTTTACTTATCATTTAGCAATGATGGGAATGATTCAGATTTTAAATGAAATCAAAGCGATTCAAGAACAACAAGGTGAAAAATCGTAGATATGAATTTTATCCTGAAAGATGAAAATGCTATATATTTTGAAGTAGAATATAGCTGTGATAATGCAATTTATCTAAAAGTTGGGTCTGAAAGTTTTTTTATTACTGACTCCCGTTATACGGAAGAAGCAAAAAGTTTAGTCTCAAATTGTGAAGTAATTGAAAGTAAAACTTTATTAATTACTGCAAAAGAAATTTTACAAAAACACTCTAAATTAAAAATTATCTTTGACCCATATGAATGGAGTGTTGCAGAATTTGAGAAGATTTCACCTTTCTCAAATTTTATACCAAAACCAAATTTTTCTAAAAATCGTAGAATCATTAAAACAGATTTAGAGATTGAATATCTTTCAACCGCCGTGAAATATGGGCGGGTTGCTTTTGAAAATTTTCGAGAATATCTCTCTATTAAAGGTGTTGGAAAAAAAGAGACTGAATTACATTTCAAAATGAAAAATATTTTGCAAAAAAAAGGTTCTTTAGATTTAAGTTTTGACCCAATTGTAGCTTTTAATGAAAATTCCTCAAAACCTCACTCACTTCCAACAGACAGACGATTATCAAATGGCGATATAGTTTTGGTTGATGCTGGTGTGAAATATCATCGTTATTGTTCAGATAGAACTGAAACCTTTATATTTCAGCAAAGCAAATTTTCATCTGTAAAAATGAGCCAAAAAGTTCGCAAAATTTATGATGTTGTTTTAAAAGCTCACGACGAAGCAATTTCAAAAGTTCGAGTTGGTATGAAAGCTTCAGAAGTTGATAGTTTGGCGAGAAATATTATTGAAAAAGCTGGGTTTGGAAAAAACTTTATTCATTCAACTGGACACGGGGTCGGTTTAGACATTCACGAATATCCAAATATTTCAGCAAAATCTGATATTGTAATTGAAGATAATATGGTTTTTACTATTGAACCAGCAATTTATATTCCAAATTTTGTAGGAGTTAGAATTGAAGATATGGTTGTTATGAAAAATGGTAAGGCTAAGGTTTTATAATTGATAAAGCAACTTTCTAAAACTTTATCTTTGCATTATTCTGCTTTATTTCCTTTTCAAGCACCTCATCGAAAGCCTAAGGGATTTAAAGTTTTGGTTAGCATTGGAGGAAATATTGGGAATACGAAAAGCCGTTTTGCAAAGCTATTTCAAGAAATTAAGCGGGATTCCACTTTTAGAATTTTAGCAACTTCGCCAATTCTAAGGAATCCTCCTTTTGGCTATTTAAATCAGGAATATTTTTTTAATTCAGTTATGTTATTAGAAACAAAACTTTATCCAAATCAGTTTTTAAACAAAATCTTATTTATAGAAAAGAGGTTTGGACGAAAAAGAGTATTTAAAAATTCGCCAAGAACTTTAGATATTGATATAATCTTTTTTGATAATTTTAAAATAAATACACAGAAGTTAGTGGTTCCTCATAAAGATTGGCAAAATAGGGAATCTGTATTAATTCCGTTAATAAATTTAGGAAAAATAAGATGAGTATAAAAACAATACAAGGGGATTCAATTCAAGATGCCGTGAAAAAAGCGACTCTTTTATATGGAGATGAAATCTCTATTGTTGAAACAAAAACAAAGAAAAGCGGTTTATTTGGAAAATCAACTTACGAAGTTGTTATTTCAATTCCCGATGAGGTTGATGAATGGCAGGATAATAGAAAAAGCCGTTTTCAAAATCAGATAGATAGAAGTACAAAAAATAGTTTTGATTTAAAAATAGATAATTCTGAATATGATGAAGATATAGATTTTAAATTAAATAATAACTATCTCCTTTCTGAAAAACCATTATCTAATAAAAGAGAAACAAATAATCCATATCAAAAAGTAGAAAAACCTAAAGAACATATTAATATTTCAGAAAATGCAAAAAAAATAGCAGAGATTGCGAAACGGAGACAGCAAGAAATTAGTGGTAATCCAGTAAAAACTGCTCCTACTCCACAAAAAAAATCTAAAATTCATAACAAGCAGGTTCAACAACCTCCAACTGTTATGCAAACAGATAATAGAGTTTTTAATGATATTAAATCAGAAATGACTCAACTTAATGATAAAATAAAATTAATTCAAAATATGTTTTGGGAAGAGAAAAAACCTGATTCAACAGCAATTCCGTCTGAATTTGCAGAAATATATAAAATTGCAAAAGAGAGTGGAATGAATCAAGGTCATCTTGATATGATTATGAAACTTTCTATTGAACATATGCCTTTTAAAATGCGACAAAATAGTGAAACTGTCAAAAGATATTTCAAAGCTTTACTTAGAAAAATGATTCCTGTTCGAGCTGAAACTTTAGTAAAAAGACCTAATAAAAAGATTTTTATGTTAGTCGGTTCAACTGGAGTTGGAAAAACTACAACTATTGCAAAATTAACAGCTAGATTTACTTTGAAAAGTGATATTGAATATAAGGTTGGGCTTCTTGTTTTAGATACTTATAAAATTGGTGCGGTTGAGCAATTATCTCAATATGCAAGAATGATGAAAGTTCAAATGGATACTGTTGTTTCGCCTGTTGATTTTGCGGATAAACTTGAAAGAATGGCGGATAAAGATTATATTTTTATTGATACAATGGGAAGTTCTCCTTATGATATTGAAAAAATTGAGAGTATTAAAGAGTTTTTAGAAACTGGTCAATATTCAAATGATATTGAAGTTATGCTTGTTCTTCCGAGTAGTTTAAAGTATGAAGACTTAAAAGAGGGTTATAATAGTTTTTCAAAACTAAATGTAGATACAATTTTATTTACAAAACTTGATGAAACAAAAGGATTCGGTAATATTTTTAGTCTAATCCACGATATTCAGAAACCAATTAGCTATTTTTCAATAGGACAAGAAGTTCCTGAAGATATTATTGTTGCAAAAAGCGACTATTTAGTAGAATCTCTACTCAATGGTTTTAAAAGGGAGATAATAAATGACAATTTCTAGTAATAAAAATCAAAATTCAGGTATAAATCAAGCCAAAAAACTTGAAGAGTTAGTTAGAAATAAAGGTGGTGGTCACAAAGTTATTAAAAAAAACACCCACTTTATTACAATAACTAGTGGAAAAGGTGGGGTTGGAAAATCCACGGTTAGTGCAAATCTTGCCTATATTTTCGCAAAATATGGTTATAAAGTTGGCATTTTTGATGCTGATATAGGTTTAGCAAATCTTGATGTTCTTTTTAATGTCAGAATTAAGAAAAATATAGTTCATGTTCTTAATGGAGATGCAAAAGTAAAAGATATTTTAGTGCAAATTACTCCAAATCTTACATTAATTCCTGGGGATAGCGGAGCAGAGATTTTTAAATTTACAAATACAAAAATGTTTGAAGCACTTATTGAAGATTCTACAATGTTAGATGATTTAGATGTTATGATTATTGATACGGGAGCTGGAATTGGAGAAAAAACCCAAACATTTTTAAATATAGCTGATGATATTATTGTCGTTACAATTCCTGACCCCGCTGCAATTACTGATGCTTATGCCACAATCAAAATGACTAGCAGAAAACGAGATAATATTGGAATGATTCTAAATCAAGTTACTTCCGAAAGAGAAGCTTTAGCTATTTTTGGAAAAATTGATAAAGTTGCAAAAGTTAATATTGGCGGAAACTTGAAACTTGAATATTTTGGTAAAGTTGCTCAAGACCCAAATGTTGGTATATCCATTAAAAGACGAACTCTTTTTGTTAAGGAAAATCCATACACTCAAGCTACTCAAGATTTAGAAAGAGTCGCAAGACAATTAGCTAAAAAACTTGAGAAAAATATGTTAATAAATAGTGAGCCAAATTCTAGCGGTTTAGCAGGTCTATTTTACAGATTAGTCAAACACTTTAATTAAATGATTATCTATAATATTAAGAGTTTTATAACCGTCGCAGGGTTTTTTGTGGGATTGCTATTTTCAATAATTATGGCTGTTTCCCCTTTAGCTCTTGCAGTAAATACATTATTATTTACTATGGGTTTTTACTCTTTTGCAAATCTATTTTTAGCTTTTTATATTAAAAATATAAAAGTTACTGATGGTAGCCATTTTCCCAAACATGCTTTTGAGGAAAAACTAGATTTAATGATAAAAGATTTAGATAAAGAAGAGGATAAATTTATGCCACAAAAAGAAAATTTCCAAATTATTATAGATAAGCAAATGAAAAATATAGAAGAGAGTCAAAAGCGATGAGCTATGTAAATGAGATAAAATATCAAAAAGACCAATTAGCTATTGAATATCTTCCAGCAGTAAAATCTATGGCATTTCGATTAAAAGAGAGATTACCAAGCTTTATTGAATATTCAGATTTAGTTTCTATCGGTACAGAGGAACTTGTAAAACTTGCCCGACGATATGATGAAAGTCAAAATGATTCATTTTGGGGCTATGCAAAAAAACGAGTTTATGGTTCTATGCTTGATTATCTTCGCTCCTTAGATGTTATGAGTAGAAATGGTAGAAAATTAGTTAAAACTATTGATTCTATTGTTGAACGATATATGGCAAAACATAATGAAGAACCATCAAATCAATTTCTTGCTGAAAAACTTGAAATATCTCTTGAAAAAATCCGAGAAGCTCGTCGTGCTTCTGAAATCTACACTGTTTTACCAATAAATGACCACGTAGATTTTGCAGATTCAAGTGTAAATATTCTTGAAACAATTGAAACTGATGACTTGATTTCTAAAGTAAGAGAAATTTTAGATACTTTAACTGAAAGAGAACAACTTATAATTCAACTATACTATTTTGAAGAGCTAAATCTTAAAGAAATTAGTGCAATTCTTAAAATTACAGAATCTCGAATATCTCAAATTCACAAAGCTGTTATCAGAAAAGTGAAAGAATCGGTTCAGGAGTAATTTATGGCAGATATACTTAGTCAAGAAGAAATTGATGCCCTTTTAGGTGATGTTGGCGGTGATGATTTAGGAGAAATGGACGAAAATATTGAAGAGGAAGTTCAAGAAGATGAATCTTCAAACAATTCTGAAAGTTATTCCGCAGCTAATAATCCAGATGTTCAAATTACCCTTTACGATTTTAAAAGACCAAACAGAGTTAGTAAAGAACAATTACGAGCATTCCGAAGTATTCACGATAAACTAGCGAGAACCTCATCATCTCAAATTTCATCAATTATGCGGTCGATTGTAGAAATTCAACTTCATTCAGTCGATCAAATGACCTACGGGGAATTTTTGATGTCCCTACCAAATCCTACAAGTTTTAATGTTTTTTCAATGAAACCGCTTGAGGGAAATGGAATTTTAGAGGTAAATCCATCAATTGCATATCCGATGATTGATAGAATTTTAGGCGGACGGGGTGAGCCATTTGAAAATAATAGAGAGTTTTCAGATATTGAAATTTCTCTTTTTGAAACAATTCTCAAAGTTCTTATGGATAATTTAGGCGATGCTTGGAAAGTAGTCGAACAAATTAAACCAACAATTGAACAAAAAGAGAGTTCTCCAAATGTGGTTCAAATCGTTGCTCAAAATGAGATTGTTGTTATGATTGTTATGGAAATAATAATTGGACAATCAAGCGGAATGATGAATATTTGTTATCCCGTTATTGCTCTTGAATCTTTACTACCAAAACTTGCTAGTCGGGATTTAATGCTAAATGAATCTGGTTCTAAAAAAAGTAGAAATCAGGATTTGAAAGTTATTCTCGGGGGTTCAAAAGTTCAAGTTGATGCTTATCTTGGTTCTACCAGTATTACATTACAAGATATATTAGAACTTGAAAATGGAGATATGCTTAAATTAAATACTGGAACTGATGAGGGTGTTGAATTAAGTGTAAATGGTAAAAGCAGATTTGTCGGAACTGTTGGAGTAAAAAGACATCGAAAATCTATCAGAGTCACTGAAAAAATCTTTAGCGAACAAGATGAGTTACAAGATTTATTAAGTGAAATTGCTGAATATCGTGCAGAAAAAGATGCTGATTAAATTTTATGAGCTGTAAAAAGGGTAGGGTTGCTGAAGATATAGCTGTAAAATATATTGCAACTCTTAACTTCAAAATATTAGACAGAAACTTCTATTCAACATTTGGAGAAGTAGATATTATTGCAACTAAAGATAATATTCTCCATTTTATTGAAGTAAAAAGTGGAACATCTTTTAATCCTGCTCATAATTTAACAAATCGAAAACTTGAAAGAATTATAAAAACAATTGAAACATACCTTATAAAATATCCATCTGAACTTGATATTTCTATTGATTTAATTGCAATTCAAGGCAATCAAATAGATTTATTTGAAAATATAACTATATGACTTTATAAAAAAAATATATTTCTGATTAAATATAGATGAAAAAATAAGCCCGTCATCTTCGTGCTTTACACGGTAATTCATTTTCTACCAATAATATTATAGTCAAATAGTTAATAATTACTTAAAAGCTAAATAGCTTAAAGAAATTACAGTAATATTAAAAGTGTTAATGTTTATAATTCAGAAACTAATTAGACAAGGATTTAAATATGCCAAAAATTAATAGATATGTTGATATTGACCAAGTTGAAAGAGAAGCAAGAAAAGATTATATTGATAGACATTCACCATTTGTTTCTGTAAATGGAGAAGCTACAAAAGGTTCAAAATTAGCTGTAACTGTTAAAGTTGGAAATGAATATGCTCATCCAGATGATTTTGACCACTTTATTTCAAACATTTCTCTTTTCAACGGTGAAACTCTTTTAGCTCGAGCTGATTTTGTTCCTGGAACTTTAGGAAATGCAAAAGGTAATGTAGAAGTTACTTTTAATATTGTGCCAACTACAAACAAACTTAAATTAGTTGCTCAAAGCTACTGTACAAAACACGGTGTTTGGGAATCTGATCCAGTTATTTGCGAAGTTAAATAATAATTTAAACAATTCTCACAAGGTGAAATTAAGTTTTCACCTTACACTTCTACAAAAATTATATAAAATATTATCTTAAATTATTATTCTTACTAGTTTCAATTCATTTCATCTACTTTAATTTAGTTTTAAAACAAATTCAATTACAATAGTTTTGTAATAAAAATTATAAAGGATTTTATATGAAATTTCAAAAAACAGTTTCAGTTGCATTAGTTTCTCTGTTTGCAGTTTCTGCTTTAACAACTTTCGCATCTGCGAGTATCAAAAAAGGACAAAAATACTATCTAAAAGATTGTAAAAAATGTCACGGAAATGGAACAAAAGGTGCTGCAATGTTAGACCAAGATGAATGGGCTGATATGTTTGTTGATGGTGCTGAAGAAATTAAAGCAACTCACGAAGATTCTGAAAATAAAAAAGCTATCAAATATTTTAATAGCAAAAAATTTAGAAAACATTCACCACACTTAAAAGATTTCCTTTATGAGTATGGTGCAGATTCAGGTAATGTTCCTGCTTGTGGTTAATCTTTAGTTAATTTTTTTAGGAAAACTAAAAGTAGATCTCCGTGTCAAGCACGAAGATGAAGGGTTATTGTCATTATTAGGCTTGACCCGATAATCTATATTTAGTCACTCCCAATTTTAGAAGTTCTTTTTGTAGAATTTTAGAAATTTTCTTAACATCTTCTTTTGTCATAGCTGAACCGCTTGGCAAACATAAACCGCTTTTAAAGAATTTTTCAGAAGTTTTATCAATTTTTGAGATGGAAT
>Ga0256826_1002792_pt1 | contig 10566 bp, 9 predicted proteins | sample CV79metaG_FD_185975 | JGI IMG/M metagenome (GOLD analysis project Ga0256826, IMG submission 185975) | Hydrothermal vent microbial communities from East Pacific Rise, Pacific Ocean - CV79 | ecosystem: Environmental > Aquatic > Marine > Hydrothermal vents | place: Pacific Ocean: East Pacific Rise... | reverse complement strand
GACAATCTGGCGATAAGATAGAAGCAAAAAATGCAAATTGGAAATTTAATGGTACGATGGTTGACCATTTTGAAGAACATGTGAAAAAATCTGTTCCTCTTTATCAAGAGGGACATGAGTTAATTAAGAAACTAAGCGATTATTTTGTTAAAGATGACTCTGTTTGTTATGAACTTGGTTCATCGGCAGGTACATTAACCGATAAGCTTGCAAAACATCATCACTTTAGAAATGCTAAATTTACAGGTATTGAGATTGAAGAAGATATGGTTACTAAAGCCAATGAACTCTATAAAGGGAAAAATCTTTCTTTTATATGTGATGATATGAATACCATGACTTTGGAAAAAGCAGATTTAATTGTCTCTTATTATACAATTCAATTTATTCATCCAAAACTACGACAAGAGTTGATAAATAAGATATATGACTCTCTTAATTGGGGTGGTGCTTTTATACTTTATGAAAAGGTACGTGCCAATGATGCACGATTTCAGGATATTATTTCTAATCTTTATATGGAGTATAAACTGGATCAAGGCTATCACGCAAAAGAGATTATTGCTAAAGCTAAAAGTCTAAAAGGTGTTCTTGAACCTTTCTCGACAGAAGGAAATATTGAGATGTTAAAACGGGCAGGGTTTGTAGATATTTTAAGCATACAAAAATACATGAACTTTGAGGGCTTTTTGGTTATTAAATAATATGAATAGAGATATAAGAATCGAAGAAGCATATAAAGCATGGATATGGGCATTTATTTTTGCATTCATCTATGTTTATGCGATACCTTGGACAGAACTTTGGGGTAAAGAGTTTGAAGATACTGCCAATTATCTTTTTAGAATTAAATATCTTCAAGAAGGTGGAACAGAAGCACATTATACAGGACTGAAGTGGATACTTGATGAACCCTTATGGAGATACATTATTCTTGCTTTAGGTTTTAGTTTTGATGATTATCGTTTATCTATCTATTTAATCTCATTTCTTGCTTTACTCTTTTCAGGCTCATTTTTTTTTCGTAGGGTAGAGTTTTATGTTGTTATGCTTCTTCTACTCAATCCAATGTCGGTAAACTTATATATAGAACAAGTACGGATTGCGTTGGCTTTTTCCTTGGTTCTTTTTGCCTATGATTTATCTTCTAAAGCATGGGCATCATTTTTTTTACTTTTGGCATTTCTAATTCATGCTTCCATGCCTATTTTTCTTGGACTTTACTATATCTTGCATTATTTTAATAAAAATGTTGAAGCAAGAAAATATTATTTAATAGCTATATTTACAGCTTTAGGAATGGCACTCTTTATGAAATTTGGAGCAAATGCAATTTTAAGTGCAGCTGGAGATAGGCATGCAGGATATGGAGATGTTGCAGGAAGCAGTTCTTTGGCGTACTCTATGGCATGGTTTATCATTGCTATAATTCTTAGTGTATTTGCTGATTTTAGAACGGATAAAGAACGTATTCTAATTGCTTATGCGATTGTTTTCATGTCTTTTTTCTTTTTCTCTTCTATTTTAGGAATTTATGCTCAACGTTATGTGGCTGTTATTATGCCCATTATTATTATTGCCATTGGTCATCTTCCTAGACATATTAAACAAGCAACATACCTTTTTATGTTTGCATACAATCTTTTTATGTTTAAATATTGGTTACAGTTGTCCGTATTATGAGTAATTTAAAACAACAAACAACCCTTCAACGCTTAAGTGATAATTTTATTTCATTGGTTATTTTGCAAATGATAACCTATGGTTTACCATTACTTTTAATTCCGTATCTTATTCGTATATTGGGGTTAGAAGGATTTGGTATCTATAGCTTTATTCTTGCCATTATCATGTATGGTGTTCAATTGAGTGACTATGGGTTTGAACTCTCTGCTACCTATCATATTTCACTACATAAAGATAATCAATCTAAAAAAAATGAAATTTTTTCTTCGGTATTAAGTATTAAGTTTTTAATTGCTTTAGTTTATTTTATACTTTTAACAGGACTTATTTTATTTGTAGATAAATTGTTTGCCTATAAAGAGCATCTTTTTCTTGCTTTTGGTATTGTTTTTGGTCAAATTATTTTTCCTATTTGGTTCTTTCAAGGTATGGAAAAGATGAGGTACATTATGTACATTAATGGTTTTTCCAAAGTTCTTTTTGTGGCTTCCATTTTTATTTTTGTAAAAGATATATCTGATTTAAAAATATTGATTCTTTTAAATAGCCTTTCTATAATCTTGGCAGGTTCTTTGGCTCTCTATGTGGTTGTTTCTAGATTTGATGTTAGATTCTCTTTTCAGCCATGGAGTCGGCTCTATTTTTATCTAAAAGAGGGCTGGTATATCTTTACTTCAAAATTTGCGGTAGAGTTTTATACAACCATTAATATTATTATTTTAGGTTTTTTTGCCACACCTTTGGTAATTGGTTATTATGCTGTATCTGTCAAAATCATTCATGCTTTAGGAAGCTTACTTGACCCTTTAACACGTACCGTTTATCCCTACTTAGTCAATGTCTATCAAAGTTCAAATGAAACGTTTATGAGTAAAAATAAGCTTCTTTCAGCTGTCATTTTTTTAATCATGTTTCCAATAACACTTTTAGTCGGATATTACTCTAAAGAAATCTTGATGCTTATTACAGCTAAAGAGGTAGCTCTTTTGAATATTCAAATTTTGCAACTTTTTTCTCTTTCATTAATGGTTTACCTTTATGGAAGTCAATTTACAAATATGTTGGTTACGGTAAAAGAGACAAAATTTTTAAATCAAATCCTCTTTTTAACCGCAGGAATAAATGTGCTTTTTGCACCTATCTTTGTTTACAGCTTTGGAGTGTTGGGGATGGTTGCCTTAAGTGTTTTTATTGCATTTTTTGTAACTTTAAGCAAAGGATACTATCTATTTTTTCATCTAAATAGAAAAATTAATAAAAAAATATAAGAAGGTAATAATAAATATGAGAAAAGTGAATACAAATATCGAAGTAGAGTCTGAAAATAGTCTCTTTAATCGTCTTGAAGGAGTATTTTTTTCTTTAAGAAAAAATGGTCTTAAAACAACAATTGACAAAATAGGACAACATCTCCTTTATAAAGCTAAAGGGGTTGATTTTTCCAGTCAAAATATTGCAACATTAACAAAGACAGGAGAGAATCAAGAGGAAGGAACAGCACTCATTTCTAGTTCTAAAGACTTCTTAGCAACACTCTTTTTGGATTTAGAGAAAATGATAGGGAAACCTCTCTCAAAGCACTTGTTTATCGATTATGGAAGTGGTAAAGGTTCTGCTATTATCCATGCCAAAAATTTAGGCTTTAATAGAACCATAGGGGTTGAATTTGCTAAAGAGTTACATGAGATAGCAATAGAAAATATTCAAAAATTTAAGATAAATAATGTTGAGTCACTTTACATTGATGCAGGTATTTATGTTCCACCTAAAGATGTTTCTGTTTTCTATTTTTACAATCCTTTTACTGAAGTTGTGATGAAGGAAGTGATTAAAAATATACTTCATGAGAAAGAAAATTTTGAAGAAGATGTTTATATTATTTATAGAAGTGGTTCGACGGATTTACTTAAAGAACATTTTGAGTTTATTAAAGAGATAGTCTACCCGAGCGGAGCAAGGGCAGATTTTTATAAAATAACAAAAGAAGGCTAAAGAGAAACTATTTAAAGTTCCTCTTCATGCCACTCTTGTGTATTGGACTCTCTAAATGAAGTTAGACATTGGTCTACTTCATAAGACCAATGCATCACAATAGGATGCATTAATGCTGTTTTATTGTTTCGACTATAAATATCTACTCCTAACCTTACACGCTGATATTCGTGAAATTCCTCAGAAAAAGATAAGAATAGAACATTGGCACCAGACTTTTGGTGTAGTCTATCATTGGCAATTTTTGCAATCATATCTAGGAAACTGGTTAAAATTAGACCACATCTAGGGATGATTTTTCCTTCATCATTGATAAATCCTGCTGCTAAATCATGTTTATAATCATCATCTTTAAGATAGGCTTTTCCATCAATATTAATAAAACTATCAACCAAATCTTGATTCTTTTTGAGTGCCTTAAATGCACGATTCTTTAAATTTCTTTCCGAAATAATACGCACAGACTCTTTACGAATATATTTTTGACCTTCTACTAAAGTTTCAATAAAATTATCAGAAACTTCACTGTTGTCATCATCAAGGTTATTAAGTAATAGTGTAGGGATGATTTTAAATTTATGTTTATGTTGTTTTATGATTTGACCACAAAGTTCGTTACAAAATGCCATATTACGCATGGCCCACTCTTTGTTTACATCTTCTAATGGTAGTGTAAAATGTGCAATTTCCATTACAATAACCATGGGTTCTGTTTGCTGTTCCAATTGTTTATTGATAAGATTCAATAGATTGTTTAGTTTTTCTGTTGACCATGTTTGATATGGTATGGTTGGGGAACTATAGTTTTTTGAATTAATAGGTGCTATACATGTTTCGATAATTTATCCTTTAAAGTTTTGATACCAAAGTTGAAAAATAAAAATTCTCCAGAGTTTATATTTAAATGCCTCATTTCCACTATAAAAGTTGTCACGAATTTTAAGAATAGAAGAAGTATAAAATAGTTTATCTTCGTTTAACCTTTTCTCATTTATTTGTTCATAAACAAGCTCTTTTAGCTCTTTTTTCATCCAAGATGAAAAGGGAATGTCAAAACCACTTTTTGGACGATGAAGAAGAGGTTTTGGAATATATTGAAAGGCTATTTCTTTTAAAACATATTTTTTTATTCCATTTTTAATTTTAACTGATGCAGGTATTTTTGCCATATATTCAACAAGCTTTTCATTTAAAAATGGAGTATGTAGAGCGATGTCATGATGGTTCATCGATGAGTAACTTTTGGTTAGTTCTCCATCTGTCATGGTTGTCTTAAAGTATGTTCCTATAATTTCATCTACACTCTCTTGATAGCCATTAAAATTGATTTTATCAAAACTGGTTTCAATGGGTGTTTGATAGTGTTTAACAAGTAATTGTAACTCTTTTTCTCGAAATAAAATATTCCTAGATTCAATCATTTGAGGAATGTTTTTTGAAGACAGTGTGTTTAAGAGTTTTAGATACTTGGTTGGAAGGTTATGTTTCTCTTTTATATAGGGAATTGTATCAATAGGTATTTTTTTGAGAGGATTAAGTAGAACTTTTCTTAATGGATACGGTAGTGTTTTGATACGATTAAAAAAGGCTACATCATCTGCTGTAGCAAAGACTTCATCTCCTCCATCTCCTACAAAAATATCCTTTATACCTTCTTTTTGAATTAATTGTGCCGTTAAAACAGTAGGTGTTGCTGCATATTCTGCAAAAGGTTCATCATAAATTTGAGCCAATTTTGGAACAACTTCTAAAGCATCTTTTCCTGTGAAATAGTATTCATGATGCTCTGTTCCTAAATGTTGAGCAATACGTTTAGCATCTTTTGCTTCATTAATATACTCTTCATTAAATCCAATGGTAAAAGAGTTTACTTTAGTAGGATATTTTTCTTGTAATAGTGCTGTCAAGGTTGAACTATCATACCCACCACTTAATGAAACGGCTATTTTGTTGCTATTAAATGAGGTGTTTTGAATACTTTCCTCGAGTATGGAGTGTGCTGTTTTGATAATATTTTTTTCTGAATCGATAGTTTTTGGGCTCTTGTAACAAGATTCCAAACGCCAATAGCAAATATCTGTTTTAGTATTGTGATTTAAATCAAAATTAATATAGTGTCCAGATTCTATTTTATAACAAGAGTCCCAAATGGTATTTGGTTGTAAAATACATCCAAACTGTAGATACAATGCCAAACTTTTAGGGTTAACAATAGGTTTAAAATAAGGAATCTCTTTAAAATATTTGAGTGTTGATGAAAAAATTATTCCTTGTTCTGAATGATGAAAATAGAGAGGCTGTTTTCCAACTTTGTCTTTGTAAAGAGTTAGCATACTTTTTTCTTTATTATAAATAATCAAAGTAAAAGAACCTTCTATCTGTTTTATGAACTCTATACCCCAATAAATATAGGCTTGTTCTAAAATTTCAATAAGAGATGTTCTTTTTGGCAGAGATAGAAGAGTGGTTAACAAAAGTTGATTGGAGATTTTACCCATGAAAAAAATAAAGTATTTATCTCGTTCAATATACTCTCCTTGTTGATGTTTATTTGATAATAAAAAAAATGAGTGTTGTTTATTTTTATTTTCAAAAAGTATTTCATTTTCATTTGAATGATTGAGCGAAAAATTATTTTTATTATAATCAATAAAACCAAAAAAATTTTGCATTTAGAATCCTTTCTATCTGAAATTTTAACATAAAAAATCAAAAAATAATATAAAAGGAAGTTTATATATGTCATAATTTACTTTTTAAAAAAGAATTTACATAAATATTATTAAAAATTTTTATTAGAATAATATTTTTATACTTAAGGATAAATTAAATGAGGAAAACACATATAAATGCAGATATGTCTCACGAGAATAGACTCTCTTATCAATTTGGAGAATTTTTAGATTCTTTGAAGACACATGGTATTTTCCCTACCATTCGAAAAATAGGTCAACGTTTTTATTATAAAGTAAAAGGTATTGATTTTGCAACACAAAATATTTACGATTTAACCCGTACAGGAGAGTATACTGAACATGGTACAGCATTGGTTTCAACTTCAAAAGATTTTTTTGCTCAATTAATGTCTGATTTAGAGGGATTTATTCCCAAACCTATTGAAAAAAATGTTTTTATTGACTATGGAAGTGGAAAAGGAGCAGCTATTATTCATGCAAAATCTTTTGGTTTTAAAAAAACAATTGGAATTGAATTTGCCAAAGAGTTGAATGATATAGCACGTGAAAATATTAAAAAATTAAATTTAAAAAATATAGAGTCCCTTTATGCTGATGCAACAACTTATAGCCCTCCAAAAGATGTTTCTGTTATTTATCTCTTTAATCCTTTTGATGTGGTTGTAATGGAAAAAGTAATTGAAAATTTGAAAAAAGAGAAGCAAAATTTTGAAAATGATGTTTATCTTATTTATGGGAATGCTTCTTGTCATGTAATTGAGAATAATTTACAACTTTTAGGAAAAAAGGTCTATCCTAGTGGGGCTACTGCTGATTTTTATAAAGTTTAATATTTATATGATATAATTAAGTTTATATTTATGAATGAAAAAAAAATACTAATATCTAATTTCTTATCATTAGCAATTGTTCAAGGTTTAAACTTCCTTTTACCCTTATTGGTTGTGCCCTATTTACTCTATACCTTGGGTGTAGAAGTTTTTGGGCTGTTAGCAATGGCAACCGCATTAACCAGTTACTTTATGATTTTAAGTGATTATGGTTTTAATATTACAGCAGTTAATGAGGTCTCCATTCATCGAGACAATCCTCATAAATTAAATGAAATTTTCTCAGCTGTGATGAGTATAAAAATAGTTTTGATGCTTTTAGGATTATCTATTTTATTAATTTCATTATTTATTTTTAAAGAATTAAACCAAAATTTACTTATTTATCTTTTAACTTTTGGAATGGTATTGGGAGAGATACTTTTTCCTATATGGTTTTTTCAAGGCATAGAGAAAATGGGTTATATAGCTATTTTAAATATTGTTGCAAAACTATTTTTTTTGATTGCCATTTTTATCTTTGTAAAAGAGAAAGAAGATGCTTATTTAGTACCATTGTTTAACAGTTTGGGATTTATATTTGTTGGATTTATTTCATTATGGTATATGCTTAAAAAGTTTCACATTCAATTTGTTTGGCAACCTTACTCTGTATTGCGTCGATATTTTTTGCTTGGTTGGCATATTTTTTTATCAAAATTGGCGGTAACACTTTACTCTTCGAGTAATGTGTTTGTTTTAGGAGTTTTTACAAATCATTTGATTGTAGGCTATTACGCCATTGCCTATAAGGTACTTACCGCACTAACCAATGTAGGAGATGTTGTTAATCAAGTTTTTTTCCCCTATTTGGCAAAGAAATGGGTAGCGAATAAAACTCTCTATTATCATGTTTTTTACGATATTTTAAAAAAGATTCTTTTTGGTATGTCATTTATCTCTTTATTTCTTTTTATCTTTGCAAAAGAGATTGTATTGTTGTTGTCAGGTCAAGAAATTCTTGTCTCCATTGAACTTTTACAGATAATGAGTTTTTATCTGATTTTAGCACCTTTGGGTGGATTTTATTCACAAAGCTTTGTTACACAAAATCAAAGTATTTATGTTACAAAATCAACTTTTTGGACGCTTTTTGTTAATTTGACTTTAATTGGAATTTTGATTCCATTATATGGTGTATATGGTCTAGCTGTGGCTGAAGTCTTGGTTAAGATATTTCACTTTTATTTAAATAATTTATATTTTATTCGCCTTAGAAAGGATATGTAATGTTGGCAGTTTCCTATAAAATAAAAGGGTTGCTTTTTAATGAACAATGGTTCTCCTCTAAAGTTCCCTTAACGCTCTTTGATAAATATCGTCTCTCTTGTTATCGAAGCAGTGTTGAAGCAATTAAACCTTCTGGTTTTAAACAAGAAGTAAAACAGACACTTCTAAATGAATTGACTTTAACTGAAGAAGAACTCTTTTCTGCTTTTAAATCAAACCTTAGAAATGAAATTCGTAAATGTGAAAAATTAGAAGATTTTGAGTATCAGAGTAGCTCCTTAGATAAGAAAGTATTCTTAGAGTTTTATAGCCGTTTTGCAAATGCTAAAAGTTTAACTCCTATTTCTGCTCATTCTATTGATAAGTACAAAGATAATTTACTCTATTTCTCTGCTCAATTAGAGGGAAAATTAACGAATATGCAGGTCTATTTACTTGATAAGGAGGGCGGAACAGTTCGTCTTCTTCATTCGATTAGTACTCTTTATGAAGAGGAGTCCAAAACAACAAAAGCAAAAATAGGATGGATTAATCGTTATTTACATTGGAAAGCGATGCTTCATTTTAAGAGTTTGGACTTTAAGTCTTTTGATTGGGGTGGATATACAGACGATAAATCTTCTCCTTTAGCAGGTATTGACAAGTTTAAAGCCTCTTTTGGAGGAAAAAAAGTTCAACGTTATGACTATTATAGTCAGCCTTATGCTTTGATGAAGTTGATACAAGAGAAAATATTATGAAAAATACACAAAAAATTGTTGGTATTATTCATGAACTAACCATGGGTGGAGCGGAAAGAATGATGGTTAATATCTTAAATCATTTCGCCTCTAAGGAAGAGGATGTTCATCTTGTTATTTTTAAAAATATAGGCTCATTAAAAGCGTTATTAAATAAAAATATTATGGTTCACGATTTGGAAAGTAACTCAGTTAAAAAAGGGATGCCTCAATGTTTAAAAGTTCTCTTTGGATTAAAGCCTGATACTGTTTTTTCTGGAATAGGACATGTTAATATTGCTTTAGCCCCTTTTATTCCTTTGATGAAAAAAATGCTTCCTCAAACAAAGTGGATTGCACGAGAGACAAATATTGTTTCATTACAAAATCAAGAGTCAAAATATCCAAAAATTTTTGACTTTTTATATCGACAGACCTATGGGAACTTTGATGTTATTATTGCTCAATCTGAAGATATGAAATCTGATTTAGAAACAAACTATCCCAAGAGTGCTTCTAAAATTGTTTTGATTAATAATCCTATTAATATAGAAAAAGTTCAAAAATTATCAGAAGAGGAGATAGCTTTTCCTTTTGATGAAAAAACCATTAATTTAATTACTGTAGGAACATTACGTCAAAAAAAGCGTCATGATTTACTTTTGGAATCTTTTGCATTATTACCTCAAAACTATCGTCTTATTGTTGTAGGTTCAGGAGAAGAAGAAAAAAAATTAAAAGCATTGTCCTTAGAGTTAAAAATAGAAAATAGGGTTGTTTTAGCAGGACATCAAACCAATCCTTATCCCTATATGAAGCAAGCGGATATATTTTTGTTAACCTCTGAACATGAAGGTTTTCCTAATGTGCTACTTGAAGCAAATAGTGTAGGGACCGCCATTGTTTCTTTTGCTTGCCCTGGAGGAATTGGAGAGATTATCGAAGAGGGTATTAATGGTTTTACTGTTCCAAATGGAGATATTAATGCTTTGGCAAAAAAACTAAAAGAGATAGAGGGTATAGTATTAAGTAATGAGACAATTATTGATTCAGTTAAGAGTCGTTTTGCTCAAAATATTATTTTAAAAAAATATGAAAATATTTTTTATCCAAAAGAGCTCGACCATGAGTAAAGAGAAAAAACTACCCATAGTATTTTTAATTAACTCCTTGTGTGAAGGTGGTGCCGAGAGGGTATTATTAACTTTATCTGAATATTTTCTTAAAGAGGGGCATGCTGTAACAATTTTGGCATTGAGTAAAAATAACTTTTATCCTATTCCTCCACAAGTTAAATTGGTTTATCTTTCTGGGATGAATGACAATTTATCAGGCATTGGAAAATTATTTTATATGCCTATCATGCTTGGAGAC
>Ga0256826_1002791_pt1 | contig 10567 bp, 11 predicted proteins | sample CV79metaG_FD_185975 | JGI IMG/M metagenome (GOLD analysis project Ga0256826, IMG submission 185975) | Hydrothermal vent microbial communities from East Pacific Rise, Pacific Ocean - CV79 | ecosystem: Environmental > Aquatic > Marine > Hydrothermal vents | place: Pacific Ocean: East Pacific Rise... | reverse complement strand
AAAAATATCTACAATAAGCCTTTACCTTGCCTTTACCATCGGTTTGTTTACTGCACTGCTACGCCTTTCAAACTCAGTACCTGGCAAAGTTGCTTCACAGTTCTATCTTGAAATCAGTCGTAACACGCCCCTCCTTATCCAGCTTTTTTTCCTTTATTTTGTAATGGGTCCCATTCTCGGACTCGACAGATTCTGGGCTGCGGTATTAGCTCTCAGCCTTTTTGAGGGGGCTTATGCCTCTGAGATTTTTCGTTCAGGAATCATTTCCGTTGAAAAAGGGCAATGGGAAGCCTCCCATAGTCTTGGACTCAGCTATAAACATGCCTATCGTTTTATCATTCTTCCCCAGGCAATTCGTCGTATTTTACCGCCTCTGGCGAATCAGGCCATTTCTCTAATTAAGGATTCAGCTCTGGTAAGCACTATCGCCGTATACGATCTCACCATGGAGGCTCAGGCTCTCATTTCCGAGACTTTTCTCACCTTTGAGCTCTGGTTTACTGTGGCTCTCATGTATCTTGTGATCACAATATTCCTGTCATTTCTGGTGTCCTGGCTGGAAAAGCGAATGGCATCCCCATACCGATCCAATTTGTCTTTTTGATCACTATGCAATAAGATGTCCTATGTTTGATGGCGTCGTTAAAACTCTTCATCTTCTTCGTCACTACAAATTTGCTGTCGTTACGACGTACTTAAGTACGCCTCACTCCATCAAATTTGTGTTCCTCGAATATGAAGTTTTTACTTAGCCATCCACAATTTTACTTTTACAAATTTGTCATGATTGAAACCATTTATTTTTAGCAAAACACTTTCAGGAGGAACAATGAAGACATTTAACAGAAGAACTCTTTTACCCTTTGTCCTCATCGCAGCACTACTTGTGACAACCTCACCTGCCATGGCCGGAAAACTGCAAAAACAGCTGATAGCAGAATCAACAATTGACCAGGTCATGCGTCGCGAGGTGTTGCGGGTGGGGATGGATACCTTCCTTCCCTGGGCCATGAAAGACAAGAAAGGTAAACTGGTAGGATTTGAGATTGATGTGGCCAGAAGACTGGCCGCAGATATGGGTGTAAAGGTAGAGTTTGTTCCTACCAAATGGGCTGGTATTATTCCGGCACTGCTCACCGGAAAATTTGATGTCGTTATTGGCGGTATGGGAATTCAGACCAAACGAGCACTCAAGGTAAATTTCACTATTCCCTACGATTATTCCGGTATGGCCATTGTTGCCCATAAGAAAAAAGCCGCAGGATTTGCCAGCCTTGAGGATTTCAATAAGACTGACGTAGAGATTGCTTGCAAATTAGGGACCACAGCCGTCACTGCAGTAAAAAAATATATCCCCAAGGCCAGATTACGACTCTTTGATGATGAAGCTCAGGCCTACCAGGAACTGCGTAATGGAAATGTTCATGCAGTGGTAGGATCCGCTCCAAGACCTGTCTATGAAGCCATTAAATATCCTGCAACCATGTTCTTGCCGCTTGATTCTAATTTCACCAGAGAGCCCATTGCTTTTGCTGTCCGTAAGGGAGACTTTGATACGCTCAGTTTTTTCAATAACTGGATTACTATAGTTACCCATGAAGGCTGGCTGGAAGATCGTCATCACTACTGGTTCGGAACCAAAGAATGGTATCATCTGGTTGAATAACAGATAATAACATGACCGGTGTCTATCTTATAAAAAAGAACAGTACAGTTCTCGACCTTATTGTAACTACAACTCTTCTTCTTTTTATGGGCTTTATCACATACCGGGTGAGTGTTGAATTAAACTATCATTGGGACTGGGGGGTGATCCCCCAATACTTGCTGCGCTGGGATGAAGAGAAGGGACGCTGGACGAGCAATATTCTGTTCGATGGCTTCTTGACTACCATTCGTCTCAGTCTCTGGTCTATTTTTTTTGCTACTATAATCGGCATATTCATTGGGATTCTGCGAACCAGAAAACGTCTTTTGCTTCGTTTAATCGGGCGCAGCTATGTGGAGTTGATCCGTAATATTCCGCCTCTGGTTCTGGTTTTTATCTTTTATTTTTTTGTTTCTGATCAGTTGATGCTGCTCCTTGGCGTAGAAGAATTTATTCGCAACAGAAGCGGGACAAGCGTGCAATGGCTGGGTTTTATCGTGGCACCGGTGGAACTCTTTACCGCCTTTGTCTCAGGGGTGTTAACAATTGCCATGTTTCAGGGAGCCTATATCGCAGAGATTGTTCGGGCCGGCATTCAATCTGTGGACAATGAACAGTGGGAGGCATCTGCCGCACTAGGTCTTACGTGGTGGCAGCAGATGCGATTTATTATCCTGCCGCAGGCTGCAAAACGTGTGCTGCCACCTCTTGTTAATGAATTTATAAATACCATTAAATACTCTTCAATCGTCTCTATTATTTCCATTCAGGAACTCACCTTTCAGGGAATGCAGGTAATGTCTTCAACTCAACGAACCAATGAGGTGTGGCTGACCATCTCTCTTATGTACTTCCTGCTCTGCTTTGCAATCTCAGTTCTTGCCCGCCGCCTTGAAATTGCCATGGCTGAAGTGACTCTGCAAAGCGCATAAACCTTTGCGTTTGGTTATATTTCAATAGAAATATTTATACTTCCAGCGACAAAACCAAAAAAGCCCGATAATGCAAACATTATCGGGCTTTTTTTTATGAAAAAACAATCATTTCTTCTTCTTTTTAGAAGAACCTTTCTTCTTGGATTTCTTTGATTTGGAGGTATCTTTTTTCTTTTTGCATTCAGCTTTTTTACGGGATTTCTTTTTAGAGTACTTCTTCTTTTCATCTTTCTTTTTCTTATCTTTCTTCTTTGCCATGGCATTACCCCCTTTTTAATCAGCAATAACTATCTTTTCCTTTAGAATCAAATTCTCTATTCAATCATTATTGTACTCTATGATTTTTACCAAGTCACTAAAAATCCGACAAAATGCTTCAAGGTAGTGTCAGGAATATTTTTTACCTCTTTCAGAAGGGAAGTCAGTGAAGTCTAAGCAATTTTTTCAAATCAGCTTTCCCTGAGAAACTGTGCTCTTTATCAGGGTACTTGCCACCACGCACCTCACTGTTATAGCCAGCTATGGCCTCCTTTATGGCAGGAGCCAGTGAACAGTAAGACTTTACAAAACTCGGGATAAATGTATCAAACATCCCCAGAAGATCATGGGTGACAAGAACCTGTCCGTCACAATGTACTCCTGCACCAATACCAATGGTGGGTATGGCAATTTCTTCAGAAACAATTTTCCCCAACTCATCGGGGATACATTCCAGCACCAGGGCAAAGGCACCGGCTTTTTCAAGGGCATGAGCCTCTTCCACTATTTTTCTGGCAGATTCAATATCACGTCCCTGCACTTTATAGCCACCCAACTGTGTTGCTGTCTGAGGAGTAAGACCGATATGGCCAATCACTGAAATCCCTGCGCGAACAAGTACATTTACCGTATCACACACCTCAAGGCCACCTTCCAGTTTAATCGCGTCGCAACCGGCCTCCTTTAAAAACCTGCAGCCGTTAATGATGGCATCACGACTCCCTGACTGGTATGAGCCAAATGGCATATCCCCCACGACAAATGCACCGGGAGCACCACGTCTCACAGCCGATGCGTGGTGAATCATCTCATCCATAGTCACTGGTACCGTGGAATCATAGCCGAGTACAACCATACCTAAAGAGTCCCCTACCAGCAGTATATCTACTTCCGCAGCATGGAGCATTGCTGCCGTTGCGGCATCATAAGCGGTGAGTGCGGTGATCTTTTCATCCACCAGTTTCATGTGCAGAATATCGGCTACTGTTTTTCGTTTTAGCATTGTTCTCAGTCTCCTTTTTCCAGTGCATCAAATAATCCCGGCTGCTGCTTTCTATTGCCCGGAAGCGGTCTCTTAAAATGTTCGTAGGCGTTCATAGTAGCCATCCTGCCACGAGGTGTTCTGGTGAGAAAACCGGACTGGATAAGAAAGGGCTCATACACATCTTCGAGGGTATTTTTTTCTTCACAAACCACAGTGGCAAGAGTCTCAAGTCCGATGGGACCACCCTGAAATTTATCGATTATGGAGAGCATTATCCTTCGATCCATATCATCCAACCCAAAACGATCCACATTAAGCATTTTGAGAGCTTTATCTGCCACTTTTGCATTGACAACCGGGTGCCGCCCAACTTCAGCAAAATCCCGCACCCTTCTCAACAACCTGTTGGCAATTCGAGGCGTTCCACGGGATCTTCGGCCAAGTTCAAGAGCTCCTCCGGCATCTACCTGCATTCCTAAAATGGCAGCAGATCGCTGAACAATCCGTACCAGTTCTTCCGGTTCATACAATTCAAGGCGTAAAATCACCCCAAAACGATCACGTAGAGGAGGTGTCAGCAAACCAGTTCGAGTGGTGGCTCCAACCAGGGTAAAACGAGGAAGATCCATTTTCACTGACCTTGCTCCAGGCCCCTGACCTATAATTAGATCTAGCTGAAAATCCTCCATTGCCGGATATAGAATTTCTTCAACAGTGTGATTCAAACGATGAATTTCATCAATAAAGAGGATATCCCCTTCCTGCAAACTAGTGAGAATTGCCGCAAGATCTCCCTGTCGTTCGATAACAGGTCCCGAAGTGACCTTAATTCCGGCATCCATCTCATTGGCAATAATATAAGAAAGAGTTGTTTTGCCAAGCCCCGGATAGCCATGAAACAAAACATGATCAAGTGCTTCACCACGATTTTTGGCAGCACGAATAAAGATATCGAGACTTTTCCGCAACTGTTCCTGCCCCACATACTCATCCAGTCGTTTGGGACGCAGGGCATAATCACGGGTGGTTTCGCTGAAAATTGGCTCGGGCGCAACCAACCTGTCGTTTGCCTCTATTTCTTCTTCAAAATTCATGCTACGGCTCGAAGTCCTTCTTTAATGAGTTCCTCTATGGTCATATGGACAAACGCCTCTTCTCCCTCCCGTTTTTTTATTTTACCGAGGGCTTCCCGGGCAACGGGATCAGAATAACCAAGATTGACCAGTGCGGAAAGGGCATCCACAATAGCAGAGGTCTCAGTACCTGTGGTGGTGCTCTCCTGCGCCTGAAATTTTGCGGATTGCATACCTCCGACCTTATCCTTCAACTCCACACAAATTCGTTCTGCTGTTTTTTTGCCGACACCGGAGATGGTGGTCAAAGTTTTGATATTTTCGCCGCTGATAGCCTGGCAAAGCAGATCAATCTGCATCCCTGATAAGATGGTTAACGAAAGCTTAGGACCTATTCCGGAAACGGTTTTCAATGTGAGAAACATCTCTTTTTCGACCTGTTCCCCAAAGCCAAAAAGCACTATGGCATCTTCTCTTACGTTGGTATGAATATGAAGAAAGATATGTTTACCAATTTCCGGGAGTTTAGAAAGACCTTCTGTGGAAAGAAACACTTCGTATCCGATCCCGCCGACATCGATTACACACCTATCTATACTGATGCATTGTATGGTTCCTGTTAATGAGGCAATCATTTTGTTCCGATTATCGAAATGTAGATATCATATCAACTATTTATACAAGAAAACAAAGAGTATTTCACAACACCATCATACTATGATTGGCATGACAAATAGCAACAGCCAGGGCATCAGCAGCGTCACTGCCTGGTTCTTTTGACAGACCAAGCAGCACCTTAATCATATGCTGCACCTGCCCTTTCTCCGCCTGACCATACCCAACCACAGCACATTTTACCTTCTTGGCACTGTAATCGTACACTCCCAGACCATTTTGCATAGCAGCAACAACGGCAGCACCCCTTGCCTGGCCAAGCTTCAGGGCAGAATTTGGGTTACTTGCCATAAACACCTCTTCAACGGCAGCAACCTCAGGAGCGTGAAGTTGAATAACCTCGTTAATTCCCTCAAAAATCTCGTTTAGACGATTACTAAAGGGATACCCGACAGTGGTTTTAATCACCCCGCAGGAGACAAATCCAACCTTCCCGGGTATTGAATCAATAATACCATACCCCGTAATCCTGGAACCAGGATCGATGCCTAAAATCCGTTGCATCCTCAGTTTACGCCAGTTCGTCCATTAACTTTTCATCAATATCACAATTTGCGTGGACATTTTGCACATCTTCATTATCCTCAAGGGTTTGAAGAAGTCTAAGCAACGCCTTTGCCTTCTTTTCCTCTGTTACGGCAATGGTATTCTGGGGAACCATGGTAAGTGATGCTTCCGCTATTTTCACCCCTGCTTTTTCCAGACTCTCACGGACGTCATCCAAATCTTCAGGTGCTGTTACCACCAGAAACTGGTCACCATCCTCTTCAACATCGTCAGCCCCGGCATCAATAGCCAGATCCATTAACTCTTCTTCGGTGGTGGTGGATTTATCAACATAAATCATACCTTTTTTATCAAACATATACGCAACACAACCAGATTCACCAAGATTGCCATTACTTTTCGAAAAGGCATGCCGAACTTCAGCAACTGTCCGATTGCGATTATCGCTCATACATTCAACCAGGACGGCTATACCACCAGGACCATACCCTTCATAAAGAATCTCATCATACACCTCACCTTCAATCTCACCAGTTCCTTTTTTAATGGCACGAGCGACATTATCTTTGGGCATATTTTCCGAACGAGCATTGGCAATAGCACTTCGAAGCCGGGGATTGCCATCGGGATCCCCCCCGCCCATTCTCGCAGCCACTGTGATTTCTTTAATCAGCCTGGTAAAAATTTTTCCGCGCCGCGCATCAGCAGCCCCTTTTTTATGCTTAATATTTGCCCATTTGGAATGCCCTGACATACCCTGCTCCTCTTGATTCTATTTTTTTCCACAAAAGCCCATACCCAGCACAAAAACCTCACGGCTTTCAATCCTGGAACTCTTGGGCTTAATTGTTTTCACTTTATCAAACTGCTTTTTCATTTCCTGTACAAACTCAGGGAAATCCTCTCCCTGAAAGGCCTTACAATAAAAATGCCCATCCAGATGAAGCACCTTCCCGGCAATAACCAGAGTTTCCCGTATCAGACGCATGGAATGTTGATGATCTGTCCAGCGGTTGCCGGTGGTACGAGGGGCAAGATCAGACAACAACACCTTAAATGAAGAACGTATCTTTCGTACCTGCTCCAGAAATTCAGGCTGCATTATATCCTGCCTGAGCCAGACAATTTCAGAGCCGCCAATGCGTGGAAACGCAGTTACCTCCTGCAAATCCGCACCAACCACAACACCAGATTCACCAACAATCTCAGAAGCATATAAAGACCAGCTGCCGGGACAACAGCCCAGATCAAGAACCGAATCTCCTCGACGAATAAATTTATGCTTATTCAGTGCCTCTTCGAGTTTATACACGGATCTTGCCGGATATTTATCCTTTTTTGCCTTTTTATAATAAAAATCTTTTACCTTTCTCACGCGAATTCAATTTTTGGTGGAATTTATTTTAGGGTGCTCTTTAGTATTTACAAGCTTATCCAACGTACAGAATACAGCCAGAAACAACAGCAATACTGCTCACCGCTTTTTAGCGTATTTAATACTGTTTGACAAGATTGATGAGTGAGTAAAATTCCTCAGATATTTATCACATGGCCACAATAGGCAGATAGTCAGGATCCCAACGCATCTTACGAAGAAGTTCATTCATCCTTGCTTCATCCCCGTCATGCTGAAAACTAGAAAACACGCAAGGCCGACTAACACCCTGCTCCACAGCAGACATGGCAACAGCAAGTGCCACTTTTCCACTGACATTCTGCAAAGTCTTTACCGCCGGTACCAGCATTCCTTCATCCATTTCAGCCTTGGAAACACACGAGGAAACAGCATGTGCCGCAGCTGTGAAAAACTGTGGTTTCACTTCCCTGGCACCGGAACCAAGCACTCCAAGCCCGACCCCGGGAAAAACAAACACATTATTACACTGAGCTATATGATGTTGTTTGCCGTTATAGGTCACAGGGGCAAAGGGACTGCCCGTGGCAACCAGTGCCTTTCCATCTGTCCAACGAAAAATATCTTCGGGCAGTGCCTCTGTCATAACTGTAGGATTTGAGAGCGGCATAATGACAGGACGTTCACTATTTGCCTGCACCGCTTCGACGACCTTGCGGGTAAAACACCCCCCCTGACCTGAGGTCCCGATTAAAACGGTGACGCCAGCCTTCTTCACAACAGCCAGGAGATCTCTATTCTTCTCTTCTTTCAGCCAGGGGAGCGTTTCCTTATCCTTGGCAAATTTCAGTTTGTATTCTTCAACATCACGATCCGAGGTCACAACACCCCGGGAATCGAGGGTAAAAATCCTTTCTTTTACCTCTTCTTCGCTCAACCCCTCTTCAACCAAAGCCACTCCAATCTGTTCGGCGACCCCGATCCCACCGGCGCCGGCTCCATGTATCAAAAAAACCTGATCTTTCAGTTTCTCGAGTTTGATGCGCATGGCGGTCAAGATACCCGCCAGGGTAACAGCTCCAGTACCCTGAATATCATCATTAAAAGAGATCAGATCATGAAGGTAGGTGTCCCTGATAGCAAAAGCGTTCTGTTTGGAAAAATCCTCCCATTGACAGAGAGCATTGGGAAACACATTTCTAAAAGCACAGGCAAATCGTCTTATAAATTCAAGATATTTATCTCCGGTCAATCGATGATGCCTCCAGCCAAGATAATCACTGTCAGCGAGTAAGGCTTCATTATTGGTTCCCACGTCAAGAGAAATAGGTAAACAGTGCCAGGGGGCAACACCGGCGCCCTGGGTGTACAACATTAGTTTACCAAGACAGATGGCGATACCGCCTGCACCCTGATCACCAATACCAAGGATTCCCTGATTATCGGTGACAACGGCTACCCGGATATCCCTGTGCAGATAACGGCGCAGAATATCTTCAGCCTGATCAATATTTCCAGGGTAAAAATGAAGGCCATTGGCATGACGAAACATGGAAGAATATTGCTGCACGGCAAGACCAACCGTTGGCGTATAAATGATCCCCATAAGATTTTCAATATCACTTTTGATAAGTGCGTGAGCAAGAGCTACATTCCGGTCAAAAAGTGAGCGAATATAAATAAACTTTTCGATGTCTGATTCTTTGGCGTTAACCTTGGCTCTGGAATTGTCCACCTGATGTTCCAGACTGCGCACCGCCGGGGGCAGAGATGCTTCAAGGCCAAGCCTTGTGCGTTCCTGTTGACTAAAAGCTGTACCCTTATTCACATAACCGATATTGTGGAGGGCAGCACCACTTGCATAAGCCAGAATTTCACGGGTATTCCCGTATTCGTCATATTTGAAACTATACTGGTTTTCAGACATTCCCCTGCTCCTGTGACCATTGGTCTTCATTCGGAAATTGACATTTGTCCTGCAATCATCCATAATGTGCCCCCATGACACACTGGAAAGAAATCTTACTAAATTCGGTGAGCAAGCCAGCTTCACTTGCCCAACGATTCAAATTTGACAGTACCGCATTGGAGAGTGTTTGTGCAAGCTTTCCCATGCGAATAAATCATTATTATCTAAGTCTGATTCAAGAGGTGGGCGACCCTCTCTGGAAACAGTCTGTTCCCGACATATTGGAGATCAGGGACAAGGTGTGTATAGCCGATCCATTAGGCGAAGAAAAGTTAAGCCCCGTACCGGGACTAGTCCATAAATACCCTGACCGGGTACTCCTTCTTGTGGCTTCAGAATGTGCCATGTATTGCAGATTCTGTACAAGAAAACGGATGGTGGGGAGTAGTAGAATGCGCATCAGTGACACAAGTATTGAAAAAGGAATTCGGTACATAAAAACACACAAATCTGTTCGTGAGGTTCTGCTGTCAGGTGGCGACCCTCTGTTACTGTCAGACAAAATCCTTGATTCCATTCTGGGCAGACTCCATGCCATCCCACACCTTGAGGTTATACGAATTGGCAGTCGAGTCCCCTGTACTCTCCCCATGCGAATTACAAAAAATCTTGCCAAAATCCTACAGAAATATCATCCTCTTTTTATTAACACCCATTTCAACCATCCAATGGAGTTGACCGCAGAGGCAGAAAAAGCCTGCATACGACTGGCAAATGCCGGTATACCACTTGGCTGCCAGACGGTGCTACTAAAAGGAGTGAATGACAATGCAAAAACACTGCAAATATTGTTCACCGGATTGCTCAGGATGCGGGTCAAACCCTATTATCTTTTTCAGGGTGACTTAACTCTCGGCACAAATCATTTCAGAACCCATTCCAGTGTCGGGACTTCACTCATGAAAAAGCTTATCGGGTCAATTTCCGGCTTGGCCGTGCCCACCCTGGCGCTGGATGCTCCGGGTGGAAAGGGAAAAATTCCACTCACCCCCGATTATATCATTTCACAGGGAAAAAACCTCACATTTTATAACTATTGCGGGGAGATCTGTACCTACCCGGAGAGCCGAGACTAGGCAAAACAGATCATCCGCAAAAATGCCGAAATTTCCTCATCCTTTCTGATTGACAAATTTGCCGTGAGAAATACACTACGAAAAGGA
>Ga0256826_1002789_pt1 | contig 10568 bp, 7 predicted proteins | sample CV79metaG_FD_185975 | JGI IMG/M metagenome (GOLD analysis project Ga0256826, IMG submission 185975) | Hydrothermal vent microbial communities from East Pacific Rise, Pacific Ocean - CV79 | ecosystem: Environmental > Aquatic > Marine > Hydrothermal vents | place: Pacific Ocean: East Pacific Rise... | reverse complement strand
GGTAACTATATTTTGTCTGAAACTTCTCAAAAATGAAGTTCAAACTGACAACTATTCACTAGAACCTTACTACCTTGTCTATGTTGATAAGAACAATGAAATCAAACTTGGATTCACAAGTGCTAAAACTATACTAGACATCTATAAAAACCTATGTATGGGTAAAGATGAAGCTATAAACGAAGCAGTAAAACTCTTTGAAAATGAAACAGATAACTATGCAAATATGTCTCACTACACAACTCAGCTAAAAACAGCTGTAGAGAGTATCATCGGTAAAAAAGAAGAAAGTGGTATGGATTCACTCTTTTCTCGTGGTGGAACTACCATTTCAAGTGATTCTTTTAGTAGTATAGAAGATTTTGAGTTAATTTCTTACTTGGTTATCAAATGAAAAAAACTTTACTAGACAAGCTTCATATTCCATCTTCTTGTAAGATAAATCGTAAGCTATTTAAAAAGCAGTTCATAGAGAACTTTTCACTAAGTGCAGTTGAGAAAAAAATCATAAGTGAAGATGTAGAAAACATCACACTAGAGTATCTGCTAAACAAGGATAATATCAATATTGTACCATTTAACGATGAAGAGAATGACTACTCCGAAATAGCCTTTATACGAGTGGAACTACTAAGTACTAAGAGGCTAAAAAAACTATCAAATATCATTCAGTATATCCCTTATCCTCTCATAGTTGTGTTTGCTAATGAAAACAAGATTTACATCAGCATAAGCCCTAAAAGAGTCAACAAAAATGATAGTAGTAAACTAGTCGTTGAAGAGAGCTATTTTACAGAGTGGATTGATTTAGACAATAGTACTGAAATAGAACAAGAATTTTTAGAAAGTTTAGAGATTAAGAATCATCCTTTTACAAACTTTTACGAGTTCTACAACAGCTACTTAAATAAACTGATTGCCTTTAATGCTTCGCAATATACGGGTAGTTTAGAGCAGAGTGAAGACACAAAAGAAGTACTTCGAGAGATACAAGAAGTTGAGTTAAGTGTTGTAGATATAATTTCAAAAATAAAAAAAGAGACAGATATACGAGATAAAGTAAATCTCAACATTGAGCTTAAAAAACTCAATGAGAAATTAGAAAATCTAAAAATAGCATTATAAAAGAGTAAAAATGCTAAAATGTAAAATTAAATCATGATGAAAGAATAGAAGGTGAGACAATGAGTAATAAACTATTGAAAATAAATGAATTATATTTAGATAATTATCGAGCCTTTGAAGACTTTACAATAAATTTTGATGAACAGTTAACAGTTTTAGTAGCGACAAATGGAAAAGGGAAAACAGCTATTTTAGATGCAATTGCAGTAGCTTTTGGAACATTTGTTAATGCTACTGGACTAGCTAAAGGTGTTGTCTTTCATAGAGAAGATGTAAGAAGATTTAAAGCTAGAGATACAGACAGCAATGAAATGGAAGAAAAATACCCACTTACTTTAGAAGTTCATGGTTCTATAGATAGCTATGATATCAACTGGAGAAGAGAGTTTAAAAAACCAAATGGGGCAACAACCGTTAAAGATACAAAACCATTAATAAAATATGGCGAAAAACTAAGAGAAAGTGTTGTTCATAGAGAAAGTACAGATCTACCTTTAATTTCATACTATGGAACGGGTCGATTATGGGCACAAAAAAGAGCAAGTAAAAATAAGAAAGAAAATGAAACTAGTCGATTGAGTGGTTACATAGACTGTTTAGATGCATTTTCTAGCTATAAAGCTTTTACATCTTGGTACGAGTATATTTGTAAATCAGAATTTGAAATGCAAATGGAAGCATACGAATATAAAAATATAAACATGCTTGATAATGAATTTAAATATATACGATTAGCATTACAAGAAGCAGTTAATCAAGTGATACATAAAAATAGTGGTTGGAAAGATATAGTCTATAGACAAAAAGCTAAAGCAATCATCATGGATCATTCTGAACATGGAGAACTATCAGTCGCTCAACTCAGTGATGGTATTAGAAGTATGATAGGTTTAGTAGCAGATATAGCATATAGAACTATCAAGTTAAATCCTCATCTTAACAATGCTCCAAAAGAGACATCAGGAATAATTTTAATAGATGAAATAGATATGCACTTACATCCAAAATGGCAACAAACTGTTTTACCAGATATGATGAAAGCATTTCCAAAAATGCAGTTTATTGTAACTACACATAGTCCACAGGTCCTCTCTACTGTTAAAAAGGAACAGATTCGTATTCTTGGGGATAATGAAGTAGTTACTCCATCTTCTCATAGCCTTGGTGAAGATAGCTCTGTCTTACTAGCTGAAATCATGGGTGTATCACCACTTCCTCCATTAGAGATAGTTGAAAAAAGAAAAGAGTATCAGAGAGTTGTTGAAGATAGAAAGTATCATACAGACCATGCAAAAACTCTACGACAAGAACTCGTAAATAATTATGGAGAAACAAGTACATTTATAATTCAAACAGATATGTTAATAAGAAAGTTTGAAGCACTAAAAAAAGTTGGTAAATAAATGCATAAGCTAAGTAGACCAACTGAACCAACTGGACTAGTTCATGCAAGAAGAACATATAATGGAACTCCTTCTCAGAAGCAAGCATGGAAAGAATTTGATAAAGATAAAGTTAGAGAGCAACTCAAAACAGCTCAAAGTAGCTTATGTGCATATTGTGAAGTTGCATTAAACAGTAAGACCAATATAGACCATTTTGAACCTAAACGCCGTCATTATGCATTGACTTTCGATTGGGACAACCTTGTACTATCTTGCAATGGAAAAGGCTCATGCGATAATAAGAAAGGTGGTAAATTTGAACCTTATTGGATAAATCCGTATGTAACAGACCCCAGAGGTATGTTTACATTTTATTCGAATGGTCAAATAGAAGGAACTTCAACAGATGCCAAAAATATTATAAAAGATTTTGGATTAGATTGTCCTCGATTAGAAGAAAAAAGACAAGGTATTTTACATACTTTACAAGAAAATATATTGTCATTAATGGACTTTCCTGATGCACTAGAAGCATATTTAGAAAGTGAAGTGGCTATCATGTTTCCTACAGGATATAAACAAATAATACAAAGAGTAATCGGAGCATAATAGATGACCAAATTAAATGGAAAAAGTTTAGATATCGTAAGTGAAAATGTAGACAAATTAAAAGAATTATTCCCTGAAGTATTTTCAGAGGGAAAGATAGACTTTGAAAAGCTACAAGAAGAGCTTGGAGCATTTACAGACAAAGAAAATGAACGCTACAACTTCACTTGGAATGGTAAACAAGAAGCCAAACGCATAGCTCAAACGCCATCTACTGGAACACTTAGACCGTGTAAAGAAGAGTCTAAAAACTGGGACACTACTGGAAACCTCTACATAGAGGGTGATAACCTTGAAGTGCTAAAACTCTTACAAAAGTCTTACCACAAAAAAGTGAAGATGATCTACATAGACCCACCATACAACACAGGTAAAGATTTTGTATATAAAGACAACTTTAGAGACAACATCAAAAACTATATGGAGCAAACAGGGCAGATAGATAGCGATGGAAACAGACTAAGCACAAATAGCGATACAAATGGTAGGTATCATAGTGATTGGTTGAGTATGATGTATCCACGATTAAAATTGGCTAGAAATCTTCTTAAAGATGATGGAGTTATTTTTATCTCTATTGATGATAATGAAATGGTTAATTTGAAAAAACTTTGTGATGAAATATTTGGAGAAGATAATTTTATTGCTACTTTTCTTTGGGAAAAAAGAATTACAAGAGAGAATAGGAAAGTTATTTCTAATCGTCATGATTATATTCTTTGTTATGCTAAAAATGTTGATTTATCAGAAAGAGTACTAGGACTTTTACCAATGAATGATGAAGCAATAAGTCGTTATAAAAATCCTGATAATGACTATCGTGGAATATGGACTTCTGTTCCAGCAATAGCACAGGCTGGACATGGGACAAAAAGTCAATTTTATAATTTAATTACTCCATCAGGAAGAGAAGTAAATCCACCTTCTGGGTCTTGTTGGAGATACACCGAAGATAAAATGAAAGATGCAATTTCGGATAATAGAATTTGGTTTGGTGCTGATGGTAATGGAGTTCCAAGAATTAAAAAATTCATTACGGAAGGGCAACAAGGGCTTACTCCTGAATCACTTTGGTGGGCAAAAGAAGTTGGGACTAATGATACAGCGAAAAGAGAATTAACAAAATTATTTGATGAGTTAGCAGTTTTTGAAACACCTAAACCATTTTCCTTAATTCAAAGGATGTTATATCTAGCAACTGAAGAAAATAATATTGTTCTAGATTTTTTTTCAGGTACAGCACCAATTTCTCAAGCAATTATGCAATTAAATAGTGAAGATACTGGAAATAGAAAATACATTTGTGTTCAACTTCCAGAAGAAACTGATGAAAAAAGTGAAGCCTACAAAGCAGGATATAAAAACATCTGTGAAATAGGAAAAGAGCGTATCCGAAGAGCTGGAGATAAGATAGTAGCCGACAACCCAGACAAAGACCTCTCAAACTTAGATATAGGCTTTAAAGTCTATAAACTAGATAGCTCAAATATAAAAGAGTGGGATAGTGATTTCGATAACCTTGAAACTAACCTACTTGATGCAGTAGATAACATAAAAGAAGACAGAACAAGCGAAGACCTACTCTATGAAATTCTCTTAAAATACGGCTTAGACCTAACCTTACCAATAGAAAAACTAACCATAGAGGACAAAACAGTCTACAACATAGGTTTCGGAGCCTTAGTAGTCTGCCTAGATGATAACATAACCATAGAAATAGTAGAAGCCATAGCCGAGTTCATAAAAGAGCAAGTAGTCTATGACGAAGAAAAGAAAAAACGCCATGCAAGAGTAGTCTTCAAAGATAAAAGCTTTGCTGATACAAATGTTAAAACAAATGCTATTCAAGTGTTAAAGCAGTTTGATATTGATGAAGTTGTGAGTATATAAAGATGGAGAGTATAATGAATGAATATTTTATAAAAAATATAAATATAAAAAATGTTAGAAATATTGAAAATCTTGAAATACTTCTCAGTGATGAGAAGAGAAAACATTTGATTATTACAGGAAAAAATGGAAGTGGTAAAACAAGCACTCTCTTAGCTATAAATAATTTACTTAATAAATTATTATCTAATCAGTTCACTCAAATAGAGCAAATGAAAAAAAACATTCTACAATACACAGCACATATTAAAAGAAGTGAACAAAATATTCTGAGTTATAAAAAACAATTAGAACTTCAAGAAACAACAAAGAAGAAACTAATTCAAGAGAGTGCGACCCCTCAACAAATTCAACAAGTAGAACATTCTTTAAGAAGCTATAATTCAAATATATTAAATGAAAACAACAATATAGAAAAATACAAACAAAGTATTGAACAATGGAATAGGCAAATCACTGATTTTTCGAGTGTTGAATTGTATTTTTCTAATGAAAGTGAGATATACGGAAATATCATAAATGGCAACTTCTTATTAGCATTTTTTGAAGCTAAAAGACGAACACAAACTGCAACACCACAAACAGTTACAAAACAAGTATTTCAAGTGAAATATCCAACTACTCCTAGCCTGAGTCAAACATTAATACAATATATGGTCAATATAAAGACAGAAAAAATGTATGCTCAAGATGAAGGTGATGTAAAAGCAGTAAAAAAAATAGATATATGGTTTAATAGATTTGAGCAAGCACTAAAAGAACTTTTTGGAGAAGAAGATTTAAAGTTGGTTTTTTATAGAAAAGAGTTTAACTTTAAAATAGAGTATGGTACAACAAGCTTTGGTTTTAACGAGTTATCAGATGGGTATTCATCAATACTTTCAATTATTACAGAGCTTATACTACGAATGGAAGCTAAAAATATTTCAGCATATGATATGCAGGGTATAGTACTGATTGATGAAATTGAAACACATTTACATGTAGATTTACAGAAGAAAATATTACCTTTTTTAGTAAAGTTTTTTCCAAAAATTCAATTTATTGTAACAACACATAGTCCTTTTGTATTATCATCTCTTTCTAATACTGTTATATGTGATTTAGAAAAAAGACTGATAACCTCTAATTTATCAGTCTATTCATATGATGCATTAATTGAAAGCTATTTTGATAGTGATAAATACTCAGAAGTGATAAAAAAGAAAATAGAGTATTTTGAAAAACTATCAAGTAAAAGTGAAAAAAACACCTCTGAAATAGAGGAATACAATAAATTAAAAAGATTTTTTAAAAAACTTCCAACATATATGGCAGATGAGTTAGCTGTAAAAATAAATGAAATTTTATTAAATGATTTAGGTAAAAATATATAATGATATTTTTTGAGAAATCTCAACCATCTCCTACTATAACAAGTACTCATAATACTCCTGAAATTATTGAGAGACTAGAACAAGATTTTAAAAATAAGTGTTATATATGTGAGGAGAAAGAGCCAAAAGATATAAATGTAGAACATTTTGTAGCGCATCAAGGTGATGACAGTTTAAGACTAGACTGGAATAACCTTTTTTTAAGCTGCACACACTGTAATAATATTAAATCGAATGATTATAATAACCTCTTAAACTGTACAGTTGCAGCAGATAGTGTAGATACTGCATTACATTATTATTGTAATCCTATGCCAAAAGAGTATCCAGAATTTAAAATCCTGATTCCATCAGACAAAGCCAATCAAACTAAAGAACTACTTGAAAAATGTTTTAATGGTGAGCATACTGGACAAAAAAAACTTGAAAGTAGTAATTTAAGAAATTTGTTATTAAAAGAAATTAGAAAATTTCAAGAATTACTTTTTGATTATGAAGAAGACAATGATGAATATTATCTTGTTAAAATCAAATGTGAACTTAGTAATAAATCAGCATTTACTGCCTTTAAAAGGTGGATGATTAGAGATAATGAATATCTCAAGCAAAAATTTGAACAATACATAGAGAGTGATTAATAATGTATCCCTTAGTTGAGTATGAAACTAATAAATATATTACTAATTCATACCATCAAAAATTATATCAAGAAAAGTATAATTTAGAAAAATTTATTGCTTTCATAAAAAATAATAAGTTTCATGAGCATAAAGACTATAATCAAATATCAAAGTTTTTTCAACCATCTATAGAAATTATTGGAAAAGAAATTTTAGATGATTTGGTTGAAAACGGACTTAAAAGGAAAAAACCACGATTAGAGTTATTCCTAAAAGACCTTGAAAATATTATTGACATATACAATGATATTTTAGAAGATTTTGACCTTTCAAATATTCAATATTTTTACAAATCAGTAAAAAAGAATATTATGTCGAATAACTCTGATATAGAGTTAGCTAAAGCAGACATCATTAACTTACTACAAGAGTATAGACTTATAGAAAAAAGTATAATTACTTTTATAATTCACAAAATGGCTAAACTAGTATCTAAAAATTATACTTTTATACTTTATAGTTTTTGGTATCACGACGATGAAACCAAATATCTTAATAATATTACAGAAGAAAAGATTGAAAGATATTTTGCTTTATTATTGGTAATTTTAATGAGCAAAAATATTACTAAAAAAGAGGTTATTGAATTATTTACAAAGTTATGTAGTTATAGTAATTATTATAGTTATATTAGCAATGATGGAATATACTTTGATTCTAAATATCCATTGGACTTAGAAAATAATTATAAAAATCTTAGTGAGTATCGCTTTAATATTATGAATGTCGTGAATAACTTAACCATAGAAGAACGATTTAATAGATTTATAGAATTATTATATGAAGAAAAAGAATGTTTTTATATATTCAATATTTTAAATGCTAAAATTGATACTGTTAATGAAGTTAAATATGGCGATGTTACATATTATACTGAAACAATATTTAAAGCTAAAGGCTATCAATATAATACAAAATTTGATAGAAAAGATAGTTTTCGTGGCGATGAAGAAGTGAAAGCTATAATTCCATTTAAAACTAATAGATATTTTTCAAATATATCTATTTTGAAAGTTAGAAAAATTGTAGAGAATAATATATCATTCCTGAAATTATTTACAAATACTACAAATGAAAAAGACAATTATTTTAAACCAAGCCCTTCAAAAATGTATGTTAGCTATAGTCATTTTGTACTAGATGAAAATTACTATATTCTGAGTAGTTCATCAACGGTATATGATGGAGACTTTACATTTAATAAGAATGCAATATATCCCAAGATTTATAAAAATGATGAATTCCAAAAAAATCTAAATTCATATTTAACACATTTAAATTATAAACAGATAGAAAGTAGCTTAACAAGCAACGACTCCTTAATTTTACAATCACTACAAAAATATAAGCAATCAGCTGAAGCAGCAAGTTATTCAGACTCACTGTTGTATACATGGAATGGATTGGAGTTTCTTAGTAAGGCATTTACTACAAGGAACGATAAACTATTAATAATACAAGAATTAGTAGCGTTGGTCTATAGTTTTATTTACATTAATAAATTTCATAGATGGGATTTAAGTAACAAAAATACTACAAACGAAATCAACAGAAGAGCTGAAAATTTAGTTGTATATGTTTATACATATAGAAATAAATTAGTTCATTCACATTTAATAGAAAATAGTTTTATGATTAGTCTTTCAAAAGGTATAAATATAATTTTCAGAGAAATTTTAAGCTTAATGATAGATAAAATTATCGTAAATCCTGATTTCATAATAGAAGATGTTATAAATCAAATTAAGAGTGATTTAAATAAAAGTATAGAAGAACTTAGCGATGAAAAAAGAAACGAGAGTAAATAATGAAAATACAATTTGAAAGTAACCTAGATTACCAAGACAGAGCTATAAGTTCAATAGTAGATATATTTGAAGGTCAAGAGATTTGTCAAAGCAACTTTAGTATTGTTAGGCAACACTCAAAAGGTCAAAAGACTACAGCTGATTACGATGACTTAGGTATAGGTAATAGACTTGAACTTTTAGATGATGAGATACTATCTAATGTTCAAAATATCCAACTTCGTAATGGACTACCTCAATCTAAAAAACTGGGCAGTATGGACTTCTCAATAGAGATGGAAACTGGTACTGGTAAAACTTATGTTTATTTAAAATCTATTTTTGAGTTACATAAACGCTACGGTTTTACAAAGTTCATAGTAGTTGTCCCATCTATCGCCATTAAAGAGGGAACTAAAAAGACACTAGAAATTACGAGTGATCACTTTAAAACTCTTTTTGATAATGTAAACTATGATTCATTTGTATATGACAGCTCAAACCTTGAGCAAGTTCGTGATTTTGCTACAAGTAGTGATATTCGTATAATGGTTATAAATATTGATTCATTTAGAAAAAGTTTCACTGATCCAAGTAAAAATACAAAAGCAAATATTATACATAGACAAAATGATAAACTCAATGGGCAGAGACCTATTGAGTTTATCGCTTCTACTAACCCTATACTCATTATAGATGAGCCTCAGAGTGTTGATAATACTCCAAGAGCAAAAGAGGCTATTGCAACTCTTAACCCTCTCTGTAAGCTACGATACAGTGCAACACACATAGAAAAATTTAATCTTATGTATAAACTTGACTCTATTGATGCTTATGAGCAACAACTGGTGAAGCAGATAGAAGTAGCAAATGTAAAACTAGAAGATACTTCTAATAAACCATACATAAAATTAGTAAGTGTAAAAGCAAATCCACGAAGTGCGAAAATAGAGATAGATGTAAATGAAAAAGGCTCTACAAAAAGAAAAGCCATTACTGTAAAAGATGGTGATGACCTTTATGAGAAGTCAAAAGGTAGAGATGTTTATGATGGGTATAGAATCGATGATATCTACATAGAAAAAGGTAGTGAGTATATTGAGTTTTCAAACCAAGAAAGTGTAGATATTGGTGCTACTATTGGCGATGTTGATGATGATAGCATTAAACGATTACAGATAAGAAAAACGATTGAAGAACATCTAGACAAAGAGTTAAGATTAAATGCTCAAGGTATCAAAGTTCTTAGTCTGTTTTTTATTGATAAAGTAGCTAACTATAGGGGTTATGGTGAAGCGGGAAATGAACTAAAGGGTAAGTATGCTCAGTGGTTTGAAGAAGAGTATAAAATCATCTCTAAGAAGAGAAGATACAATCCTCTTTTTGACAAGATAGATATAGATACCCAAGTCAGTAAGATACATGACGGATATTTTGCACAAGATAAAAAGGGTCGTGTTAAAGATAGTACAGGTAAAAATGCAGATGATGAGAGTGCATTTGACAAGATAATGAAGCACAAAGAAAAACTACTAAGTTTTGAAGAGCCTCTTAGGTTTATATTTTCACATAGTGCTTTAAAAGAGGGTTGGGATAATCCTAATGTATTTCAAATCTGTACTCTAAATGAAACTAGTTCGGTAATGAAGAAGCGTCAAGAGATAGGTAGAGGGCTACGAATATGTGTCAATCAAGAGGGAGATAGAGTTAGAGGCT
>Ga0256826_1002788_pt1 | contig 10569 bp, 9 predicted proteins | sample CV79metaG_FD_185975 | JGI IMG/M metagenome (GOLD analysis project Ga0256826, IMG submission 185975) | Hydrothermal vent microbial communities from East Pacific Rise, Pacific Ocean - CV79 | ecosystem: Environmental > Aquatic > Marine > Hydrothermal vents | place: Pacific Ocean: East Pacific Rise... | reverse complement strand
CACACCACAATTTTCTATACAATCACCATCAACAATCTTAGTCTCTGACTCACTACCTTTAAAGTTATGATCCCAACTAGGACTTCCCCAATGACCATCATAATCAACATGACAAGTGTGTTGATTTGCAGCTATAGAGTTAATACTTTTAAGTCTAAATGTTTGAAAAGAGTCAATTATATTTCCATCATTCGTAACAGCCATAGTAAGGTTAATGGCTGAATCGTCATCAAATTCATAGTAAGTGTTCATAGGCTCTTCAATCTCTTCTACTGTTGTACAATTTCCGATACCAAACATACAGAAAAAGCCTTTCATCATACTTGCGATAGGACCTGATTTCTCAGACTGTTTTACATAAACAGTTCCAGCTTTATACTCATCAACTGTCATTTTACTATAGGCACTTGCAAAAGTGATAAGAGAATTTTCAGTATCGGCTTGAATTGTATCCACCTCATAAGTAACAGTAGGGTTATCATTTGCAAAAGGCATAATAAATGACATTCCACTCATCATATTACAGAAGATACTATTGTCAGAAAAAGAGAAGAAAAAGAGGCTACACCCTCCACCAGAGGTGATTGTTTCACTATAGTCTATTAGAGATACAGGATCATTGAGTTTTGTAGTTTCAAGCGGTGTAATCGCTTTTTGTAAGCGGTGATCTTGGTCTAAACCAGAGACGACATTTGCTATATATCTCTGACGAACATCTTCTGCAGGTTCATCATTACTATCTGAGACTCCAAAATTAAAGAAGTTACTAAAAAAGCCGTTATCTCCAAAGAAAGTATTAAACATTATTGAAAAAATACCAAAAAATGAACTTCCACTATGTGCTTGTTCTTTATAATACTTCTCATTTCTTTCAACATCCAAAGGATAAAAAACAGATTCATTTACATCATCATATAATATTCCATTTTCATCAAAAGGTTTATTCCCATTATAATCTTTTTGAAACATGAGAGTTATTGTATCTCCAACATTTTGACCAACTAAAGTCTCATTGTTAATTAAAAAAGGCTTCTGCCCTGAACATCCAGCTGAATCAAGTTCAGAGTAAATAGTACAGATAGATGTAGATTCAACAGAAATACGAACTGTTCCGGTTTTTGAGAGTGTTGCAAACTCACTCTCATTTCTACCTTCGCCAGTGAATGAAAACTTATTCCAAAAGTTTTCAACTTTAAAGTTTTTTGTATCTATTTTTACATCTCGATCGTAAATTTTATTTCCATGCTTATCTTGACCAACTGAACGTTCACTACCAAAAGTGACCTCTGTTGTTGTATCAACTGCATATATATTTAAACTTATTAAACAGATTATTAGTAATTTTTGAATCATTTAACTCTTCCCTATTTTTGTATTTTATTTACAATCATCATCTCATTGATATATGTTTCAGATTGGTTTTGTAACTCCGCATCACCCAAACTCTCATCGGCACGAGAGAGTTCATATCTATGTTTCATAACGGGTATAAGTAGTTTTTTCTGCAGATGTTGCAGATTTTCAACATTGTTCACATCATGAAGTGTATCATTTGCATTCCCCATAAATGCGATAAACCAAAAAAGCATCATAACAGCTAAAAGAAGTGGTACTATCGCTGCTGATCCTCTTCTCATTCTCATCGCTATACTACTCCTATAAAGTATGAAACCAGTGCTGCTATACTCATAGCTGGAGCAAATGCAAAACTCTCTTTACGAAGTAGAGTCAATATAGTTAAATGCACTAAACCAGCCATCATAATAAATGGCCCTATTAATTCTAAACCAAGAAACAGAGCACAAAAAGCCCCAAATCTTAAATCTCCCCCACCAAATGCCATATTTAAGACAATTGGAATCAAAAATATAACAAGAACAATCACTACTGCGACTAAATCGTAAATAGACAATATATCGTTGAAATATTTTAAAACAATCAATATCACTATTGATGGCAAGATAATTTTATCAACTATCAAGCCATCTCTCACATCTATATATGAAATAATAAAAGATATAAATATAAAAAATATTAATATAATCATATTGAAACTCTTTTATTAGACTTCTTGCATAACCTAGACCCTAAATCAAGTTTAGGGTGACGAAGTTCCAACTGACCGTCATTCCAAACTTGATTTGGAATCTAATTTATGAGTTATGAAAGAAGTCTATTATCTTTTTGTAATTATTTTGTGATACTTTTGTGATTATATAGAAGTGAAGCTTATGGTTTTTTTAAGCAAATGAAAAAGGAGTCAAAAAGGTAACAAATAAGTTTTTTTAATATAAATTGTTACAATTTAGTACAATTTTAGAGAATATAAGAATTAATTTAAATAAGTTATTATTATAAATTAGAGAGAAGAGATATAAATATAACTAATATTTAATAACTCTGAGTTGCTAGATCTTGTATAATTTCTTCAATTTCTAAAGAATCAAAAAATATATTTAAAGATAGTTCATCACTAAACTCTTTTAAAAGAAGAACTTTTTTCGCTAAGAGTTCCTCTCTATTATTTTGCAAAGGAGCCAACTCCTTTCTTAATACTGCTCGATACCCACTAATAATCTCATATCTTTTCTCTTCTTTAGTCTGAATCTTACCTGCAGTGTCACTTTTAAGTGTAAAATAGGCGAAGAGTATAAAAATAGCAACTCCAACAAGAGTGTAAATTGATTCTGCATCCATAAAAAACCTTTTTTTAATTATAAGTTTATATAGTATATAAAATATACTAAAACTAAGATATACTATAGAGAAGATAATGTAAAAGGTAAACTTATGTTAGACAACTCCCAATTTAAAATACTTATAGTAGATGATGAACAATTTAACATAGATGTAGTTATGGGGTTTTTAGAGGATGAGGGTTACTCATTTAACTATACTACCAATGGTAAGGATGCTCTCAAAGCTATTTATAGTAAAAATTTTGACCTTATTTTACTTGATATTAATATGCCGGAGATGGATGGTTTAGAGGTATGTAAACAGATTAAGAATGATGATAAGAGCAGAGATATTCCAGTTATCTTCTTAAGTGCTTTTAGCGATATAGAGACTATCTCTACCGCATTTAGTGTTGGAGCTGTTGACTATATAAAAAAACCATTTAATGGCCTTGAGCTTATAGCAAGAGTCAATACACACATAGAACTTCGTAAATACATAAGAGAGTTAAAGGAGAAGCAGGAGAAACTTGCAGTTTTAGCATCAACTGATATGCAAACAGGCCTGCCTAATCGTCTGCGTTTTACATCCGTACTTAAAAAAGAGTGTTCAAATATAAAGAGTAATCCAAGCAGACTTACACTTGCCTACTTAAAAATTGACCATCTCCAAAAGTTAAATAATGTTCTTGGGTATCAAAATACAGATAAGGTACTTATTCAACTCTCTAAACTTATGAGAGATAATATTGATACAAAGTTTATGATTACAAGACTGTTTAGCTCAGACTTTGCTATTTTAATGCCAAAAAGCTCACTAGAATCTGGTGCACACCTAATAAAAAAAGTAGCAGATGTAATTTCAAAAACAAAGTTTTTAGGTATGAGTATAACTTGTTCCATTGGGATGGCAGAGTATATAAAGGATGAGCCATTAGATAGCTTTATGTTACGTGCTGAGAAGATTATGGAGAGTATAAAACATCATGGTGGTGATATGATTGCTACAAAGATGTTAAGTGAATAATACTTAAGTATCTAACTCTGTATACCCGCGTTTAAGTTGTGCTTTCTTCGCTAAAATCTGTACACTTTGAGTTATATCATCACCTGCTATATGGTAATGCTCATGAAGTAATTCTAAAGACTCATCGATCTTTTTCGTAAGATTTTCACCTAGAGAATCTATCTGCTTTTTCATAGACTCTAACTGCTGAACTTCTGTCGATTTTAACTCACCTGCAATCATTGAGAGTTCTGATTGGGATTTTATATAATCGGCTTTTATTCTCTCAACATCTAAAATAAGCTCTTTGGTAGTAGAGTAGAGATCAGTTAAACCACTATTTTGCTCTTGAAGCTCTGTCATTTTTTTCGCAGAAAGTACCATTTGACTCATAATAGTTTCGCTCTGAGTTCTAATGTTATCAAGACGGTTTTCACCCTCAGAAAGGGAAGTTTTCACACCCTCAGCATGAGATTTTAGTAAAATTATTTCATTTTCAAAAGATTTAGTAACATCTGCAAGTTGTTGCAGAGTATGTCTTGTAATAGACTTTGCTATATCATCAGATAAACCCTTCATACTCATGATATTTTTCTTCAAATCATCCACATCATGAGCGATATCACCTCTACTCTCAACCGCTTTTGAGAGTACTTTTTTAAGCTGATTATAGTGATCTTGTTCAGCTACTCTTAGTATGTCTATATGCTTATGTACTACATCATCGAGTGCTGGCATCTGCACCTCTGTAAAATTTTCAAACTCTTTACTTACCTCTTTATGCCAGGAGTCCATCTCTTCAAACTTATCTAAAAACTTCTCTTGATTTGACTGAATACTATCAAGTGCCTGTATATCTTTTTTAAATTTTTCTCGTACATCTGCTTGAGCTGCTCTGTCTTCTTGTGAGAGTGCTGTCATTCTTGACTCAAGTCCTGATACAAAAGTTTTTAACTCTGTAACTTGATTGATTAACTCTTCTGTAAACCTATCTTGAGCTCTTGCATTTTCAGAAACCTGAGTCTGATGAAGTATATTCATAACTATATAAAGAAGAAGTGCCACTAAAAGAGGGAAAAATGATTCGCGAAGTAATAAGATAACATCACTTACATCAGGGTGAATTATAAAATGTACAACAGAACTAATCGCACCAATACCAATCATTAAGGGTGCATAATTTAATTTATTGGGTTGTTTTAAAATAAAAATTTGTCTTATAAAAAGAAGAGCCATAAAAATAAATGCTAGAATCAAATCACTCTCAAACATATCTCGTCCTCTTTATTTAAGTTAAATCATTTTATCATAAAATTTTATAAAACTATCTCTAATATCTCTTTTGGGTGATGAATTGTAATATCATCCACACCATTAGGTGAGAAACCCCAAGTAGCAAACATCGAGTCAATATTTGCATTTTTAGCACTGAGCATATCTTTAGAGTTATCACCAACCATCCAAGCTCTATCTTTGTTGGTATCAAAATTATAAGAGCTCAGTATTTTGTTTAACATTTCCGGACTTGGCTTAGAGACCTTTACTTCATCCGCCCCAATAATAATATCAAAGAGTTTCGATACACCAAGTGAATCTAACATTCTAAGAGCAAAAGGAGTTGGAGCATTTGTAGCAACACAAAGCTTTACACCGCATTTAACAAGAGTCTCTAGTGTCTCTTTTATACCCTCGTAAAGATAGGGATTTTGAGTGCACTGAAGAGCATAGTGTATCTCAAACACCTCCCTATCTTTCTCTTCATAATTCTCAGTTCCATAAAAAAGTTTTGGAAGATTTCTAACATCCATATTTATAGCTTCAACTATAAACTCTTCACTAAGAGGATGAAGATTATAATGCAACTCTCTAATATAGTTTATAGAGATAGTAATATCTTTTTTAGAATCTAGTAGTGTTCCATCCATATCAAAGATTACAATTTTCATATTTTCCTACTTCATCTTCTCATATATCTCATAAAGAGCATCAACAAAAAGCTTACTATCATTTGGACATCTACAAACACGATAATCTTTAAATCCTAACTTCTCTGCAATTTCACGATACTCAACTTCAAGTTCAAAGTCAGTCTCTGAGTTATCTATAGTAAACGCAATAGGAAAGATAATAACCCCTCTATTGCGTACAACTTTAAGCTTATCATCCAGTGAGGGTTTTAACCACTCCATCGGCCCTACTTTTGACTGATATGCTAAATGAACTTCATGAAAATTCATAGACTCTGCATTTAACATTTTCTTGAGAATTTCTACATGTTTTTGGACATGTTTTTGGTAAACATCACCAGCATCTACTATCTTTTGAGGAAGTCCATGTGCAGAGAAGATAATATCAAAACCATCATAATCATTAGAACCTACACTCTCTTTAATACTCTGAATAATTGAACTGTTATATGTTTGGTTTTCAAAGAAATGTTTTATCTCTACGAGTACCGCGTTTCCTTCACTCTTATGGTAAGTCTCTTCAAAATCTTCAAGTGATGACTTAGTTGTAGTTGTTGATTGTTGTGGATAGAGAGGTATCAGATAGATTTTTTCAACATTTGCCGCATTTAATCTCTCTATGACTTCATCTGCAAAAGGAGGTGTGTATCGCATAGCAAAATCTACTATTATATCTTCAGAAAATCTCTCTTTAAGTTTTGCCACTAAACTTTTTGTATGTCCAACTATAGGTGACTTTCCACCAAGTTGACGATATATCTCCTGAGAAGACTCCGTTCGATTAAAAACAATCATGCCGCCAATAAACTTTCTTAGTAAATCACTTTTCATTGTAAGTATATTCTTATCTGCAAACATATTTTTTAAAAACATCTCAACTTCAGCAAGATTATTTGGTCCACCCATATTTAAGAGTACTACTGCTTCTTTACGACTCGGCATTTAGTACCTCCCTGTATTGAACTTTAGTTCTTATACTCAAATTTCAATCCTCTTTAACTCTCAAACTAACTTCATACATATATTGTTGTAGGGGAAGCATATCTTGATATATTTCATAGAGTGTCTTTATAAGTTTCTCACCGTTATTTATAAGTTTTGGGTCAAGCACTTTAAATGTTGCCATACCCTTGTAAAGACTAAGGTCTGAGTTTGACATCTCTGCATTAAAACCTCGTGGATAGCGCTTATAACCCTTTTCTAAGTGTGTATAGCCTTTACCCATAGCTTTTATGTTTGTGAGTATATTTTGAAGCTCACCGCGTTTAATATCATCTTGTATATACTCTCGATATGCATCTAACATAGGTTTTTCAAACCATCTTACACCAGTTGCAACCATAAGCTCATCTGGTGAGAAGTGAAGATAAAAAGAGGAACTCTGCATTCTCTTATTATTTCCCTGCCAAAAAATAAAGCCAATACGATGTTTTATAGGAACTTTATTTGCTCCCATTCTTCGTGTATCTCTATAGATTCTATAGAGTGATTTATTTATTTTTGGTGCGAAATTTATAGTTGGTTCAAGAGCTTGAAGGTGTTCTCCAAACTCTTCTACAAAAGCACGGGATGGTTCTAAAATATACTCTTCATACTCACTTCTGTGAGCCTCAAACCACTCTTTATTATTATTTTTGCGAATGGCACTTAAAAAAGGAAGTGTCTTTTTAGAAAATCCTTTAAACTCCATTTTTCTACTCTACACTAACTTTCTATTTCTAAATGCTAATGCAATGATTACAAAAATAATAGCATAAGAGATAGGTACAAAATCAGGAATAGGAACAGGATCACCTTTTGCATATGAGTGAAGCCCTGCAAGATAGTAGTTTACTCCAAAATAAGTCATCATTACTGAACTAAATGAGAGCAATGAGATAACAGAAAAATTAAAATCACTATAGATTGACTTAATAAATCTTAAGTGCAGAACCACAGCATAAACTAAAATAGTTACAAGTGCCCATGTCTCTTTTGGATCCCAACCCCAATATCTACCCCAAGACTCATTTGCCCAAACACCACCTAAGAAGTTACCTATAGTAAGAAGGACTAAACCAACCATAAGGCTCATCTCATTAATAGAGTTTAACTCTTTGATAGAGTAAGAGATATGTTTTGCATTTTTCTCAGTTTTAAGCATAAAAAGTATAATCGTAATAAACCCAAGTAAAGCACCAAGCCCTAAGAAACCATAACTCGCCGTAATCATAGAAACATGAATACTTAACCAGTAAGAGTTAAGAACAGGTACAAGATTTGTTACTTGTGGATTCATCCAGTTTAAATGTGCTACAAAAAGAATAAGGCCAGCAAGTATTCCCGTTGAAGCCATAGTCATTGATGAGCGTTTAGAAAAAATAAAACCGGCAAGAACTGTAGCCCAACCTATATAAATCATAGACTCATAACCATCTGACCAAGGAGCATGCCCTGATATGTACCATCTATTTGCTAGTCCAAAAGTATGTGCGATAAAGAAGAGTATTAAGAGGCCTAATGATATTTTTGTATATATACTTATATTAAAACTTGGTTTTATAATTTTTATAAAACTAAGTATTAAAAGTATAAAACCAACTAAAAGGTACATTGGGTAAAGTCTCTCAAAGATTTTTGCTTTATTGTAAAAAACCTCTGCAGCAATTCTATTATCACTTGGGTAAACTTCACTACCATAAAATTTTTGATACTCAGCTATCTTTTTTAGTGCATTATCAGCACCTTTCCAGTCACCACTTTTTACTGAGGCATCAACAGAAGTAAAATACTTAACTGCAATGGCTCGTAATGCTTCACCATCTTCGGGAGTAAATGATTGAAGTGCTTCAATGGTTGCGAACCATTTATTATTCGCATCATTTTTCTTTGGCCATATTTTAATAAGGGAGCCTGTATAAACCATATAAACAACATTTACTCTCTCATCAACCTTTAAGACCTCTTTATCAAACTTATTTCTATGTTTCGCCTCTTTTCGAACTGCTTCATCAACGGCCTCTGCTAATTTATAACCTCTCATCTCATTTGAATCAGCAAAAAACTGTGAAAAAGATGCATATTTAGCATCTGCTCGTGCACCGATGAGTTTATTAATCGCCTCATCTTTTGTTTTAATGATTTTAATATCTCTGTAAGAGTCTGGGGAAATCATCATTCCTAAAATAATTTGATTTGCACTCAATTTGTCTTTACCTACAGAGACTGAAGAACTTGAGTGTATTTTTGAAACTATCTCTGTAGCTAGTGTATTTACAGGCTTCATCCTACCACCACTATCTTGAACAATAAGTTCACCAAATTTCTCTGCATGGGCCTTATCAAAGGCAAGAATAGTCTTAATATTTGGATCTATTTCTGCCGCGTTTAAAGGAGTAAGTGATGTTAAAAGAGCAAAGGCTAAAAATGCTGAAAGTACTTTTGCATCACTTGACTTTTTAGCCTTAGCAGCTAGTTTTGCAAATCTATTTTTACGTGAAAAAAGTGACCAGAACATTCCAAGAGCTAAAAGAGCATATCCTATATATGAGGGGAGAGTTCCTGGATCATTATTTACAGAAAGCACTGTCCCTTTTTCATCTTGATCATATGAGGCCTGAAAAAATCTATATCCACGATGTTCTAAGATATTATTCATAAAGATTCTGTAAGGTATATTTATATTTTGCTCTTTATCAATAAGAAGTACTTCACTTGCATAAGAAGCTGGACTCATAGATCCTGGATAACGATCAAGCTCAAAATCTTTCAGATATATTTCAAATGGAATATTTAAGGTTTTAGAACCATATGAGAGATGAATATCAACACCATTAATAACATTATGAGATGCCTTTGGCATACGACCCGCTTGACCAAATATCAGCACCTCTTTACTCTCTCCACTAACAGTTACATTAAAGCGAAGTGCATCCATACCTGGCCGTTGTGGTGAAGCATTTGGGTTAGATACTATTTTTGCACTTGCATATGGCGAAAATTTACGAAGAACAAAAGAGGCACTTCCAAATGTAAAAAGTGTTCTTGTTGTAAATTTTTCTATCTTATTTGCAGCAAGTTCACCCTTTGACTGATCATCCATCTTAAGATATGAAAGTTTCATATCGTGACTCATAAAAAGTGCTTCATTCTTTACATAAATAGATATAACAGGTTTTGAGAAACTTTTACCAGAGTTAAAGTCTAAAACATAATCTCCATTATCTCTAAACTCACTCTCTTTAAGTGTTATAGGCTCACCCTGTCCACCACTAGTAACCATCATACTTAGTGTTGCAATACCATTTTTCTTATCTTCAATATTTGTCTCAATTGCATCTGGAATATACTCAATGAGCTCTACATTTACACTTTTACCATCAATTTCTAAAGATGATGAAAGTGAGTTCTTTGATCTTTTAGAAAGGTAGCTAGTCTGTTCTGTTGAGACCTTACTTTTATCTGTTGAAGCATCAACCATAAAGTATGTATTTGAACTTACCATCGTTGATGCAGAAGAACCCTCTCTAATATGCATGGTTCCTTCATACCCAATATAACGTGTCATAGCCGCACCAATAAGAATGACAAGAAATGCTATATGAAAAATAAAAATTGAAGCTTTATTAAGAGTATACATTTTGAATTTTACAATATTATAAATAAGATTTAGAGCTAGTAGTCCAAGTAAAACCTCAAACCATCTTGCATTGTAAACATCAGCTTTTGCGCTAATAGTTCCATAGTCATTCTCAATAAAAGTTGCATAACCAATCGCAACTGCAAAGATTAACATCATAACTGCCATACTCTGTATTGAACCAAAAAGTGATAAAAATTTCTTCATTGTAAAATCCCTCATATTAAAAGAAGGTATTCTAGTGAAAATAAACTAATAAGAGGTTAATTATTTAACTACTCGTCTAGTTGTTCAAAAAAT
>Ga0256826_1002787_pt1 | contig 10570 bp, 7 predicted proteins | sample CV79metaG_FD_185975 | JGI IMG/M metagenome (GOLD analysis project Ga0256826, IMG submission 185975) | Hydrothermal vent microbial communities from East Pacific Rise, Pacific Ocean - CV79 | ecosystem: Environmental > Aquatic > Marine > Hydrothermal vents | place: Pacific Ocean: East Pacific Rise... | reverse complement strand
ATTTTCAGTAGAAGAAACTTTTAGGTTAATAAAAAAAGTTTTTGCATCTGGACTCACCTCAAAACTTTGATTTTGTTCTACATTATTAATGATAGTTAATTTATCATCAAATGTTAAATTGACTATCAGTGTACCAGTGGTTACTGTAGTTGTAAGTGTAATATTAATATCAGCTGTTTCATTTGTATCTACTTTTGTAGTTTTATAGCTCATATCAATAGGTGCACCAGGTTTTGAATATTTTCCAATAGTTGTACCTTCAAGAACAGTTTTTTCTGTAATTGTTTTAACTATTGCAGTCTCTTTTGGGTCTATTTTTTGAGTATTGGCATTTAGTCCTACTAACATTAGTAGTGGAGCTAAAAGTAAAATTGCTTTTTTCATTTTAATTTCCTTTTGTGTAACCTTATGTTTAATTTTATCTTCTTTTTGTGTAACTTTTAGTTAATCATAACAGTAAAGTTTGCACTACTTAGAAAATTTGCATCGTAAATATCAATTAAATAGTCACCTGTTTTCAGATAAATATCTTTGATTTCACTTGTCCCTGTATTAAGCCCTTGTGATAACTTATTAAATGGAGATGTTGTGTAAAGTGCAAAGTCTGGATCAGGAGAGTTACTTGATGTTGTGTCAACTCTAATTCGATAGCTTTTTGCTGAATTAATGGTAAATCGTATATATCTATGATTGTTCAGTTTATTGGGTGCTCCATTATTTGTATTGGTTGAGATGTTAATACTGCTTCCTATCAATAGTGTTTGGTATAAAGTTACATCATTGCTTGTTCCATAAATATCTGAAATATCAGAGATATTTTCTGCACTGGTTATGGCATCTATTTTAGCACTTTCAGCAGAGTTTTCATTTTTAAGTGCTGTAATAAAAGTAAAAATACTGGTAAAAGCAGGGGTTGTTTTTTCGCTACCAATAAGTGTATTGTATAGAGGTTTAAAACCCATACTTAAATTGTCTGCACCATCATTATGGTTATCATAAAAATCATAAAGTATACGTTGAATAGATGCTTCAGAATAGTAACCAGGGGTATTTTGTGTCCCTGATTCAATATTCATATTATTACCTTGTGTTCCATTTTTAAAAGTGTCATAATAAATAGGGTCATCTGTTGCAATGGCTGAAAAAGCATTTCCAAACCCCTCTCCAAATGCTACTCGAATATCTAATTTTTGACCTGGTCCATGAGAGTATCCAATAGAATCAGAACGAGAGAATACATCTTCAAAATAGTGTCCCCACTCATGAATGATAATATGGTTGTCAAATTCATCCGTATCAGTAGCTTTGTCACCTAAGACATAAATATTATTATCACCATAAAAAGTGGTTGGTATATGTCCAATGGTTGGTTGGAAATCTAATGTTGATTTATTGTTTATCGACCAATTGAGTTTTAATACTGGAAAAATGACATTACTGTCTGTAATTCTTATTTTATCCATTGCTTGGTGAACTGAATCAAGTATGGCAAATGGTGCAGCTGTATCATTTGAATAGGAGGCTTTTAAATCTCTGCTACTATTTGATGTACCACTATCATGTAGATTTCCTTCTATGGCGTAGAGTACATCAGAATTAGTATTATCAACTACTTTCACATCCCATATTGAATTTTTCATTTTGGCATAGGCACGAATTTTTAAAGAAGTTGATGTAGGAATTCCTTCTAAAGTATAGTCTCCATTAGTATTTGTACAGCCTGAAGCAAGAATATTTCCAGCTGAATCAAGAGCTGCGACTAAAATATCTTTAGCTGATTCTATTGTAATATTATTAGAATCTAAGGTAGTAGAGGAGTCATTATGTAAAGGATTAATACGTTCATAAGTAATACTTCCTAAAATTTTTAAAGAACCATTCCCTTGTTGTTCTGTACAGTTTGCAGGAGGTGGAGGATTATTTCCAGCATTACTGGTTGTCGTTGTAGTTGTACCTGTTCCTCCACTACCACAAGCAGTCAACAATACAGTAGCAACTAAGGCACTAAGCAAACTTTTCATTTCTTTCCTTACTATTAAGATTAATAATTAAAATTATTATACAGTTTAATTCTGACAATCATTACATTTAATTGTAAAGAAATTGTTAAGAAATACTAGTTTTTTTAATATTGTGGTAACTGTTTAGGTTTTCTTGGTCTTGTTTGTTTAAAAGAGCTTTTTGTTGTTTTCATATTCATTCCATCTGATTGTAAATCAATTATAAAACAACTATTAGCAAATGATGCATCATAAACTTCTGCAATGTAGTTACCAGCTGACAAATTTATGCTTAATGCATCACTGCTATCACCTTCTCCTGGAGACATCCCTATGGATTCAAATGGATACTCAGCTTTATAAAGAACAATATCAGGATCACCATAGTCTCCACTATACGGTTTAGCTGAGATTGTATAGAGATTAGATGAAGGAATTTTTATTTTTATAAAGGTACGATTACCTAGTTTATTGTAGACTCCAAAATTATTTTGGTTACATTGTGTAACCCATCTACCAATTTCCAAGGTACGATAGACAGGAGTAGTATAGACTCCATGTGCAGAGTTACTACGATAACTACCATAGTTGTCGTGAATAGTGCTAATATTTTCAGAGGCTACAACATTATCAATGGCCATACTATCTGATGGATTTTCACTTTTTAGTGCTGTAATAAAGGTAAAAATACTGGTAAATGCATTTGCATGACGTTCTTTGTTCACCATAACATCAAAAATAGGTCTAAATCCTAAGTTTATTGTATCCATACCATCATTATCTTCATCATATAAATCGTAAAGAATTCTTTGAATTGATGCTTCAGAAAACCAACCTGGACTTTCATGTTGGGCATTTTCTATGTCCATAAACCATCCCGATGCTTGGTTAAAGCCAGAAGTATCAAAATAAATTGGGTTGTCTGTAGCAATAGCAGACATTGCATTTCCAAAACCTTCTCCAAAAGCTACTCTAATGTCCAGTGCATCTCCTGCCGAGTGAGGACCACCAATAGAGTCTGATCTTGAAAATTTATCTTCAAAGAAATGTGCCCATTCATGAATGATAATATGGTCATCATATTCATCTGTATCAGCATTAACATCTCCAAGTATCCATAAATTATCATTTCCATCATAATTTGAAGTAACTATTTGTCCTAAGCTTTGATCTCCTCCAGCTGCTACATTGTTTGGTGACCAGTTAATTAGGAGGTGAGGAAAGGTAATATTAGGATTGGCTTGAAGGATTTTTTGCATAATGGTATTGATACTGTCTAAAATGGCAAATGGTGCAGCATCTCTTGAGCCAGCATATGTATAACCATCCCATCCTGAAGCTGCATGTAAATCTCTTTGGCTATTACTACTACCACTATCATGAAGTTCTCCTTCAATAACATAGAGTGCTTTTAAGTTAGTATTATCTACTACAGCTAGATCCCAAATATTTTTTTTAAGCATTCGTGCGTAAACACGTATTTTTATATTAGTGTTTTTAGGAACAGTTAACGCATATTCTCCATTACTATCAGTTGTTGTTTGTGCTACTGTTTGACCATTTTCATTTAAGGCTTTTACCACAACATACTTAGATGCTAATTTTTGAGTATTGTCATAATCTAGTTTGACCATACCGTAAGTATTGACCTTACTAGGAACTCTATCATAGGTTATCGTTCCTGAAATTCTAGAGCCATCCCCAGAAGGGCTTGGTATATTGTCAGTAGAACAACTTGAAAATATTAAAAGTAAAAGGGGCATCAAAAGAAATAAGTAGCGTTTATGTGACATAATAGACCTTTCTGGAGACATCAATGTAATATATTATAGTTTAACATATATCATAAGAAAAATCTATACTTATTTTTTATTCTTTTTTGTTATAAAAGTACCATAAATTAACGATTTTAACCTATTTTAAAACCCTTTTTTTATGAAGAGTAGGTTAAAATGATTTTAGAATTTAGAAGGCATAGATTAATGATATATAGACCCATTGTTTTGGATAAAGAGATAGAGTTTTCCAAGAAAAAATTCATAGTAAGTAAGACAGATATTGAGGGTAATATTCTATTTGTCAATAAAAACTTTTGTGAAGTTTCTGGTTATACAGAGCTAGAATTGCAAGGTACTTCACACAGTATTTTAAGGCATCCAGATATGCCTCAAGCTATTTTTTATATGATGTGGAAATCACTTTTGGCTGGAATGGAGATTTCAGCCGTAGTGAAAAATTTAGCTAAAAGTGGTAAGTACTATTGGGTTATTTCAGATTTTTCTATGCAACGAGATAATCATGGAAAATTAGAAAGTTTTAGCTCTTTCAATAGGATTGCTCCTGACTATGTGAGCGAGACAATGGAATCATTATATACCTTAATGTTACTTGTTGAAAGAAAAGAGGGTATTGAGGGATCTTTACGTTATTTAGAGAGTTATTTAGAAGAAAAAAATATGGGATACAATGAATTTCTTGAAGATTTAGTAAAACCCAAAGGATTTCTCAATATACTTATTGAGAATTTTAAAAAAGTACTTAGTTAGTTATAGTACTTTTTTCTTTGATATTCATCGCAAAACTTTGTTCTGTATTAAGAACTCTTCTTGCATAAAGAAATTTATTTTTATAAAATTTCTTTTTATCAAAAGAGGTAATCATTACTTTTTTTCCTCCAGAGCTGGCATGAATAAACTTATGTTGACCAATATAGATACCTACATGGTTAACCACGTTTTTAAACTTCTTTCGTGTGTCAAAAAAGACTAAATCACCTTTTTGAAGTTCATTAAAAGCAATTTTTTCACCCATATTTGCTTGTCTACTAGAGTGTCTTGGTAAAGAAATTCCATTTTGTTTAAAAACATATTTGGTAAAGCCTGAACAGTCAAACGCTGAAGGTCCATTTGCAGCCCAAATGTATTTGACTCCTAAAAATTGTTCAGCTGTTTCTATGATTTCATCTTCTTTATTATGTTCTTCCCAGTCAGTATCAATAGTAAGTGATGGTTTGGTTAGGTTTGCAAGTTTATAAGATTTATTATCATCTTGATGAGTCTCTTCATAGGCTAAGAGTGTTGATAGAAGTTCAGAGTTCTCTTGAGGAGGTGTATCAAGTAGGGTAGTATCTCTGTAGATAATTTTAATATCATTATCAATGTGGCTTGTTTGTTTTAAGTCGAGAGCTATTTTGTTATCCGTTGACTTCAATGGGATAATCGTTGAGACTTTCTCTTGCATACATCCTGTAAACAGAATGGGGGTAACCAATAATGCTAGAGAAACTTCTTTGATTTTTCTCAAAAAGTTTCCTTCATATAATAGAGTTTGTAACAATATTTGCTACAGTTATTTGAAAAATTTACAAGATAATTGTGTGGTAATTGTGTAGAAACTAATTAAATTAGATAAGTATTGAAAAGGAAAAATATTAGATACAAATAGTTATATATAATAGATACTTAAGTGATAGTAGTATAACATAAGGTACTTTAGTTAATTAGGATAGATTATGAAAAAAATATTATTAGTAGGCTTGTTGTTTCTTTTTGCAGCATGTGATGAAAAAAACACTTCTGTAATTGAAACAGAAGATAGTAAAGTTATGAATAATATAAAAGAAAAAAGTGATGAGAATTTTAAAGAAAAAGATATTTTAAAAGAGTTAGGTTTTGTCATAAATGGTGATAAAGTTACGATTGACATGAATCAAACAGCAGAATTTGTAAAGAAAATGGAAATTGAAATGCATGGTAAAGCTGATGAAATTGAACGTAAAATTGAGAATCAAGATCTTAATTTTACAAGAGACTTTGGCTTTGAAATTGATGAGACACATGTTTCTATTGACTTGAATAAAACAAGAGAGATGTTACAGCAAATAAATATTTTGATGAAAGATATACTTTTAGATGGAAACACTACTATTCATTAATTTTATTGTAGTAGTATTCAAAATATAATTAACGCATTTAAGGATTAAAATGAAAACTGTAGACATGAACTCAGAAGAGTTTAAAAACGAGTTAGAAAAAACATGGAAGTTTGTTAAAAAAGTAAACGAAAGTAAAGGGTGGGTACAAAACCCAAATGAAGATGTAAATGAAGGTGTTGCTATGGGTCTTGCAAGAAACAAGCTCATGTATGGAAAACGTTTTTGTCCATGCTTTATGGTAGAAGGTGAAACAAAAGAAGAACAAAAAGCAGCAGACAACAGAATTTGTCCTTGTAAGCCAGCTATTGAAAAAGAGATTCCCGAAGATGGAATGTGTCATTGTGGTATTTTCTGTACCCCAGAGTTTGCAGAGGCTCAAAAAAAAACGAAATAATTGAAGAGGTAACACACGTACACTCTCGTGGATTGTCACAAGAGGAAGCAGAAATACTTCTTTCTAAAGAACAGCTAGATGGTGATGAATTGGAAGCTCTAATTGAAGCCAAAACACTTAAAATGGTTGACTTTACTTTGATTGATGTACGTGAACAAATGGAGTTTAACCAGTCTCACATTGTAGGGACTGATGCTTTGGTGCCAACTTCTAATTTCTATGCTGGAATTGAAGAGTTTAATGATAAAAAAGACTCTCAAGTTATTGTCTACTGTCTTTCAGGAAGTAGAAGTTATCAAGTTCAACAAGCCATGAGAAGTTTAGGTTTCAATAAAGTTGGAAACTTGGCTCATGGTGTCTACAGTTTTAAAGGTGAGATGCAACCTGCATAAGTCACCTTTTAGGTAACAATCATCATTTAAAATGGGTGATTGTTATTTATCTTATTTTTTCTTAATCTCTTTTTTCTTTTTCCACAACTCCACAGCCGTTACAATTAATTTTTTATCTTTCTCAACAACTGTTAGTAAGTGGTTACTTTTACCTGTTAAGACTTTTTGTCCATTATAAATTTTATAGTCAAAACTAATTTTAACTTTTATCTCTTTTTTCTTTTCATCCTTATTCTCTACTACGGTTTCCATATTAGTATAAACACGTTTAGACCACTCTTTAAAGTATTTTCTTTTGTCTTTGAGTAGCTCATCTTTTGTGAAGTCTTTGGTTCTAAAGTAGATACTAAGAGGAAATTGGAAGAACTCGGTAAACTCTAATGGGTTATTGGAGTTCATCTCACGAGTATATATCTCTTTTATAAGTTTCTCTGCTTTGTCACTTAGGGTCATTTTTTTAACTTTAGGTTTTTTAGCATTGAGCGTTGGAATGGTAGGCTTCTTTTGTTTGATTTTCTGTTTTTTAGCTTGAAGTTTAGAACTATTTAGTTCATAGACAATGACCTCTTTTGTCTCTTTTGCGTAGTCATTAATACGGGTATCATACATTGCTTCAGCAATAACAGCTGGCAGTTTACACTCTCCAATACTTGTTGCAATAAGAGGAGAATAGAAGACACCTCTATTTCCTTGTAATACATATTTTTGTAAAGAGCTACTCCACTCTTCTTGTTTACGAAGGTTTAAGAAGTGTAAAATTCGATCATCACGAATCTCCTTATGTTCCTGATTAATATTTTCATCTTTAAAATGTGCTTTTTTCTCTTTAATATTGTTATTAATGATTTCAAAACAAGCTGGTACTTTTTGGTTGACCACAACGTGGTTGATTTTACCATAGTTGACAATAGTGATTTTAGAGAAGAGTTTGTCTCCTTGTTTTAATGATTTTAGATTAATACTCTCTCCATGTTCATTAATAAACTCTCTTTTAATACTTAATTCTTTCTTATTATTAATAGTATTATGAATTGGTTTTTCGATGTCTTTAACTAATTCCACTGAATAGCTCATTGCAACATTGTTAGGGTTAAGAAGAATAGTATGGGTATTAATGTGTTCAATAGAAATGACTTGAGGTTTTTGGTAGTTAATATTCGTACCATTTATACTGATCGTGACATCAAGTTTAGAGTTTTTTGGTTGTCCTAAATAGGTACTAATGGCTTTGAGTGCCACAGCTTTCGTTTGTGTAGAGTATAGGTTTGGAAACTCTTTTTGAATGGCAATTAAATCTTTAGCACTCTTGTTAAAGTACTTGGTTTTAATGATAAAGTGTAACATCATATCTCGTACATTTGATTCAAAATTGCCTGTTCGGTTTCCATATGTTTTGTAAGCATAACGCGAGAGCTCATAACTATTACTCTCAAAAAGTTTTTGAGCTTTACTACTCTCTCCAGTTGTTTTTAAAATGGCAGCCATGTAGAAGGTTGCTAAGAAATGTTTTTTATAAATCTTTTTTTCATAAAGCATATTGGCAACACTTTTAGAGAGTAACTTATGTTCAGCTAATATGTAGGCAGCGTAAACACGATGAAAATTAGAGTAAGTACCTGTATATTTACTATTGGCTGTTGCAATACTGTTAAGCATCTTAATAATTTTCTTTTTAAAGTGTGCTTTAACAGGTCCCCCACTTTTTTCTATGTCAAGTAACGCTTGGGCAGCATAAAGTGAAGCATAGGCATGCACATGGCTACCCCCTTGCCAGTAGTTAAATTCACCATAGTAGTTCTGCATATTATTAAGTTTTTTAACGCCTTGTAAAATAAAGTAGTCACTATCTTTAACCAGTTTATCATCAGTTAAGAAAGGCTTTGAGAAGTTCATGGCAGAAAGTTTAGACGAGGTTTGTTCGGCACAGCCATAAGGATATTGAACTAAATAACGTAATTCATCTCGTAATGCACCGATTAAATTGTTAGACAGTGTAATGTAAACGTGTGCATTATTGTACTCTTTTGGTACATTAATAGTTTGTGTAGTATTGGCAATCCCCTTAAATGTTTTTGTTGTTAGTGAGTAAGGACTTAAGATAGGAAGTTCTACAGAGTTACTAATACTTTGATTGTCATATTTGGCTGTTAAGGTAATGAGCCCTTTTCCTACTTTGAGAGGGGTAAGATGTGCAATGATTCGCTTCGAGCTATTGGCTGGAACAGTTAGATTACTCTCTTTAAATATAAATCGTACGTTGTTTGAAAGTTTACTTGAAAGGTTAATGTTTTTAGGCACCTTGGTGGTGTTAAAAATACGAAGAGGCACTTCAATTTTATCTCCTGTTAAACTATAACGTGGATAAGATGGTTTTATCATGACATCATCTTTGACCACAATATCTTGGCTTGTCACACCAATGGAGTCTTTGTTAATGGCAATGGCTACAACAGCAGCACGTCCATTAAACTCTGGAATATCAATGTCAATTTTTGCTACACCATTTTTACTCTCAACAATGCCTGACCAAAGCATAAAAGGTTTGATGCGTTTTCCTAGGTCTGGAGCTAAGTGTTTTTGTTTTTTACTTAATGCATCTCCAGCTCCAAAGTCAAGTAGTTTTCCTTCAGCAATGTAGGCTAATAGTTGGTCATAGAGGTCATAGTAACTGAGTGCTTTTCTCTGTTTGTCATTAAAGTGGTCAAATATTTTTGGTTCTTTTTGATTGACTAATTGTAAAATTCCTCTGTCAACAATGCTTACTAAAATTTTAGACGGTTTGTCGGTCTTAATCTGAAAACTGAGTGGTATTTTGGACTTGGTAACTTTTGGTAATGTCATGGCTACTTTAATTTTATGAGCATCTCGATTGGCTTTCACAAACTTGTATGACATTGCTCTAAATGGAATGAGTTTTGAAGGAGTTTTAGAGGCTCTAAATGCTGTGGCATGAAGGTACATTCCTCTGTTCATGGCATTTTTAATTTCAATAGATGCTTTTGCAACTCCTTTGTGAATTTCTACCATTTTGTAGTTTTGAACTTTGTCATTTTCTAACGTTAATAGAAGTTGTCCCTCTAAGATGGGTGCTTTAACTTGTATTTCAATGGTATCACCTTTACTGTAAAGCTTATCTTCAAATTTTATTTCGACTGATTTCAGGTCATTATTGGGTGAAATATTAGAGTAGCCCCACCACCAAACATCAAATGATTCTGAGACAGAGTGACCTCCTAAACGGTCATAAATTTCTATGGTATGATCTCCATTAGTAAGGAGAGTACGAGAGAACTTTTCATTTGAATTTAGGGTAAAGGTATCAACAATTTTAGTCTCTTTTTCCCAGTGATAATTACTAGAGTAGTAGTCATAATGCCAAAAGGTTTTCTTTATGACACCATAGAGTTTACGGTCAATATTCTTACCTGTTCTTGGGTCAATAAGAATGGCTTTTCCCTCTAACTTTTGTCCTTTTTCAAAAGAGTCTCCATTGATTTTAATACCTACCATTGCTTTGTACGGATAGACTTTTACTTTTTTGTAGTTAGAGACAGGTTGACTGTCATCCATAATGGTTGCTCCAATCATGGCTTCTAAGATGGATGGAACATTTTGAGTCAGATTGTTTTTCATAACCATTTCAAATTTTCCTTTTTCATCAAGTACAATGTCCTCAGTGTACTCAAGGTAAGAGGTTACATTTTTACGAGCTAACACTTGGTTGGTAAAGTTATAATTTTTGTATTCTTTGTTATGGTAAGAAATGGGACGGGCATTGAGGCTCACTTTTCCTTGTAAGTTAGAAGAGGGTGCTCCAAAGAGGTAAGCAGAGCTAATATTAATCTCCATA